>OGYX01003034.1_pt1 | contig 10150 bp, 9 predicted proteins | sample 1576601 | NCBI WGS metagenome assembly OGYX01 (sample SAMEA3541561, study PRJEB24748) | human gut metagenome | biome: human gut; feature: human-associated habitat; material: faeces | place: China | collected 2012 | reverse complement strand
CTCAGATAGTATTCGCTGATTTTGTCAAACAATTTAGTGCAATCGATAGAATCCGCCGATTCATAAACAATGATTTCCAGCAAATGATGTAGTACTATATCATTCAATTTGCCAGATGAATTAGGTCCACTCATATTTAGGTTATAATTTAAATATGCCGTTAGTGCAGAATCTATGATTCTGGACATAGGCAAATCAACCCTCTTTGAATAATCCCTTAATTTGTTCATAATCATCGAATTGACAACAAAGTTAACTCGCTCACGTGTAGCCAAATCCTGACAGCGCACTGGCTTTTGAGGATTCGTTGAGGCTGATTTCTTTATAATCTTGTCATTAGTCATATTTAATTCTCCATTATCTGGGCGTGGTATGTATGCAAAGTTGTTGCATACATACCACCCTGTTTCAATGCCTAACAAAGATGATATACATGCTCCCGTTAATTGCTACCAGTACATCGTCACTTCCAATGTGTTCAGCAACATCATGAACGAGAGCATCCACTGAAGGGAAATGTTGCTCTAACTGATTGGTAGTGCAGAAAGCCCATACAACGCATACAACACTAGTAGTATAGGTGTCGATGATCTTGGCTTCTTTCCGAGTGCTAACGTTTTGGAACCAGCCCTCAAATTTCTCGATGACCACCTGAATCCATTTTTCAACATTTTCATACTTGTCCACCCCGTTAGGAAACGGTATGTAGAATTCAATCTTAGATCTTAACGGCATACTTTTTCCCCCTTACCTTTGTCGCTAAGAATAGTATACGTCAGTTTTTCGACTTGTCAAGCGTTTTTACGTCAGTTTTCCTTTTTTTTGTTTCACAAGATAAGACCTGCTAAGTTTTGTCAAAATGTCACGCTCCATATGCCGCGGCTCAGGGGGGCTTTTAAGATGTCCATCATCGAGCGGTATCGCCGCCGGGAGAGCAGCGTGGAGGAAGCTCTCGTCGAGATGTACCTGGCTGGCGTTTCCGTGCGCCGTGTGGAGGACATCACCGAGGCTCTGTGGGGCATCAAAGTCCCGCCTGCCACCATCAGTGAGCTGAACAAGAAAGCCTACATCCACATCGAAGACTGGCGAAACCGCCCTTTGCAGGGCGGTCGGTATCCGTATGTCTACGTGGATGGCATCTATCTGCGCCGCAACTGGGGTGGAGAGTACGAAAATGTCGCCATTCTGGTAGCGATCGCCGTGAATGAGGACGGCTTCCGTGAGGTTCCGGGCGCTGACGAGGGGATGAAAGAGGACAAGGCCAGTTGGGTCAGCTTCTTCCAGCGGCTTCGTGGGTGCGGCCTGAACGGCGCGAAGCTCATTGTCGGCGACAAGTGCACGGGGACGCTGGAGACCGTGGGCGAGATATTCCCGGACGCCAAATACCAGCGCTGCACGGTGCATTTTTACCGCAACGTTTTCTCCGTTGTGCCCAAATCCGAGGTCAAAATTGTAGCGAAAATGCTCAAGGCGATCCACGCGCAGGAGAGCAAGAAAGCCTCGCGCGAAAAGGCAAAAGCCGTGGTTGCAGAATTGAGAGCGATGAAGCTGAAGGAGGCGGCCAAAAAGGTCGAGGTCGGCATTGAGGAGACGCTGACCTACTGTGACTTTCCCAGCGAACACCGGACGCGCATCCGCACCAACACCGTGATTGAGCGGCTGAACCGTGAGATCCACCGCAGGACCCGTGTGGTGGTGACGTTCTCGGATGGGAACTCCGCCTCGATGCTGGTCTGTGCAAGGCTCCGCCACGTGGCAGGCCCCCAGTGGGGCAACAAGAAGTACATGAATATGAAGCATTTGGAGGCGTCTCTGAACGACGTCTCTATTGCCAGCCGACTTCATTCGGCTGAGGTCTGCAGACATTTTGCGCATAAATCTTGACGGCACCTGGATGCTCTCAGCCGATTGCTAATACCCCATACTGAGTACATGCAAAAACACCTCCGCGGGAATTACTCCCGTGGAGGTGTTTTCTTCATCGCTTATACTTTTGAAAATGCTCTACAATGCCGTTGAGTGTAGACAGAATTTCAACTTCCTGTTTGGTGTCAAATGCAAATCTAACCATCACGGCAACAACCCCTAGTGTTTCAACAAAGGCAGAGACAATATATGTTTTAATCAAATCATCCGAAATAGAAAAAGACGTACATGTGGCATTTTTTATCATAATGACTATAAGAGCAATATATTGCACAGAAAGGAATATACCAAAGAACCAGCCAAAAAACTTTCGAAAACTCTGCTTGTTGTTGCGCTGACAATCTAACTGCTCCTTCGAGATGTCAACAATTTTTGAAACGAGAGATATATATCTGTTTTCTGAATCTTTGGCAATGTCACCATCTAATCTGCCAGAATCGGCCGTTTGTATACCATCGAAATCATCGACTCTGAAAGTATTATCATTTGCACTCATACCAGCCCCCTATGCTACTCTACAGGCCTAAAAGGGCTCTCGAACGGACCGCATCTTCATCAACGCCAAAATAATCTGCGACTTCTGAAAATGAATCGCTGGAGAGGACTTGAGTCTTAAAGGCTTTTGACGGCATAAGCACATGTAGCGCAAAGATGTTAGCTTGCTGCTCGCTTTCTATGGCAGGGTCAACATCACATTGTTTATCCGTAAAAGAGAAAATATTATACTGAATATGAGCGCTTAATGTATATTCCTTTCCATCTTTTGAAATTGTATAATTATCGTTAACAAGATGTCCCAATTCATGGACAAGGGAAAAACGCCTAAATTTTACAGGTTTATCACTATTCAGTATAATCGTTGCTTTACGTCTGCCACTTGAATCTTTCTCATTCTGCACACACATCATTGCACCAATATCAAAGCCGCTGGGAACTTTAAGCTTTTCAAAAGAAGCATAAGAGAAAGAAATATCTGTATTTGTTTCTTCGGAGACGGCTTTAATAATACTTTCGGTGCTAACCATCCCGTCATTATTGTAATTTAATTTGGAAATAATCTTTTCTGATTTACCACGAATTTCCTTTCTAACTTCTTCGTTCATGAAATGCTCCATTTCCATCCCCCTTAACTGTGGCTCATCGCTTTAACGGTTAAGTATGGACTTAGTATATCACGTATTATAAGGATAATTTGTCTGATTACGCCAATTCGAGCAATCCGATGGTATAATTAGGCATAATTTATACTTCTTTCTCTATGTAGCATTTAATCACATTTTTCGCCAAAATGCAACAAAAACCCGAAAGATAAAACACTTTGATAACGCAGGTTACGGGACGCAATTCGTTCACAGTGCTCTGGATGCTATTCGTCAACATCATCTGCCCGTTCACATGGTCGTCTTTTATCCATATGAAGGCAGTATCTGTGTTGGCCGTGTAATACCACAGCTGGGGCGGACCTCTCGCCTGCGGCTATTATTACGGCTGGTGCAGTCTTACCACTTACTCAGGATCTTCCCGAACATCTGGAGTTTTTCTTCGTTGTAACGCTGCACAACCAGCATTACGTTTTCTCCCACCATAAAGTCAGAGTCCTCGTGCTGGAAGGAGTAATTGCACATACAGACTACGCCATCTGGCAGATTGCAAAAAACGCCTCCACCATACTTCCCCGAAATGACTGCAAGGCGGCGCGAGCCTACGGGATGACGCTGTTCCGCTCCAAGGATGGGATTCGTTTCCGTTTCCTTGATGGAGACAACCAGTTCATCTTTAGCGGGATCATAAACCTTGACAACGCTCTCTAACTCCATGCCGGGATGATATTCATCCCGCAGATCAGGAATGGCAGCATAGCGCATTTCGCGCTGAGTGAGGTCAAGATCATGTCCATAGCAGTCAACAAGGCAGCGTCGAGGACCGACCGCCAGCATCCGACACTTTACGCGGCTGCCGATACGGTGAAGATCCTCGCGGTGAGCGAAGAAATATCGTTGACTGCGGCTTGCGAGACGACGAGATCCAATAGCAAAGCCCGCTTCACGTTCGACCTTGATGATAACAAGATCGATACTCGCACCGACCATATTCTGCAGCACATAGTCAGGACGCTCATTTCCTGCTTCCCACATTTCCGAGGCCGGAATTACAATGCGTACACGGTAGGGCACTACAATGGCGCAATACATGGTCTTCTTCTCTCGTCTCTCTGTCTCCGGGTTCCACACATAGATAGAATGCGGGTCTACGCCGATAATCGTACCGGTGATAGCACTGCGTCCGCGGTAGGAGGCATAAATAGAGTTCCATTCCTGCCGCTCATCTGGGGTCAGGCCGCGATCGAGATTATTGAACTTCAGCTCGTAGAAAAGCTGCCGATCACTCTTAGGTGCAGCCTTCGGAGCCTCAACGGACACGGGCGTCTCCAGCGCCGGCTCGATCACTTTCTCTTCGGCAATCTCTTTCTTCGGCTCCTGGAAACCCCAGTCACTCTCTTCGATGCTGGAAATAGGTGTGCTCTCCGGAGACACCGTCTCTGGTTCTTCAGAGAAATCTACGCTGTACTCCGCCGCCTCTGCCTCGTCGTGCAGTTCTGAAATTTCCTGGGGCACCATGTCCGAGACGCTATTGCCTCCTTCGCCTGCATCGTGCAGAATCGCTGCTTCACTAAGGGCATCCGATGCGCTTTCCGGCTCAGTAGTCATTTCCTCAATAGATGCATCTGCACATTCACTTCCGGCGGGCAATTCCTCCTCAGAGACAGAAGCATCCTCTACTGACATTGCTTCCTCCGAGGCCTTCTCTGCAGAAATACTCTCAGACTTCTCCGCCTGCACTGAACCTTCGGCATCATTTCCGTTGATGCCCTCAAGCAAAGTCTCTGTGGGAACTGCTTCCGAAGTGATACTTTCTTCTGCATTGCTGTCAGGCATCAGATCAGCGGGTGCTGCATCGTCCACGTTGGCTGCTGTGGTTTCCTCTGACATGGCAGGCTTGGAAACTTCCTCTTCGGGAATGATCTTTTTTCTTGCCATAATGTTATCCTCCTGTTGTTATATTTTTTCTGGCTCGTGTGAACCAAAAAAGCGATGGGTGCCATCTTCCTGACGGACGGCAAAGATATGATGGCGGGGGAGCGCAACACCGCGGCTATCGCGGCGGTCAGAAATCCAGATGATCCGCTCTCCCTTCATGCGCGATGTCGCATGGATACGCTCAGGCGTGTCCATCCATGCGACCGTAAATAGATAGGACAGCTCCTTGCCGCTGCCTGCAAACCGAAGCAGGAACGGGCTTTCCAACCGCTCTGATGAAAAGAACGACGGATCACAGCCGCTCAGTTCCAGCATGACGTCGATAGCCTCTAAGTACCGGGGATCTACCGTGCGCTTTCCGTAGCACACTATGTCTTCCTGAAGCCGCACAAAATTTGTTCCGGCTCGCAGTTGGCGCAGCATAACGTCCATGCGGTGCTGAGAGATCTCGATCCCCTGTGGCCGGTAATACTGCGCTGTAAGCGCGCAAAGCTGACATGAGCGGATATATTTGATCTGTCGGAGCACTGAAATGATGTATTTTTGCTGATTGGACAGCAGCATTCGCTTACCTCCTCTCACGCCGTTGACGAAAGCGCATTGAGGTATGGATCAACCAGTAAATCGCTCTCACTTTCGGCAATACAGTTGAACAGCACGGCCATGGTGTAGGCCGTGCTGTTTTTCACGTTTTGTTCCTGATTTTCATGGAGCTTTCGCTCTGCCTCCCGCAGGATCATACCATCCAGCCGCCGCAGCTTCGCCCGCACGCGGCTTTGCGGCAGTGTGGCGTTCCCGATGCGGTAGCTGTCGGAGTAATAAAGGCGCTCAATGGCATTTTCAAACACCAGTGCTGTTCCCGGCGCAAAGCCGGTAAGCTCACAGGCATCCAGAATGTTCAGAAAATCATCCTCTCTTTCTTCGTCCGTCAGTCCGTCATGTGTGGGTTTCAGAACGGACGGACTGACTTCTATCTGACTACAATCAATCTTTCTTTTTTCTTTCTTACTTGGCATCACTTTCTGCGCTTCTGCAGCAACGCTCTCTGCGGTTCTAAAACCGCAGAATTCACGGTTCTTGAAATGCAGATCCTGCGGGTCTTGCAGAGGTGCGGATTTTTCCGCACTTTCAAGAGACTCAGAATCAGAGGTTCTTGAACCGCCGCTCTTCTCCGGCACGGTAAAGGGTGCACTGGTGTAGTTGGGGTCATCCTGCGGCGTCACATAGGCAAGATATATCTGATTGGCATCGCCGCGGCCGCAGCGCTTTTCCCAGACGAGCTCCAGCTCCACCAGCTTTTTGAAAGCTGCCGTCACACGCTGCTCGCAGATTCGCAGCTCTTTGGCAAGAGCCTTGCGGGGAAAGATCACAAAGACCTCGCCGCGCTCATTGACCCAGCCGTTCCTGCGCGAGAGCTGGAAGCGGTTCAAAAGAAAGGTGTAGGTCACTTTTGCATCCAAGCTCATCTCACAATAGCGCGTGTCTGAAAAAAGCCAGCGGGGCATCTGCATGTGATAGATGCTTTGCACATCTGTTTGGACCATCAGCTGAAAGGATGGCCGTTCCTTCATTTTCGCTGCCCTCATCGCAGGTACCTCCTTATTGAGCGTGCGGGCATAGTCCGCACGATGGTTTCTCTTTTGCGACGTAGGGAAAAGACGCAGGCATCGTGAGTCAGTGTCTTTTCCCTTTCATAAAACATATCCAGCAAAACTTTCCCGCTAATTTCATGTAGGATATTAGTAAGAACGCACATTTTCTAATTTTCTATTGCAATAGCTTTCGTTGCCTTGCTATATGCCGCGGCCGGGCGGTATCCGGCTTGGGTCATCCAGTTCCTCTAAATCGGAATCATCTTCTCCAATGACGGCAGAGCGGGTCATTTCCACAAGTCCAATGTCCTCCGGCGAAGTTCCCTCCTTCATGTCTGAGAAATCGTAAATACACTGCTCACCCGATTTCTGTCGAGGCATCGCTACCGCATGTGGCTTGCGTGAGCAGGCTTTTTCTCTGTCAGGCACCTGCTTTTTCTCCGACGTGTTCTCCTGCGGCACAAAATGTACAGCCGCCTGAGAAGAGTGCCCTGCAGAAGTTTCGTGCGGAACACTCGCAGTTTTTTGAGGCGTACGTTTTTTATTTTCATCCTCCCGCCGTTTCCACTCTGGCACATAATCAAAAACGCTGCACTTTACAAGTTCCTTGTACGCCGGCAGCTCCTCCAGCATGATCTTGTAGAGCTCGGCAGGCTTATAGTGGTTGAACATTACAATGCACTTAAACTTGTCCAGCCGTAAGAATTCATCGGGCTGGAGAAGATCTCGCTGAGTATTGCTGCGGGTCTGCGAGTATGGACGGGTCGTACTGTAAACGGGAGAGAAAAGCGGAGCTAAGGGAAACTGGTTGTTGGTGACAGAGATCGTGACCTTGCCGCACTTTTTAGCAAAGTATTCAGCGCTCGTCATATCATTGCAACCCATGTAGAGGGTCATGTCAAAGGAACCAAGCTGATTTTCCCACTCCATCCCCGGATACTTCTCTTTCCATTGAGAGAGACTCTGTACAGCCACCTGAACAGACATATTGAAGCCGCGGATAGAGTTGAAAACATCGGAGATCCCCTCCATGTAGCCGATGTTGAGGTATTCCTCCAAACAGAAGTTTGTCAGCACCGGAAGGCGCCCGCCGTGGAGACGCGCGTAGTTGGATAGCTGCGGAAAGGTCAGGGAGAAAAAGAGAGAGCTTAGAAAGCGGTAGGCGCTGTCCTGTGCCGAGATGATAACAAAGTAGGCACATGGCCGCTGTCCTGGAAGCAAAAGATCAACATCATGGTTGCGGGTGATCTTGTCCACCAGCGGGTTCTGAAAGACCGCAAGGCGGTTGCCAAGGCCGATGATGATGTTGCCCCAGAGATTTTCCCGAGCCTTCAGGAAAAGGCCGTGAGGACCTTTGGCTGGGTGCTCCGGCGGGAGCTCCGCTAAGGTGCGGTTGATTTCGTTGACACTTTTATAGGCGAGGATCTTATAGACGTCGCCAAGGCTGCGCTGCTCCAAGGGGAGAAGATTGCCTCGATCATCCTTCTTGTTGCAGACATAGTGGATGAGTGCCATGAGGAGATTTAATTCCGCACGGCTCCAGAAGTCATCAGCTTCTTTGGGGCCGGAGGTATTCTGAATGATGGTGTTGGCCACGGTTGTCACAAGGTCAGGATTGGTGTCCAGCCCTGCAAGGCAGTTCCAGCCATCCGAGTGCGCCATATCGAGGAAATTGACGGCTTTGACATAAAAGCCATTCTTTTCAAAGTATGGCGCTGTCATTTCAAAAAGCTCGCCCTTGGGATCCGTTACGATTACAGACTCCGGGTGGCGGCCTTCGTCGTTGCTGCTGCGCTGGGCACAGCCCATGAGGAAAGGAATGATAAAGCCTCTCGACTTATAAGAGCCGGGGGCGCCGATGCAGAGGATGTTGTTGTTCTCGCCGGGCTTCATGCAGTGAGCGACATAGGTGGAATACTTCTCCGGATCGTCGGGACGCTCCTTGATGCGTCCAAGGAGCATCCCTGTGACCTCCTGGGCGCTTCCCAGTTCCAAGTGCTCGGCAAGCTCCTTTTTTGTTGCAAAGCCGGAGGTACCGTGAGTACCATCAGGAAGAATATCAAAGCCGCGAGGGTCTCGTGTGAAGTGATAGCCAGAAAACCAGCTGTAACCTTTCTTGGTGATCAGGCATATCAGCAAAAAAATCACAGCGGTGACACCAAGGCCAAAGGGCGTAAGTACGACAAAGAGGTTTCGGAAAGGGTTCAGCACCCAAATGCTCTCCACCTCCTCACCGGTGGTGTTGAATACGGACTCTCTGCCCAGCTTCAGCGAGTTGAGCAGCATCCCATAAAAATACCACCCCAAGGCTCCGAGTACGGCATAGAGCGGAACACGAGCTTTGTTCCTCTCATACCAGCACCCCCATCTATTTGCGATGCGGTCCTCCAGCTTTTCTAGGAGCTTTGATAAGCGGGGCATCGACAACATCTCCTTTCTCAGTGATGAATTGTGTGCGCGGTGGAGTGTAGAGGGAGGGCGTCCGGCCAAGCAGTTCGGCCAGCACATGATCTGTGACCTTGTAGACGGTGGCGTAACCGGGGTCTGCATAGCGCCGCAGCAGCACCGCGCTGCCTTGACCTTCCAATGCGGCAAGAGCAATCGGCAGACAGCCATGCTGCTTTGCCGTTCTAACGGCAGTGTCGATCCGCCGCAGATCCATATCCGCGCCAATTACAAAGGGATGACCGTTGTAGAGTCCATCCCATGCGGCGTTGTCCTCCGGCGGCGGCCGATAAGCTGAACGCAGCATAAGCCGCGTAAGTTTCACACGGTAATCAGGTACGGCCATAATTTGAAGCTGCTGCGCACCGGTCTCATCGCAGGAAAGCAAATGAATCGGCGCATGAAGGCTGTGATACGCTTCACCGTATCGGATCAGTTTCTCGTTCTTTTTTTCATCTTGGGTTTTCAGTTCCTCGATGACACTTTCATAGCTCGAGCCAGCGAAGAGAAATGCGCGCTGGGTGTTCTTTCCAAAATTAGTGTGGTTATGGAATGCTGCCAGTTCATCATTCACCGCCATACGTCCGATTCCAGGACAAACATAATGAGCAGCATAGTAAATGCCGCCTAAACTGACAATAGCCGCAACTCTCGAACTACCCCATGAATTACGTCCGCGAGTTCTTGTAATTGATGTAAGAAAAAGAGAGGGAATCTCTCGGGCCACATTTACCTCGGACGCAAATACATCAATGCCCGCCCGATAGGCAGACAGCATCAGTCGAGATAACCGAATACGTCTTTCAATGGCGGCACCGTGATAGGAAAGGCTCAGACTTGGGATAGCTCCGTTGAAGATCAGCTCAAGAAGCGCCCGCCCGCTGCCGGTAAGTGTCAATGTTCCGCTGCGCTCATGCAGTTTAATAAACCCTAATGCCATCAGATTTTCACGCTCCGCTTTTGTAGAAATACTGTTCAGATCTTGGGGCCTGATGTTTTGGCACCAGCAGAGCAACCGCAGCACATCAACGTCTCGAACGCTGAAGAGCACACCAGTAGCACCTCCTCCTTTATTCCTGCGAACGCCGAAATTGTTCTTGCGCCATATACGGCGCATGCAATGGATTGATATTCATTGGCTTGGTGTGG
>OGYX01003024.1_pt1 | contig 10182 bp, 9 predicted proteins | sample 1576601 | NCBI WGS metagenome assembly OGYX01 (sample SAMEA3541561, study PRJEB24748) | human gut metagenome | biome: human gut; feature: human-associated habitat; material: faeces | place: China | collected 2012 | reverse complement strand
GCAAGTGATCTCCCGAAGTGGCGGTCTGATTTCCGGCACGCGATTTCCGTTCCGGTTTTCAGACAGTATTCAGCGATTGTATTCTGTAACTCTTCATAACACCACTCCAAAGGAATCTGCCAATCACCGATTTCCCACTCCTTCTCCGCAAAGTTGATGTTTGCTTTCTTGTATTCAGGATTACAGCCGGAACCTACCCAACCGATATCATCCATCTCTCCGACCCATCCCAGCTTATCACCATTATGTACATTCTGACGAAGAGTGAAGAACCGTCCAAGTTCCTCATCGACGAAGTTTGTCATGATAAGCAAGTCTCTCAGACTCTGTACTGCTCCATTACCTGGAGTAAGATTCGAAAGCTGCTCCCAAGTAATTCTTTCTTTTGCCATAATTCTTAGTTATTAAATTTCTGTTTGTTCTTTTCTCTAATCTCAGCAAGTTTCTTCTCAATCTTGCTTTCATGCTTAACTTCCTGCTTCTTTCCGTAAGTCGTTGTACGTCCTGCAGGAGTGTACTTGCTTGCGGCCGCTTTAGTCAGTTTTTCAATTCCTCCAGCTTTAGCCACTGCATCCAGGATTCTGACATCATCCTCTGTCTTGGCGTTGGCTGTCAAGTCAGAAACCTGCTGTTCCAATTCTGCGATACGTGCCTCCAAGGCTGCAGTATCATCATTTCCACTTTCAGCTTCACGGATTTCGGTAATTACACCGTCAGTCACTACGATAGTCTTCCCGTCTGGCATTACGTGTTCCCCATCCGGGCTTGCCGCATCACCTACTTGCGGTTCACCTTCTTCACGCTCTACTGTCAATGTGTCGCCACCTGCAGTTGTAAGCTCCAACGCTACCGCAGGAACATCTTCGATTTTTGCATAGCCTAACTTGGCCAGCATACGGTCAAGCAATGACTTGCTTACCGTAACTTCATTTTCTTTTTTTCCCATAAATTTATTGTTAGATACTACTTTAGCTGACTTCGGCATAATTACCTCACTCACAAATCCAAGTTGCTTGGCTACCTCACCACCAAACCATGTTTCTTTAGCCATTTGTTCCTCTATCACCGCACGATCAACCCCACAGCGCTCAACATAGATTGAAATCATACGTTCACGCTCTGCTTCCAGCCCAGCTTTTAAGGATTCAAGCGCTGAAATATCAAGAGAACCTTCTACACCAGGACAATAAGGTGAATGAATAAGAATCTTTGCGTGCGGATACATCTTTCTGCGCTCGATAGGAGCTGCCAAAAGAATTACTGTCGCCATTGAAGCACATCTTCCTACTACAGTAGCAGAAATTTCCTTCCCAGTAGCCCTTAAAGCATCATATATCGCATATCCTTCAGCCACATCGCCACCGCACGAGTGTAATTCAATATCAATGTGATTGTCATCCGGAGCAATCCATCCAAGAAAATCCTGTACATCAGAGAAGGACATACCATCAACGCCAGTCAGATACCAGTTTTCCATTTTTTCGGTATCAGCTACAATGTCTTTGTTGATAAATAATTTCGCCATATCTCGTAATTGTTTGAAACAAAGGTAGTGAACGCGATATGGCTATAAGAATTTTTGAAAGGAATAGCACTGACACGCCTTGTCAGTCGATTTTTCAAACAAAAAGAGGTGAGCCGCTGCCCACCTCAAACAATTACATATCCACTTCCGTGGAAAACTTCTTTACAACCCTGTATATCGTCCTCTCATCCACGCTGTATTCGTCCGAAAGGTACTGCAATACGTAGGTTTTCTTATGCCCTTCTTTCATCAGACGGCTGTATTCCTTGTAAAGTTCAAGGTATCTCACGTCCGACGGCTGTACCGGGAGCGTCTGTAACTGCTCCATCACTCCCTTATGTGTGTTTAGAAATTCATACACGTTCATACATTACCAAGATTCTCCAATACTTTTACACGGTTACTCACACTGGTTATCTCTTCAACCGAAACAACCGGACGCATAGACTGAACTCCCTTGGCGACAGCTCTGGCCAGCATGTCCTCTCCGAGAGCCTGACTACTTGTCTGTGTTACGTTGATAGGAACTCCCCCTCCCATCTGATTGAATGATGAGAGCAAAGGAGCAAACATCGAGGTGGCTCTGGCCGTCATCACCGACTCACCGTTACTAAGCTGTGCAGGTATGCTGTCGCTTGTTCCGGTGCCTGGCCCGGTGACTAAACCACCTGTTGCAAATTTAGCACTTTTTACCGTTTTTGTAGCTACAGCAATATTAGAAAGTATCGTTGCTACTGTCGTTGCGATGGCTGCCAAGTTAGCTGGGAACGGGACAGACTGAGCCTGCGCTATACCTGCAGCCAGAGCCTTTCCGGTATTGATGGCAATCTCAGCAAGAGCCAGTGTCTTTGAAAGTATGGCAAAAGTCTTGTTATTTTCACCCAATGTTTCAAAGGCGGATGAAAGACCTGATGTTATTGTCTCTATTGCCTGAAATTTTACCTGCTCTATCTCAACCTCCTTGTCTGCAATGGCCTTCTTCGCATCAATATATTCCTGATTAGCCTGAAGCTTACGGTTAAGGAACTCCTGTTCACTCTCCCCTTCCTGCTGCTGTATGCTGTTCAACAGTTCTAATTTCTGCGAAGCCTGTTCCTGAAGTATTTCCAGTTCACTTGCACCGGACTGCTGGAGCTGCATAATTTCATTCTCCATTCTCAGTCTGACGGCTTCCTGCTGCTTTTCCGATATTTCCTGCTCACGCTGTAATATCAGATCGTCCATCTGCTTGTCATACTTGTCCACAATGGCAAGCTTCATCTGCTCGGTCAGTTTCTTGTCAGCAAGCTCGGCATCACGCTGGGAAAGTAGCTGCTGCATCCTCAACTGATATTCCTGCTCACTACCTTTCTTTACTGCTTCAAGCTGTAAGGAAATAAGCTTGGTACGGTTGTCTATCTCTTTCTGTAACTCCTCCTCAGACAGCTTTTGCAACTCAGCAGCCTTCTGCTGTTCCAGAGCTTTTATCTGGTCGTTGATAGCCTGGCGGGCCTTTACTGTAAGGTCTGTCTCTGTTTTCAGCCTCGTACGCAAATCCTCAATCTGACGATTATACTGTAAGGTTATCTCCTTACTTTGTTTATCACGCCCATCTTTCACAAGAGCCAGCATGGCATCCTCTGCCGCTCTTACCGCTTCCAATTCTTTCTGCTTTGCAGCAATAGCCGCATCCAATTTTTCCTTTTCAGCCGACTTTATTTCGTTTGCCAAAGACACCTCACGACCAAGCAATTCACCCCTTTTATCCTGATACTCAGTCAACGCATTATACATCTCCACCTCAGCCTGAGCAATAGCATCATTGGTTTCCTTGGTGTTCTCAGCCATCGCATTCTGCTGTACCATCAGTTCATATCTTCTCTTGGCCAGTTCGTAGTTCTTCTTGCTGGCTTCCTCCTCCAGTCTGTTAGCTTCCCTGATAGCTTCCATACGTTCCTTTGCAGACACATTCAGTTCATCGTCAGCCTTTGCCTTCAAAGTAGCTATCTGAAGAGCATTCTTTGCATTCTGCACCTGAAGGTTTCGTGTATCCCTGTCTATTGCCGCCTGCTCCTTTGCCATAGCAATGTATCTCTCATTCTCCTTGTTCACCTCTGCCACATATTTACCAAGTACCGGAAGTTTTTCAAGCTGCTTGGTAATCCATCCCATCATCTTACCACCAGCTTCTACAACAGAAAGTATTCCACTTGCCACAATCTGAAGCACTTTACCCACGGCATCCAAAGCCATTTTCAATGGAGCAAGAACAGCATTCCATCGGCTTGTATTTTCCTCACTCGATTTAATACCTTTAGCTACAGCCATAATCACCACGGAAATCGCAGTAAGAATAGCTACAATCGGGTTGGCCAACAATGCAAGAAGTGTCTTTGAGAAATTCTTCACAGCTGCACCTGCAGCCACAGCACCTGCCTTCACACTTCCCATCTCATCCTGAGTCTGTATTAATGTTCCAATAAACGGGATATTGCTTGAAACCGCACTCTTAATCGCTTCCTCATAGTTACCCACATTCCGGTAATACCTCTGCGTTTCCTCCTCTCCACCTTTCAAAGCATCCGTAACCTCGTTTATCTTATTTTTCAGTTCCTCACCACTGGCACCCTTTCTTTCAGCTTCCGACAGAGCATCATATTCAGCCGTCAAATTAGACAGCTCAGCGCGTAGTGCTTTCAGGCTCCCCTCCTGCTCTTTCTCCTGCTTAATCTGATTCTGTACTGTCTTGTTGATGATACGTATCGCATCATTATAATCTGCAATGGCAATCTTTGACGCAGCAATCTCCTCGTTATACTGCTGACGGGATATTTCCCCATCCTTCAACTGCTTTTTCAGGTTCTTTTCTGCATCTCTGGCCGCATCAATCTTTGTCTGGTATTCCGCTATCGCCTTTACAGCTTCATTGTAATTCACCTTGATGTCAAGGATTTTCTCCACCTTATCCGCCATAACACTATATTTTTAGCAATTCAACTTCGCATATATTATTCTCCTTGGTTTTCACCTTCACAATCGCAAAATATGAACCGTATTGTCGAATGTATACAGGTTTAAGCAAGTCAAGTACGGCCAATTCCGGAGCAGATAAAAGAACAAGCTCTTTTATGACCTTTGGCTGTCTGACCACTTCCTGATACGATGCATAATGCTGCCTTATCAATCCCTCCCATCTTAACGGATAGAAAACACCTGAACGAGTCTCAGAATCATATAAAACGATTCGTGGATTCATCCCACTATCATATTCCAGCTCTCCATCATCATTATACGAATACAACGGGATACTTGCCACACCTCCCAACGTATCACAAGCAGAAAAAGGAAGTGAGACAGCATCTCTTTCATAATCTAACGCCCTATTCTCAACTGCTATAAACGAATCATAATTCTCAGTAACATTATCATCTTCCTTATAGCGGAACCAGTTTTTCTGGGTGAAGTCATTCAACTGATAACTGATATTACGTGCTGCATCACCATAATCATTAATCAAAACCCTTCCAGACCAATCTACTGCATTACTTTTATTTTCTATCACTGAGTCAAACGATACGAAATGTATGTCGTTGTTATCACCCGGAATCGCAAAAACTCCAAGCATATAAGCTATAGACTTAATAAAGTCTATCAATTTTATTGATGGCAAATTTGGTACGGTAAAATACTTGTTGTACTCTCCTATATCGGCCCCTACCTCAGATACTTTTGCTTCAAGAGTTATACTTCCAGAAACCAGATTAACGCTATCATCACCAGTTTTAGAAACTGTTGTACTTATGTAAATTGTCTTATTATACGGCTCCAACGACAAATCCTTCTTGAAATGACACTCATAATTATCATTCCCTCTATCAATAACTTCACACGCATTTACCTGGTCTATTATCTCTCCGGTGTCAGCATCTACTATATCCAAGTATCCTCCATTCTTGTATGCACCTCCAACATAAACTAATTTGCAATCTATCGAATAGTTCAGCTGCAAGTCGTTAAACTTTGGCTTAAAAGCTGATGTAAAAATACCATCCTTATAATATTCAATATAATAGGATTGTACAAGACCGTAAAACAACAATTGATAAAACCGAAAAGCTCCATCAGTTTTTTTCAGCCCATTCAAAGTCAATGTAACACGATTTGCATCCACATGCTTCTGTGCATCCTCTTTTTTCAGTAGTGGAATTTTCAGACTTTGAAGAATATCCTGCTTATCAGAGGGGAACAAGAATTTCACACCAAACTGACTCTGTATCCTATCCAAAAGCCATTTAGCGGATACAACCGGATGGTAAGACACATGTTTCTCTGTGCTTCTGAAGCCATAGTTCATAATAGGTGCATCTTCATCTGGAGATATATCATACCTCCAAAAAATATAATCATCTAACCCATAATCCAAATCATCTATGTTTCCTTCAAACTCAATAATTTTTGAAAAGCCATTAGCGTTTCCCCATGAAAGAGCAATCTCTATAGTGTCACTTACTGACATCAATACCACATTGGCTCCATCAACGATCTGCACACCGTCACGCAATAAAGTACCTACATGAGGAAGATATGGGAAGCTGCTCACTGCACTGGGTATATGAGCACATTCTATCAGCCGAAGATTATTTTTTGTCTTCGGCAGCTTAATCGTATAGCTGAAATTACTTACAATCTTGCTAATATCAGTCAGGATATTGCTACGGTATTCAAGAGAAACACCGGACTCCCCCATATCCACTTTCGTCCCGTCAATATATAATTCATCTCTCATAAGCTCTGCGAAATTATAGTTGGCAATATGACCGTTATCTCAAAATCCTGCAGGTGCTCACCTGAATCAACTGCCGTATCAGCTTTTATACCAACCGGAACCCAGGTCTCATCCACATACATATCGACAAGAGGAGAAGAATGTATCGAAAGCAGCATGTTGAACACCTCCTTAGAAACCAGTGACGCACATGCCTTTTTGGTTCCCTCGGTAGTCTTTCCCTGAATTCTGGATACGCCGTAATACCCATACTTGCTCCCATAAAAGTTTTCCATAAGACGCTCACCATATTCCTCTGATTTATTTTCGTTTGACCCTTCCTGGAAAAGCCAATACTGATAAAATCCATGACGGTCTATCCAGCGCAAATAAATACCATCTTCAGAATCATCCTCCACGACTTTTACATATTCCGGTACGTCAGAAGGACTCACATGCTTAATCATCTGGTCAAATATCGTTACAGTAAATGGATACTTCGTAAAATGTACTACGGTACGTGGAGCATCAAACTGCTCACCGATATTCATAGCTCCCCATATAGCCGTCACATCAAAAGACATAGAAACTCCTGATATGGTCACTTTAACATGAACCACTTTTGACTCAACCATCCCTCCACTTCTGTTAATATCGAAACATGCCTGAAGATATGCGGATATGTCAAGTTCTACATAATTAGCGTATTCATCACGATTATCCGAAAAATACGGTCTCTTCACAATCGTAAACGTCCTGTCAAATGTAGTATCGAATACACCTCCGGAACCTCCGCTATCGGAAGATATTACAAAAGTGACATCACTGGAAGTATTCACTGTAATCATATTCGGATTAAAGCAGAATACCACTTCATCCGGATATTTGATGCTGCATCCGTTAATAGTTCCCGTTCTCATTGAAATTAAGATTTATATGTTCCACTTCACTCCCGAACAGAATACCGATACCCTGCGATACCCTTTCTACCGTATCCTTCACTTCAGGAGAATAAATATCATCCCTACCGCCATTCCGGAAGAGCTGTGTCCCTTCATTGGCTATCTTTCTCGCCACAAGGTAAGCAAAGGAATCAGGCTTCTGTACCTGGATGCCTTTGTCATCCATCCATTGCCGGATTATCTTCCAGAATCCTGCCGGTACCTTACCCGGCTTTCGTCCGGTCTCCAGCGTTCCAAACGGGCTACGTCCCCACAGAACACCGCCGTCCTCCGTAACCTCTACCTTCATGCTGGCTATCGTTCTGCCGGAAGCAACCTGACCGGAGTTCTTCTGGTTTTCGATTACCTTCTGTTTCAATGCTTCAAGTTCTGAAGACACAAGCTCCATCACCTTATCCCTCAGCAGAAGTTCCATACACTATCTCCTTCACTGTTTTTGTAGGGCATATCACGATTCCTCTTATTTCCTTCAACGGAATCTGGATGACAATCCCCGTCACATTCACGTCCAGCTTATCATAGAACACCGAATACTGAATGTCACCCTGTACAGGCTCAAACATTCCGCTTCTGTTCACGTTCAGTATAAACTCCCTGGCCAAAGACTTGCATCGTTCTATCACCACGTCATTTTCTTCACCGGAGAAATCATGCTTTGTCTTATCCATAAAGGCTATCATGCAGTTCGGGTAATCCTTCATCTGCATAAGCCCCACATTCAGGTTTCCGGAAGCCGGAAGCACATACATCACGGCAGGAAGCTGCATCTTGTCAAGCCTTACATTGGCAGCCTGCCAGTTCTCAAACAGATAGGTAACTCCCATCTGTTCGACTATTTTCCTAACCTTCTCTTCTACTGTCATTTCTTCTTTCCCTCCAAGATTTTACGTAACCTGCGTTCATACCTCATCTTCCTGGCATCCATATCCAGGCATTTATACACACGCACCCACGGAACATATTCTACCGCCTCATGGTCCGTTATTCCCATTCTCAGTGCATAATAGTCGAGCAGTCCGAACGGACCGAAATTCAATGCTTCTGCCCCAGCCTGCTTCTCCTCCGGTGTAGGAGGAACGGACGTGGAAGCAAACAGCTTGTTTATCCGCTTCACTTCTCTGGCTACCCAGAAGCAAAAGCCGATAACCTCAGATGCATCAGTCCTCATCACCTCACGCTCCGACATTCCCAGAAGCACACGACAAGGAACCATTATCGTTTCCTTCTCCGTACTGATTGACTGCAACTGCATAAGCTCACCCATATTCATGTCATTCAAGGTATCAGGTGTCCTGACCTTTCCCACTTTCCACGGTTTACGGAGCTTCTCAAGCTCTCCTTCAATACCGTGTGACAGATTACCAACTACCAACAACTCCTTTACCGTCATATATTCCCAAGTTTTGCTTTCGGCCGCCTTAACACTGGTTTTATCCTGAAAAACATCGCCATAATCAGCATGTCAAGATAGTCAGGAGAGCGGCCAAGTATCTCCTTCATCTTTTCCTTGCTGATAATTCCCTTCTTTCTCGTATCCGCATCTATGTGGTCCTGCTTCAACACCCCAAGCTCTTCAATGATTCGTTCCTTCTGTGCTTCCGTACATACTATACGGAGAAGGCGGTTGTTTATCATATCCGCAAGTTTGAAGGCACATTCCGATTTCAGGTTGTCATACTCAGGATTGATGGGTCGTGTTCCTCCATGGAACTCCCTGATTCCGTTCAGATAGCTTTCAAGATAGCTGCCAAGCCCGTCAGAGTCCGCTATCATCCGGCTGCGTGGAATGGAACACTCTATCATCATACGCTTCAGGTCTGTCTCGATGGACTTCCCAGTACTGTATTCCTGATCCAGCTTGATATAGCAGACATTCCCTTTCCAGTGTCCGGCTATGAAACGGTCACGCCCCTTCATGGCAAGGTCAGCAGAACCCGAAGAATCCCCGGCAGGCTTGACAAACTCATTCGTGAACAGGTCACAGATAGCATCGTAATCACAAAGGGCTGTCGGGTCATTGTCATACTCCCAGTTCCCGATATACAGACGTTCCTTCGTCACCCTATCCTTCGTATTACGAAGGCTCTCGATATAGTCCTCTGTAGCCCAAGGGTTATCCTGAACCAATGCCTGAATGAAAGCATACGGTTCTTCCAGCTTTCCTTCTCTCCACGGCTTATAGAAGTCACGGTACAGCCAGTTCTTCTTAGGGTTGCAGGTGATAAGTATCTTTCCAGGTACGCCATAGACATCGTTCATGTGTCGCCCGATACGTGTTTTCAACACGTCAAAGGCAAGGTAATGCACCTCACCCGCTTCCTCTATCCATCCTCCGGTATATTCCTTTGAACCCAGGCGTTCATACAACGGGTCTTTTACCGGATAATATGTCAGGTCGATATAAACTATTTCGCTACCGTTGTCAAACGCTATCCCTTCATTGTTTGTCTTGTATGCCGTAAATCCGTGTAACTTCGCTACCTTGTTGAAAGTAACGGTCACGGATTCCCGGCTGTCCTTCAGGTTATTTCTCCCTACAAACCAGCGAGTGCCTGGAAGATAGTAGGCACATTGCATCAGCCACTCACAGCCAAGCCATGATTTTCCACCACCTCCGGCACCGCCATACAGCAGAAACTTCGTCCTGTCATCACGAAGGTAATTGTATGCCAACCTCTGCTTTATATTGACCTTCTGTCCCATATCATTTCAGTTTGTCCGCTTCCGGAGTATAGGGAAGAAAATCGAATCCCTTGAATGGCTTTCCCTGCGTCGTATGGTCCACCTCCTGCTTGTCGGCCAGCCCCAAAGTACGGGCTATGATATTCGCATTGAACGCACCGACACACGCCCCTTCGAACTGCTGGGTCTTGATGGTTTCCTCCACACGCGCGATGACCTCCAAAAAATCTTTATCCCCTTTATTTATGCAGGCAGAACGAAACTCGTTC
>OGYX01002997.1_pt1 | contig 10242 bp, 16 predicted proteins | sample 1576601 | NCBI WGS metagenome assembly OGYX01 (sample SAMEA3541561, study PRJEB24748) | human gut metagenome | biome: human gut; feature: human-associated habitat; material: faeces | place: China | collected 2012 | reverse complement strand
GTTGGATATGGTAAAAAAATGTATTTTTCACGAGGTAGAACTGGATGAGGATCACTTAAAGAAAGAATTGGGAGATGTAATGTGGTACGTGGCCGCATTATGTGAAGCCTTTGGATTTAGCCTGGATGATATCATGCAGATGAATATAGAAAAGCTAAAAGCGAGATACCCAGAAGGATTTGATCCTGAAAAAGCGAATCACAGAAGTCCTGAAGATGTGTAATGATCCAACTACTTTAGATTTAAGCTAAGTTAAGATTGTGAGGCAGTAAATGAATATTCAAGAGCATGTTAATTGCATGAAAAATGGAATGATCGGTTATAGATATAAGCATTTCAAAGGTGCTACGTATATAGTAACTGATTTAGCTGTAAACAGCGAAACAGAAGAGATTATGGTTGTTTATAAGAATTTCTTAGATCCATCGCAGGTTTGGGTCAGACCATTAGATATGTTTATATCAAAAGTAGATTCTGAAAAATACCCAGATGTAAAGCAAGAATTTCGTTTTAAAAGAATAGATAATGAAAAAAATTTCGGTTTGAAAGAATAGGTTAAGCTATTATCTCGTGATTTTCTACCATGTTTCAAGAGATAGTCACGAGATATCAGGAGGAAGAATGGTTACAGTAACGATGGAAGCTGAAAAAGAAACAGCAGTATTGAAAGGAAAGACAGCACTGGGGCTTACAATTGCCGATGGAAAAGAAGGCTTAATTCTTAATGCCACTTGGGAAGGTGAACATTTAGAGATGGATGGTGCTATAGCCGTGCTTGACTGCATGATTGAAAAGCATGTAAAGGATATGTTTTCTGATCCAAAGGCAATGATCACCATATGTGCGCATATGATAGGCTTTTTGACAGATATCCAGAAAGAGGAGGTATCAAAGCTCTTGAAGAAAAAAGATGAGGACAAGTAAATTAAGATTTAGTGGAGGGAAATATGAGAGTAGTTTCACAGGATGGGCGTCTGGATTATCCGTATGATAAAAGCGTGATTTTTCTTAACCCAATAAACAAAAGTGCTGTATCAATACAGTTATCTGGAGATAAAGAAGTTACAACATTAGGGCAGTATTCTACAAAAGAAAGAGCTCTTAAGGCTATGGAAATGTTGAGAAAGTCGTGGTTAAGAGAAAGTGTAGAATTTGAAAATGGATTTTATAATAAAAATTGCGTGTTCCAGTTTCCTGCAGATAAGGATATAGAAACAATGTATTAACTGAAAGTTAAGATTTGGAGAAAATGAAAAATGACAGAAATGCAAAAAAGAGCATTGGCACTGAAAAAGGAGATTGAAAATGCTTGTATAAAGCATGGACTAAACTTGACTATTTATGAAAAAAAGATAGGTTTTGTAGATCAAAAGGAAAAGAAAATAGTTATGGTGTGGAACGCTGAATATCACGCAGAGGATATTCCACAAAACTGAAATTTAGAGGAGGTAGCCTATGAATAACAAACATGTAAAGCAGTATATCATCCAGAATATAAGCCACACAGAAGACAGCCTGTTCCTCCGTCAGATCTACACGCTGGTAAAGCTGTACCTGGAAAGAAAAGACCGGAAGCATACCGGCAAAGCCGCGTAATGTGGAAACGAGTAAATCCCAACGTGGAGTATGTGATAGCTGCCATGCGTAAGAAGGGAGAGGACATAAAGAATGGGATTAGTAAAGTCAGATGCCCAGAGAAAGGCAAACCAGCTGCAAAGAAAAAGTGCCATAGCCGCATCAGACCATGCGATTATTAACGGGCCGAAGCCTACAACCTGGTCAGCCAGGATGCCAGCCTATGCGGGGACAAGCCTTTGCCCGGATCCGGAGCTGCGGAGGATACCAGATGAGTAAGAGAAAGACACCGGCACAGGCTCTGGAAGAGTTTCTAAGCTACTATGATGAGAGCATTTTAGAATACAGGTATGCTTGCGATAAGGTCGTTGAAGAGGACAAGCGTCTCCAGGACTTTCTTCATGAAATGGAATTTGCCAAGGACCGGAACGAAAGGAACCGGATTGCAACAAGTCTTCAACAGAGCAGAAGAACCAGGCGAATTAATAAAGATATGGCAAAGATGAACGAGAAGCTGGTGAAGTTTTTCGAGGATCAGAAGAACAGGGATACCTTAAACCGGTTACGGCAGCTTCTAGGTCAACAGAGGAAGGAAGAGGAATATCTTCTGGGAGAACGTACATACAAACCAAGAGCAGGAATGAGGTGATACCGTTGGCGAAGATAAAGATAACCAGGAAGCTTCTGAGCAGTTACCGAAAGCTTAAGAGGGAGATAGTAGTCCTGGAATTGGAACTGGTAGAGATGATGGAAGGGGATAACGGGATTGGTGTCAGTGTTGTTATGGACTACCGGAAAGGTTATCCGCAACCAAAAGCTGTTCCAGGTTTTGACTGGAAGCTACATGATCGCCGGGAGAAGATCCTGGATAACAAGAAGGCACGATGTAAGGCCGTGGAAGACTGGATAAGATCTATTGAAGATGGTCAAGCACGGTATGTGTTCAGGATGTTCTACATAGAGGGAATGACGTGGGATAGGATTGCCGCAAAGATTGGATACAGCAACAGTCCAGACTATCCAAGACTGCATATACGTGATGCCTATTTGAAAGATCACGGCATAGAATAAAAAGGTCGGTTTAGTCGGTGATGTCGTTATACAATAGAGTGGAAGCCAAAGGCATACGGCCGGCGGCTTACGTCGAACCCCACCAGGCAGCAGGCGAAAGCTTGTTGCCTCCCCCTTGGAACGTAGCTCAGTTGGGAGAGCAATGGCTTTTATCCTAAGCGAAGGTTCGAATCCTTCCGTTCCGATTTGCCTGGTTTAGGGATCTCCACCCAGACATTCCAGGTAGCATGAAAGACATCCTTGTGAAAGGGCAATGTCATTAAGTTAAGATGACAAATCAAGATCTCAGTATTAGAAAATAATACTGGGGTCTTTTTTTATCAAAAGCTTGACAGGAACACAAAAATGTGTGGCCGCTCTCGCTACTGATTATATTTAGAAGTTACGAGAGCGGCCCTTGTAATTAAGTAAATCTTGATTACAAGGAGGTCACATATGAAACCCAAACAGGTAAAACAAATTTTATTATCTGAAATTAAAAAAGTTTCAGATAGAGCAGATGAATTCTGTCTTAATCCTGGTAAGTGCTTCGTTAGAAAACGCAAACTATCATTTGAGACAGTTATACGAGGCATTATAGGGATGGAAAGTAAAAGCTTAACAAATGAACTAATCGATATGTTTGATTCATCACCTGAAATGCCTTCAGCATCTGTCTTTGTACAGCAACGAAGTAAAATTAAACCAGATGCATTTAAAACTATTTTTGAAAGTTTCACCTCAAAAATCATTACTAAAAAATCTGATACGCTTCGTATCCTTGCAGTTGATGGCTCAGATGTTCAAATAGCTACGAATCCTGGCGATTCCACTTCCTATCATCCAGGAAGTAATGGACAAAAACCGTATAATCTCTTACATTTAAATGCTTTGTATGATTTAGAACATCATATTTATACAGATGCCGTTATTCAAGGTCGCTTGAATTGGAATGAACATTCCGCACTTCAGGAAATGGTTGATAGATCAGATATTTCAAAGGCACTTGTTGTTGCTGATAGAGGTTATGAGTCATATAACAACATGGCACATGTGTTATACTGAAAGAAAAATGTCGAAGGGGAGATTACATGAGCGGAAAAGTTGTTTCATTCATTAATATGAAGGGTGGAGTTGGAACATTTGAAAAAGATGACATCGTTAAAAAAATTGGATTGTTCTCAAATTCAACATCTTTTGTTAATGACTTACTGGTTGGGTTGCAGGGAAATATTTCTTCTAAGTATAAAAAATCACGAGAAGAGATTGCTGTGCTTTGTGATGAATTTCTGAAAAAGGTGGAACAATATAATGAATAATAGTGAATTTATGTTCGAAAAAGTAGTGAAAGATCGATTGAAGAAAAAACAACTTGATATTTTAGATCTAATAAGTTTGTTTTGTGTTTTTATTATATCGAGAAAATATATTAAGACAAATGCAGAAGTTAGTGAATTCATTGAACAAACATTAAAAGAAAAATTTCCATCATATGTGGTTAAATCACGTACTTTAATGGCAGCTAGGACTTGTAGGGTGTTGCTAAATATTGAAGAAATTGATGATGATAAAGTGTTACATACCATGCGTGTGATTATGAAAAATTCGGAAGAAATTCCAGAGAAAGATAAAGTTATAAAAAGATATCGTAAGGGAAATGAAAATGATAAATTAGAAAAATGGTTAAGAGGATTTGGTAATGCTGAATAGATACTATGAAGCAGATAATTGTAAAAAGGATATTGAAACATTTTGCAATATGGTATGTGGAGATAGAAGAATTCAGAAAAGTAAGATTGCGTATGTGGCTAAAAATGTGCTGTTCTTAAAGAAGTTTTTTTATTTTTATGTGGACAACAATCAGACGCATTATTATAGTTGTTTGATAAGTGACATGTTATTGTTGGTGCATTCATTATCCCAAAATTCAATAAGAATATATTATGTAACATTTCGTTCATTGATTGAGAATTTAATAAGAGTTTTATTAAAATATGATGATATGAATGCAACAGGCGTTAGGAATATGTTTGCAGAATTTGCAGCAAATAGTTGTAAGGAATATTATAGCTATTTAGAAGGAGAATATGGGAAATGCTGTAATGTCGTACATAGTAACGCTAATTTTACACTTCCGATGTATAGTTTCTATGAGGAATTATTGCTAGCGGATGAAGTGAGCGATAAGATAATAGATGTGTTTTGTGATAGCATGATGACATTTTATAAGAAGCTAAAAGATTTCTTGATAAATAATAATCCTGATGATATATGGGCAGCTTTTCGCAATAATAATGAAGTCCTTTATACACTAGTTGGGCAAAGAGATTATGAGCGTCTAGAAGGAAAGATAGAGAAATAGCAGTAGATTTAGTAGAAAGGGGCCACCACCGCGTGGCTCCTTTTCTATACTCAAAACAACACGAATCGAGGTGATCGGACATGGCCAGAGCGCCGGATCCAAGAATAGAACAGGCGAAGGCTATGTATCTGGAAGGGGAGAAATTGGTTGAGATTGCAAGTCAACTAAATCTGCCAGAAGGAACGGTCCGCCGTTGGAAGTGTACACATAAATGGGATAACGAACGTTCGGATAAGAAAAACGAGCGTTCGCGAAAGCGTAAGCGCGGAGCCCAGCCAAAGAATCAGAACGCCGTTGGAAACAACGGAGGAGCTCCGGAACAAAATAAAAATGCAGAAAAATTCGGTTTCTTCAGCAAGTATTTGCCTGAGGAGACCGTTTCTATTATCCAGGAGATGCCGACGGATCCGCTGGATGTCCTCTGGGATCAGATCCAGATTGCGTATGCTGCTATTATCCGGGCACAGCAGATCATGTATGTGCGTGACCGGGATGATAAGACAATCGAAAAGATTGAGCATAAGGACGGCAACGTGATCGGAGAGCGTTGGGAGGTACAGCATGCCTGGGATAAACAGGGGAAATTCCTACAGGCCCAGGCCAGGGCACAGTCGGAGCTTCGCAGTCTCATTAAACAGTATGACGAGTTGCTGCATAAGCGCTGGGATCTTGCCAGTGATGAGCAGAAGGCACGTATAGCTCAGATTAAGGCACAGACGGATAAACTTAAGGGTACCGACAATGAAGCGGAGCTGAGCCGTCTGGACCAGGTTCTTAGCGAGATAAAAGGGGTTGTATAGTATGCCATTTTCTGATAAACAGCAGGAGTTTTTCCGAAATGCAAACCACCGATGGAATATTAAGGTTGGTGCGACACGTTCCGGAAAGACCTATATGGACTATTATGTGATCCCTAAGAGGATCCGTGCCAGAGCCGAAAAAGAGGGCTTGGTGGCGATCCTGGGTGTTTCTAAAGGCACGATCCAGCGAAACATTATTGAACCATTACAGCGTATCTGGGGAACCAAGCTGGTAGGTGATATCAATTCCCAGAACATCTGCCCTATGTTTGGGGAAGATGTTTACTGCCTGGGTGCGGAGAAAGTCAGCCAGGTATCTAAGATCCGAGGCTCTTCATTAAAGTATTGTTACGGTGATGAGGTTGTAGATTGGAACCATGATGTCTTTAACATGCTTAAATCCCGTCTGGATAAGCCTTATTCCTGCTTTGACGGAGCCTGTAACCCGGATGCCCCACAGCACTGGTTTAAAAAGTTCCTGGACTCTGATGCAGACATTTACTGCCAGAAGTATGAGATCTTTGATAATCCATTTTTAAGCCGGGTATTTGTAGATGAGCTTTGCAAGGAATATAAAGGAACGGTCTTGTATGACCGGTACATCCGTGGCCTGTGGGTAGCTGCGGAAGGTTCTGTGTATAAGTTGATGTGTGATGCGATATCCAGTGGAGGCATTAACCCATATGCAATTTATGAGAAGCCTAAAAGCCTTTTACAGATCAATATTGGGGTTGACTTTGGTGGTTCAGGATCAGGACATGCATTTGTTGCTACTGCGTATTCTAGGGCTTATCAAAGCATTGCGGCGCTTGCCAGTGAGCGACATATGAGCGTAAATGGCAGCATTGATCCGGATAAGTTGGGAGAGTTGTTTGTAGACTTTTGCCTGAAGATCATCAACCTGTATGGATTTATTACCGTTGTCTATTGTGATAGTGCAGAGCAGACGCTGATCGCAGGTATGAGGACAGCGGTCAGGAAGGCGGGGCTTGGCTGGATCCGGATTGAAAATGCCCTGAAGACAACGATCAATGACAGAATACGTTTTATGCAGCGGATGCTTAGCCAGCACCGCTTTTTCTATGTAAAAGATCAGTGCCAGAGCCTGGAAGATGCTCTAACAACGGCATTGTGGGATGAGAAGAAATGTCTTGTGGAAGATGTGCGACTGGATGACGGCACCAGTGATATTGATACGCTAGATGCTTTTGAGTACACATTTGAGCGGGACATCAGCCGGTTTATCCGGTACGAATAGAGGTGATAACAATGAAATTTTCTAAAATGCTGGCTGCGATCACGCAGGTTTTAAATCAGGATTCAGATACACAGGTTGATGTCTGCATGACTTCTGAAATGGCCCGTAGGATAGAGCTATGGACGGCCATGTATGAAGATAATGCGCCATGGGTGGACCGAAAGAAAGTGAAGAGTGCGCAGCTGCCGGCGGCTATTGCCTCTGAGGTTGCAAGGCTTGTTACCCTGGAAATGAAGTCGGAGATAACAGGAGGTTCTTCCGCCACCTATCTGAATGATCAGTATCAGAAAAAAGTGCTGACAAGTATCCGCAGATATGTGGAGTACGGATGTGCGAAAGGCGGTTTGATTTTAAAGCCTTATGTTACAAAAACAGGTCTTGCAATCCAGTATGTACAGGCAGACTGTTTCTTCCCTCTTGCTTTTGATGATTCCGGTCAGATCCAGCAGTGTGTATTTACGGAGCAGTTCCGGAAGGGACAGAAGATCTATACCAGGCTGGAAGTCCACACGCTGCAGGGAGAACAGATTCGGATCACAAACAGGGCCTTTGTTGCAACCAATGACTACAGCCTTGGAAGCGAGATTGGTGTAAATTCAGTGGATAGGTGGTCTGAATTAATGCCGGAAGCAGTGATGGAAGGTGCTGACCGACTTCTGTTCGGGTATTTCAAAGTACCTCTCGCAAATGCAGATGATATGGGGAGTCCGCTGGGTGTATCTGTATATTCCAGAGCAGTGGAACTGATCAAAGAGGGAGATAGGCGATATTCCAATATCTGCTGGGAGTATGAAGGCACACAGCTGGCGGTACATGTGGCAACTTCGCTGCTTAAATATAACCGTGACCTGGATAAATTTGAGTATCCGGGCGGACAGGACAGGTTATACCGCAACGTGGAATATAACTCCGGGGCAACGGACAAGCCTTTTATGGACACATTTTCTCCCGAGATCCGAGATACAGCATTATTCAATGGGTTTAATAACCAGTTAAAGCTGATAGAGTTTGCATGCTGCCTGGCTTACGGAACGCTTTCAGATCCCCAGAATGTAGACAAGACAGCAACGGAGATCAAGACCAGCAAGCAGCGCTCCTATACCTTTGTGTCAGATACGCAGTTAGCTTTACAGACCGCCCTGGAAGATCTGGTATATGCTATGAACTTCTGGGCTTCCTTGTATGGTCTGATATCACCGGGCAACGACTATCAGGTTTCCTTTGACTGGGATGACAGCATTGTAGTGGATGCGGAAGCAGACCGTGCGGATGTTGCCATGGGTGTAATGAGCTTGGCAGAGTACAGAAGTAAATGGTATGGGGAAACACTGGAAGAGGCCCAGAAGAACCTTCCTGAACCAGCAAGCGTAGAGGAGTGATCTGATTGACACCGGAAGAACTTGAAAAGCTGCCGAAGCCATTAGAACGTACCATGACGGCATTGGAAATGGATATCATGTTAGAGGTTGTAAACCGGATCCAGGAATGCTCCCAGATCACACCGGTGACAGATTGGCTGCTTAACCGTATGACGGCCATAGGCATGAGTAAGAAACGGATCAAAGAGATCCTGCGGGAAGGTGTAAAAACTGCAGGGATCGATATTGATGAGATTTATGAAACTGCAGCAAGATCTGATTATGTGAGAAACAGTGGAATCTACAAAGCTGCAGGCATGGATGCAGTCCCGTATGAGGATAATGACTGGCTGAAGCAGGTGGTGCAGGCAGTAAAGGACCAGACAGCGGATAGCCTCAGGCCCATGGAGAATATAACAAAGACAACCGGCTTTAATGTTCCAATGGGAAATGGGAAAAAAGTATTTACTCCTATGTCTGAATATCTGGAACGCAGCTTGGACGAAGCCGTGATGAAGATCACTACTGGAGCTAAGACATATAGCCAGGCGATCGGTGATGTGATCGATGAGATGACATCCAGTGGTGTCCGGGTGGTTGATTATGCGTCAGGAAAGTCAGACCGCATTGAGGTGGCTGCCAGAAGAGCCGTTATGACAGGCATTGCTCAAATGACCGATAAGGTGAATGAGCATAACGCAAAGGAACTGGGAACGGACTACTGGGAAGTTGAATGGCATTTAGGAGCCCGTAACACGGGAACAGGATACATGAACCACCAAAGCTGGCAGGGCAAAGTATATAGTTCTGCTGAAATGCGTACTGTCTGTGGCTTGGGAGAAATGCTGGGATTTGCCGGGATCAATTGCTATCATATCCGCTTCCCTTTTATTCCTGGTATTTCAAAACGTAAATACACGGATGAGTGGCTTGCAGAGCAGAACCGGAAAGAAAATGAAAAGAAGTCCTTTCATGGCAAAGAGTATGATACATACGCGGCGTTGCAGTATCAGCGGAAACTAGAGCGTACGATCCGAAAGCAGAAACAGGATATCAAGCTCCTGGAAAAGGGCGGAGCCGATAAAGATGACCTGACTGCAGCCAGATGCAGGAAGCGCTTAACGGAAAAGACCTATGTGGAATTTTCGAAGGCTATGGATTTGCGGCAGCAGAGAGAGCGATTGAAGGTTGGAAGCGGTAGTGATGTTAGTGAAAATGGGATTACAAACAAGAAAATACCGAAAAGTGAGGAGTATCGTATAAATCGAGATGAGATTTTTTCAAATGAGTATTTGAAAAAGTTTCGTGGTATAAGCGATAGTGCGATAGTGGATGAGAATATTTGCAAATACGCAAGAGCAGGTTTAATTCATCGGGACGGTACAGTAAAAGAGGATTTATATATTTTATCAAGCCGGACGGGTGAAATTCTGGGCAAGAATATCAATGATACGCTTGATTATGGTGTGTCACCTAATAAATCTGTTGTGGAGGCTGTGAGGAATAATCCGGAAAATCTGATTGGGCTGCATACACATCCAGATGGAACGCCGCCAACAGGTAGCGATTTTGAAGTATCTGGTTTGCGAGGATATAATTTTGGCGTGGTGGCCTGTGCTGATGGAAGTGTTTATACATATAAGCATTCAAAACAATATGTAAGCAAAATCTATATCGATAGTACAATTGAAAAGTACAAGAAAATGATTGATTCAACTGGTCATAAGGTTTATAATTCTGATATAGAAGCACACCTTGCGGCATTAAAAAGGGTTTCGGAGGAATATGGAATTTATTATGAAAAAAGATAAAGATTTTTATTATGATGGTCCTGTAAAA
>OGYX01002986.1_pt1 | contig 10267 bp, 5 predicted proteins | sample 1576601 | NCBI WGS metagenome assembly OGYX01 (sample SAMEA3541561, study PRJEB24748) | human gut metagenome | biome: human gut; feature: human-associated habitat; material: faeces | place: China | collected 2012 | reverse complement strand
TGAACCACCTATATTATTATACTCCAAGGAATCCGAATGCCAGAATCATCATCAAGATAGATACAGTTGCAAAGCCTCTTCGGTTTTATCCATTTTATCGAGAATAAATGCCCTTTTCAACGTGCCGTTTTCGTAATCAGGGAAGTGAAGAGTGATGGTGTCCAATGTTGCAAGTGCTTCATTGTAACGTTTCATATTGATATAGCAACTCAAGGCTTTTTCCCATGCGGCACCGTTCACTTCATTGTCGTCTACATGTTTTTGAGAAACGAACAATACGTGCGGCAATGCTTCTGCGTACAGACCAAGTTCCATCAGTTTTTCAGCTTTCTTCATGTGTTGTGCGCTCATGGCAAGCGTAATATCATAATCATCAGGATACATCTCATACATCTTTTTCAGCGTTGAATAGGCAAGATCATCCTCATTCATCTGGCGATAAAGCATATATTCTTTATAAAGAATTCCTTTATCATTGTTGCCATATTGTTTTTTAGCTTCTCTGATATAGAAGAGTGCGTCATCGGTATATCCCCGGGTGACGGAAGTGTTCAGCAGGTAGTCTAATGCTTCCTTGTTCTTATTACCTCCTTCGTAGGCCATGCCATATAATACATAAGGATCCCGCTGCTTCTCTGCTCGGGCAGCCTCCATTAACAGGTCGTTATACATACGCCGTATGGCAGGGCTGTTGTTTCTTCGCATTTGCTCGCGTATAAACACCAGAGCTTCCGGATAACGTGCCAATTCACTAAGGATACTCGCCCTTTTGACGATAAGCGCACCGCTTCCCGGTATGGCAGCCAAACCGTTGGATGACCAGCCTAGAGCAGCTTCCCGGTTTCCTTCCTGTAAATGCAGGTTAATGATGTCCAGATAATATTCTTCGTTTTGAGGAGATACTTTGATAAGCTCCGTCAGCTTTTCGATAGCCTCTTTTCGGTTACCGCCTTTTTTTATTTGCTGGTAGCCTACCTCCATGCTGTAGATATAATCCTTCCTTAGAATCGTATCGTTCGGGTAAATCTGATTGATTCGTTTCAACAGGCGGTCTGCTTCCACATCGTTGTTCTGCTTGCGGTACAGTTCAATCTTTCTTCGCCATAAACCTCTCCAATACGGATTCACTTCCAGCAACTCATTAACGTAACAAATAGCACTGGAATAATTCTCGGTGATATCTTCTACGTCTACCAGCAGATGTTTGGCATTGACGTTGTTGTAATTGTCATCTATCGCTTTGACAAGATGATAACGCGACTGGTCATAGTTCTTTTCGTGGAACCAGTATTTTCCCATGAGCCATTCAAGGTCAGAAACATTCGGGTATTTCTGAAGGCCCTCCTCCAACAGCTCTTTCCCTGCTTCCCATTCCTCGTTCGCAAAATGCTCCTGTACAATCTGGGCATATTGCTCCGGTGTCTGGAATCCGTTGTCGGTCCCGGAGGAAGAGGTTATCAGTAAAAACAGACAACCTAATATGGTGATCTTATGGAGAAATTCTCTGTTCATTCTATCTTGTCTTTAATCTTTCTTTCTTGTTTAAATCGTAGCAGGTTCGGGCTTCATTGCCGTTATATCAGTACCGTCTGCACTTTCTTCTTTCTGCTTGAATCCCTTACGTTCCATGTTCTTCCACTTGAAGTCTCTATTGGTCAGATAACTGAGGTATCCTCTCAATGAACAGAAAGTGATGATGGGATGATAGAAGATAGGCTCTAATATGGACGCAATGATAATCCACAGGTATTCGTATCCTCTTTTATATAGCATCCCGACATAGTAGTCGTAGGTAATAACAACGATGGAAAGGAACTGGCAGAACGTATAGATCGTCAGGTAAATCATCCATGCCGTGTTCCAGTTGACTGCTCCTGTAAAGGCCAGATAGATAAATACTATCAAACCGACGAGCTCGATGATCGGCGCTAGAAACTCAAAAACGAACATATAAGGCAGAGTTAACAGTCCCATCTGTTTATACGTCTTTTTGAAAATCATCTTACGATGGATATTAAGTGTCTGGAACAATCCCCGTGCCCAACGGGTACGTTGCCGGTAAAGCATTGCCAGGTTGGGAGGTCCTTCCGTCCAACAACAAGTATCAGGAATCTGTACGATCTTATAAGGACGGGAGAAGTCGCACATATATCCTACCATGCGGGTGATGAGGTCCATGTCTTCGGCAAAAGAGGGAGCATCGTATCCTCCGGCTGCAATCGCTACCGAACGATCGAAAAGACCGAATCCACCGGAAACATTCGGCATACCATTGATAGCGGACCATCCCATCTTACCAATCAGATAAGAGCGCATATACTCCAGATTCTGGAAAAGTGGAATCGGTGTACGGGGAGTTCTAACGTCTATGATTTGTCCGTCTTTCACGACGCATCCGTTAGCCATCAACATCGTTCCGCTGACTGCAATTACTTGTTTTTCTGAAGATATAATGGGCGAGATACAACGATAAAGAGCATACTTTTCCAAAATGCAATCCACATCCGTGCAGATAAAATAAGGATGAGAAGCAACGTTGATACCCGCATTGGATGCATCCGCTTTAGTTCCTCCATTTTCTTTGTCTACAACGATGAGTCGGCTGTATTTCGGGTTGGAGGATTTGAGGAGTCTTCGGAACGGTCTGGTTTTGATTCGCTCGATATAAGCATAGGGCACTTCTACCAGTTCATAATATTCGGTCATCTTTTCCAATGTACTGTCCGTACTTCCATCATTTACAATAACCACCTCGAAAAGCGGATATTCCAATGCAAGCATGGAGTTCACATTATCAATGATTGTCTTTTCTTCATTGAAGGCAGGAGCAATTACCGAAATGCCCGGTGTATAGGGGGATTCCTTGATTGTTTTCCGCATATAGCTTTCCACATAGTAATCCTTTCTCCGTTTTAGAGAAATGAAAGAGAGGAAGGCGAATGTGACGAAGAATATCGCCAGCATGCTCGTATAAAAGAATACGAAATAATTGAAGAATGTAAATATTATATCTCTCATGTTCTCTAGTTTAACTGGTTGATTAACGGATGCTTGGTGTGGGCAAACAATATAGCTGTGTGGGAATCTGCTTTTCTTTCCAATTGATCGAATGTTTTCCTTCCCATTGCACTATACTCATAGAGGGCTTTGAGTATGACTCTCTTGGTTCCCCAGTTATCTGCTTCATCATAAGCATTGTAAAGAAATCCTAAAGCCTTATCGGTCTTTAGATCCGCAATAGCCGAAATGATTTGTCGTTTGACTTCTTCCGGTTGTACATTATACATTTCAATCAGCTTAGGTTCAACCTCTTTGTATTTTAGTTTACCTAAAGTCTTGATCGCTTCACCTCGTATTTCCACAGAACGGGCATTGAGTTGCTTCGCGAGAATTGGGGCACTTTCGGTTTCATTATATAGCCGGATTTCGTTGATAAAGAATATCTTAACGTTTTCTTCAGCTGAAGTATTCACCCATTTAATAAAGGTGGGTGTGTTATATCCCACTTTCTTACGGTGCTCCAAGATAGCGTGTAACTCCATCATGTCCCATTGCCTTAACTTCATGCCGATGTCTTCGTCGAAGAAGCGGAACGGGTCACCCTGGCTTAACCACATATAAGTGTAGCGTGCCGAGTTTCTTAGTTCTAGTTCACGATGATAGAGGAAACGCACCAATACCGCTTCAGAGGCATAGCCATTGATGGACTGAATAAGTTTCAGAGCTTGTATCTTTGATCTTTTGGAACCGAATTGAAGTTCGCGTTCAAGGAAACGTGTGATTTGGAATACGGTTTGAATCGTTTGATAGTTTAGTTCATTGATCTCATCTTCATGCACACTCTTGATTTCTGTTAATAGTTGAGTGATAATGCGTAACTCGTTAGGTTTCGGGCGCTTTTTCGTATCATATTCTAATCTGTCAGCTATCTCTTCTTCACTCAATGTGTTGGAATCTAGTGAGATAGATTTCATTTCTTCATAATACTTATCAAATGCTTTATTGTATTTCCGCTTCTCTTTTCGCCTTTTAAATATACCATATATAATATGGAATAGGAGAAATAAGTACGCAATAATACAAAACATTACAGCAATTGAGCATATTCTTATGATTAAAGGATAGCCAATAAACTTGTAATATATCCAATAGAAATAATATTCTATGTAATCTATACCATACAGTACTTGATCCATTTCCCTTGATATATTTATATATAGAACTTGTATATTCGGAATAAAAGTTCTATATTTGTTGTATTGAATGTTCTGTCTAATGCAAATATACGAAATAACTTGTATATATTATCCAGTGTTCATGAACAGGCCTTTTGAGCCCTATTTTAGCTCTTGTGATTATTCTCGATGGAAAGGATTGAAATTACAAATAAAGGCAAGCAAAAAGCTATTAGGAGTTAAATATATTTTTGATAAGTTAACAAATGGAGCCTGAAAATAAGTGTGATAAGCCAGGTTCTCATGCGAAACAAAAACAAACAATAAATTTAAAAATTAAATTAAGATGAAAATTAAAAGTTTGATGTATGTCCTTATGGGGACAATGTTGGTTACTACTTCCTGCTCTGATAATGAGTTGGAAAAAGGTAACGATGGTTCGGGAACTGTTGACCCGGTAAATGCTTCTGCACTTGTGAATGTATATTCCGATAAAAGTGGTTCTGAAGCGAGTCTGCTTGTGGGAGATGTATTAGTGAAAGATTCCCGTACTCTTACGTTGAATGTTCCTGCTGCTTGCGAGAAAGTGTATATGAAATACAATACAGTTTCGGGAACAGAAGCTACAAAAGAATTTGCTTTGTCTCCTGTTAGTCGTGGTGTAGATCAGAGTACTGGTTTCAATTTTGAAACAAACCGTCTGGCATCGGTAACTCTTGCGCTTCCTGAAGATGCAGTGCAGCCGACAAATGAAACGGACCAAGGCTATCTTTTCTATCATAACACAGGTGTGGTGATGTTCGAAGATGGTTGGCCTATTCAACTGGATTCATGGTATGATGAAGATTTCAACGATGTTGTATTCGAGTATGACTTGAAGGTGACTGAATGTCATAGTCAACAGATGATGGAGACTGTAGGAGGTAAAGAAGAATTGTTGTTGACTTTGGATGTTCGTGCTGTAGGTGGTATATACCCGACTGTGTTAGGTGTTGTACTGGATGGTTTGAAAAGCGAGTATGTTGATCGGATTACTGCAAGCCTTGTACTAAAAGGTGGTCAGGGAACAATGACAGACTTAGCTAAAGAGGAACTTTCTACAAAAAATATAGTGAAAGTTGAAAATAAAAATTGGAATTGGAGTAATGATACTCGCAAAGAACCGCGTTTCGCAATATTGACAGTGGATAAAGCACAAGCGGAAGGAACTGTTATTACACTGGATGGTTTAACTTCTTTGATGGATAATAATCAGGATATGTTTCAGGTAACACAAGGAAAAGTAAGAGAAGGACTACCTATGTTGCGTGCTGAAGTTAGACTGATTGGTAAAGAAGGATTAACTGGAGCTGAAAGAGATGCTCAGCTTGCAGCATTTAGAGAGTTGATTTTAGATACTAATAGACAGAATTTCTTTATTAAGGTGAACGGTGGTAAAGAAATACACATGAGGGGTTATGCACCGACTTCTGCTTACAAAGCAGAATATGAAGCATTGGTTGCGGGTGACACTACACTGGATGCAAATGTTTATTATTCAAATACCAAAGGTTCCACTTGGGGAGTTAAACTTCCGGTTGGCACACGTCATGCTTATGAACGTGTACCATTTAGAGAAGCATATCCTGATTTTACTAAATGGGTAGATAGTAAGGGTGCTTCAAACCAGAAATGGTATGAGAATTTTGTTGATGAAAAAACTATAAGATATTGGTAATGCAAATTATCAGTCAATACGTTATTTGAGTTATTTTGTACAATTTGAACCCCTCTTTTTTCGAAAAGAGGGGTTTCTTTGTATTCGGAAGAATAATCTTTAAACTAATACCGTAATGACGAAGCGATTTTTTATAGGCTACAGTTTGATTACTTTTTTTCTCTTAAATAGTGTGGTGCTTTTGGCACAGCACAAAGCTTCTTTTGTGCAGCAATGGAAAATAGAAGATGCATCCCATGCTTTGCAAATAATAGAAAGTGCAGATACATTAGAATTGATAGTTCCGGACGGACTGACTATGTGGTATCGGCAACGATTGACGGGCGATTATGAAATAAGTTATCGTATTTGTATGGTGATGCAAGGTGGAAAGTATGACCGCTTGAGTGATCTGAACTGCTTCTGGGCTGCCAATGATCCTAAATACCCTGATGATCTTTTTGCCCGTAGTCAGTGGCGTGACGGCATCTTTAAAAACTATAACACATTAAACCTTTTCTACGTTGGATACGGAGGAAATGATAACTCAACGACCCGTTTCCGTCGATACAAAGGAGAATATTATGGAGTGGCAGATGACAAGGTGAAACCTTTATTGAAAGAATATACCGATGCCTCTCATTTACTCGTCCCCAATCAATGGTATGAGATTCGGATTCGAGTGGAAAAGGGAATCACAACTTATTCTGTGAATGATGAAGAGTTGTTTCGCTATACCCTTGCGGGTAGTGAAGGTGACGGACACTTCGGTTTACGTCTTTTGCAGAATCACGTACTCTTTACAGATTTTAGAGCGACTATACTTTGACTTATATACTGAAAACCTAATAAGACTATATTTCCATGATGAAACAACCTTTTACTAAATTTGGAGTGACAACTCTGTTTTCTCTTTTGTGTTCAGCATTCCTTCATGCGCAAGTTGTAACAGATGAACGGATGTTTTCTTTTGAAGAACCGCAAATACCGGATTGTATCACCGCTACCCATTCCCGCCTGTCGGTATCTGATCTGCATTATAAAGATGGAAAACATTCGTTGGAATGGACATTTGAACCGGGTGGTATATTGGAACTCAAGAAAGACCTGAAGTTTGAGAAGAAAGATCCGACCGGCAAGGATTTATATCTTTCGGCTTTTATTGTGTGGGTTTATAATGAAGTTCCCCAAGATGCGACCATTGAGTTTCAGTTTCTGAAAGACGGCAAACGATGCACATCTTTCCCTTTTGGTATTAATTTCAGTGGTTGGCGTGCCGCATGGGTTTGCTATGAACGTGATATGCAAGGCACACCGGAAGAAGGCATGAATGAACTCCGGATTATTGCTCCAAATTCAAAAGGAAGCCTTTTCATCGATCATTTGATTACGGCTACTAAAGTTGATGCACGTCAACAGACGGCCGATCTGCAAGTTCCTTTTGTCAATGCCGGGACCACCAACCATTGGCTGGTTGTCTATCAACACTCGCTTTTGAAACCGGATATTGAATTGACTCCTGTAGACGATAAGCAAAGAGCAGAAATGCAACTGTTGGAAAAGCGTTTTCGTGATATGATCTACACGAAAGGAAAAACGACTGATAAAGAAGTAGAAACCATCCGCAAGAAATATGATTTCTATCAGATAACTTACAAGAACGGCCAAGTATCGGGAGTACCTATTTACATGGTACGTGCTTCAGAAGCTTATGAACGGATCATACCAAACTGGGATAAAGATATGCTGACTAAAATGGGAGTGGAAATGCGTGCTTATTTCGACCTGATGAAAAGAATTGCCGTTGCATATAATAATGCGGCAAATCCGGTGATTCGGGAAGAAATGAAGAAGAAGTTCTTAGCAATGTACGATCATATAACCGATCAGGGAGTAGCTTATGGTAGTTGTTGGGGAAACATCCATCATTATGGCTATAGTGTTCGCGGTCTGTACCTGGCATATTTTCTGATGAAAGATGTGCTTAGGGAAACCGGGAAACTTCAGGAAGCCGAACGGACATTACGCTGGTATGCGATTACTAACGAAGTATACCCTAAACCGGAAGTCAATGGAATTGATATGGACTCTTTCAATACACAGACCACAGGACGCATTGCCAGCATTTTAATGATGGAAGATACACCGGAAAAACTACAATATCTCCGGTCTTTCTCCCGTTGGATTGATTTTGGTTGCCGTCCTGCATTGGGATTATCCGGTTCGTTTAAAGTAGACGGAGGTGCTTTCCATCATCGAAATAACTATCCGGCTTATGCTGTGGGCGGACTCGATGGAGCAACCAATATGATTTATCTTTTCAGCCGGACGGAATTTGCTGTTTCCGAGTTAGCTCATGAAACAGTGAAAAATGTACTGTTGACCATGCGTTTCTATTGCAATAAGCTGAACTTCCCTCTTTCCATGTCCGGTCGTCATCCGGATGGAAAAGGTAAACTGGTTCCTATGCATTTTGCTATGATGGCTCTAGCTGGTTCTCCCGATGGAAAGGAGGAATATGATAGTGAAATGGTTTCTTCTTACCTCCGTCTGATTTCAGACCCAAGTATTGAAAATGACTCTCCCGAATATATGCCTAAGGTTTCAAATGCTGAAGAACGTAAGGTGGCAAAACTTCTTATAGAGAAAGGTTTCCGTCTGGAACCGGACCCGCAGGGAAATATAGCGATGGGATATGGTTGCGTCTCTGTTCAACGTCGTAGCAATTGGTCGGCTGTGGCACGTGGACATTCCCGTTATCTATGGGCGGCAGAACATTATCTGGGAGCAAATCTATACGGTCGCTACCTGGCACACGGCAGTTTGCAAATATTGACTGCTGCACCGGGACAGACAGTAACTCCCGCCACTAGCGGCTGGCAGCAGGAAGGTTTTGACTGGAACCGTATTCCGGGAGTGACATCTATTCATTTGCCATTGGAGCAATTGCAGGCTAAGGTGCTCAATGTGGATAGTTACTCTGGAATAGAAGAGATGCTTTACTCCGACGAGGCTTTTGCCGGTGGTTTGTCTCAACAGAAGATGAATGGTAATTTCGGAATGAAGTTACATGAGCATGATAAGTACAACGGATCACATCGGGCACGTAAATCTTACCATTTCATCGATGGAATGATTGTCTGTCTTGGTTCGGATATTGAAAATACAAATACGGAGTTCCCGACAGAAACGACTATCTTCCAATTGGCAGTTACTGATAAAGCAGGGCATGATTATTGGAAAAATTATCAAGGAGATAAGAAAGTATGGGTGGACCATTTGGGAACGGGTTATTATGTTCCAACTCCCATCCGGTTTGAGAAGAACTTTCCTCAATACTCGCGAATGCAAAATACAGGAAAGGAAACAAAGGGTGATTGGGTTTCTTTGGTTGTAGATCATGGAAAGGCACCGAAAAACGGAAGTTATGAATACGCTGTTCTGCCTCAGACGAATGAAACTCTGATGAAGAAATTTGCAAAGAAGCCCACTTATAAGGTATTACAGCAAGACCGGAATGCACATATTGTAGAGTCCGTTTCCGAACAGATCATTTCTTATGTGTTGTTTGAAACTCCTGAAACGACATTGCCGGGTGGTTTATTACAACGTGTGGATACTTCCTGTCTGGTTATGATTCATAAAGGATCTGCTGATAAGATTAAGTTGACGGTGGCACAACCGGATTTGGCTTTGTATCGCGGTCCAAGCGATGAAGCGTTTGATAAAGATGGGAAACGTATCGAACGTAGTATCTATTCACGACCATGGATTGAAAATGCCAGTGGTGAAATACCTGTGACTGTAACGATAAAAGGGCAATGGAATGTAGAAGAAACTCCCTTTTGCAAGGTGATTTCTTCTGATAAGAAGCAAACAGTTTTGCAGTTCAGTTGCAAAGATGGTGCTAGCTTTGAAGTGGAGTTAAGGAGATAAAAGTCAGACAATAGGAGATCATTTGCTTTCCCTGATAGGGGAACAGTAGTTTCTCTTGGAGAAACCATAGTTTCCATGCCGTTGAAACTATTGTTTCTAGGTGCTGAAACTACAGTTTCCCAATGCTGAAACTTTAGTTTCCCGGTACGAAACCTTTGGTTTCAAGCCTTGAAACTAAAAGTTTCCCCACGAGAAACAAAGGTAATGCATTCATGAAATAAATAGGATTGCCTGGAGCTTCCGGAGTGAATACCTCCGCGTTGTGAAATGTAGCTTATCTGTTTCTGGTGACAGCATTATTGTTGTCACACTGCTGTCACCTATTGCTGTCACGGTGTTAATTGTTAATAATCAAACCGTTAAGCAGCAATCGGTGACAAGTGACAGATATATAATTAAAATAATTGTATAGAGAGGTTAGAACATAAACATGGCAACGGCAACAATACGGTTGTTACAT
>OGYX01002966.1_pt1 | contig 10305 bp, 8 predicted proteins | sample 1576601 | NCBI WGS metagenome assembly OGYX01 (sample SAMEA3541561, study PRJEB24748) | human gut metagenome | biome: human gut; feature: human-associated habitat; material: faeces | place: China | collected 2012 | reverse complement strand
CTTGTCTAACGCGACAGCTAGATTAATATACCACAAGGGCGTTTGAATTGTCAACGTTGTTTTTATATTTTCTGCAATTTAGACAATTCAGACAATTTAACTTCTATTCTCCATCCTTCTATAGACATATTTACAAGAAGATTATCTCTGCAGACATGACAATTCAAAAAAATAAGACCAGGAATATTCTCCCTGATCTCATTTCCCATACAGACAAAAAGCTATATCCATATTAAATCAATTTCACTGCCAGCCGCATGACCGGATTGCAATCATATATCAATTTCAGAATCGAATTATTCTGTACCATTTCATAGATTTCTTTTCCGACAGCCGTCGTATACATTAATGTCACAATCATAAACAGGATCCACACAATGATAAGTGCAATTCCGATTCCAAGTGCACCGCCTGCCAGATGATTAAAGAAACCGATTACCGGTAGTTCTGATACAATATCCAGGGCAAACACAACCGCTCTTATAATTACCGTCACCACAATAAACGTAAGTATGAATGCTATAATATTGATCACCAGTCTGGCAACATAGGCCCCTATATATTGCGGAAATGTTGTAACGCCCAATTCATCATACATTTCTTTATTATTGTTTTTAAGCAACAGATTCTTGAATACCTCCGGTATATCTGCAGACTTAATCATCGTCTCCTGCAGACTTTCTGGTATGTCTGCATTTTCTATAACATTTTCTACGCTGCTGCCACTTCCACCGGTAAGACCATCCAGCACATTTGCAGAGATTCCATACTTTGCAAGATCAGAACTGTCGATCTTTCCATTTACAATATCTGAAATCGAGATTCCATACCGGTTCAACATCTCTTCACTGACACCTGCTGCCTTCAAAGCCTTCTTTACCGCTGCTTCATTCAGCCCTTGTCCGGATGCAGTGTCTCCTCCGGTAATTGCCGAAGTCGCCGCATCTGCCATCGTACTGACTACTTTCTGCTTTATCATATCATCCAGCGGCGTATATTTCTCTACTGCCTGAGACACATACGGCGTTGCAAAGAAAACAATCACAAACGTGACAATTGTTGCGATCAACGATACCATAATCCGGATTGCACCTCTGACCAGTCCCGTTATGATACAGATCAGAAACACGATCCCTATGGATATTTCCAGCCAATTCATATGCATACTTTCTCCTTATTTTACAAGACGGATTTTTTCCATTCCATTCGCACTCAACACAATATACTGGTTCACCCCTCCAACCGGGAATATTTCCTGTATGTTATTATCCATCCTGCCTTTGAACTTCTGTACACCATTTTTCATAAATATACTGCATGTTTTTCCGTCATACATAATCACCTGATCATCACATAATTTCACATGATTATAATCACCGGTGAATTCTTTCGACAGCACGACTTTTCCGGTCTTATTGTATAACCTGAGCTCATAACCGCCCTTTCCCTGATTCTTTAGGATCAGACCGATATATTTCTCATTATGAAATACACTTTTTATCTCCTTATCCATGGTTATCTTTACAGCTTGTTTCGGAATGTCTTTTCCGGTATAGATCACCATAGCATTGTCACCGATTGCCGCCGATGTATTCTCATCCATAAAAAATCCGGATGCCATAATTGTGTTCTTGTAGTTCTTTTTAGTAACCTGATGATCAGTCTTATCTTTTCCTGCATCCCCAAAGTTATAGTAATGCAATCTGCCCTCGATCCGGCCATCCTGCGTATAAAGATACAGCACCTGCATCAACTGACCATTTGCAGACAGAGCCACATCCACCGGATATCCGCTTCCTGCAAGTGAGGTCTTATGCTCTACCAATATGTTTCCTGCCGTATCATAACAGATTACTTTCATTGCTGTATCACTTTTTAATATTGCACTTACAATTCCCTGTTCCGATACACTGACTTTTTCAATCGGCATCGTCGTATGCACTTCACCTTTCAGGCCATCTTCCTGAAAAACCAGAATATCATTGCCTTCTTTGTCCGCAACCGCTGCCGACTTTTCTGTAATATCTATCATTGGATTCTTTATCTGATAGGATTGATTCCACTTCTCTTTTCCGGTCTGACTCAGATACGAAATACCATCTTTACTATATTTCAATACACCGTCCGAAAACTGTACATAATTATTGTCCGATGCGCTCTCTCCAACATAGGTATCACTGATCCGGACCTTGGTATATGTCTGTAGATTGATCAGCAGATATATCAACACGCCCACTGCAGCCACTATCGCAATACCAACCATCATCTTTTTCTGTTTCTTTTTTTTTCTTTTCATCAGCTCTTCCCGGACTTCTTTCTCCGGCATCCCATCTTCACTGTTCAGTTCATCCATAATCTCATCTATGATCTTATCCGTGGGATCTTCCGGCTCTCTCACAACATGGAGATTGCTGTTCTTCCTGCGTTCCATCCGTCGGTCATCCTTTCAACGTTTCTTCTGATACTGTGTACCCTAGTATACCACATTTCACATTTATGGGAGTAATAATTTTTGTCCTATATAGATCAGGTTGCCGTCAGACAACCCATTCATTTTGCAGATTGCCTTCACATGAGACGTATCTCCATATAATTTCTGACTGATTCCCGCAAGCGTTTCGCCTTTCTGTACTACATAAAAATCCTGATCGGAGAGTTGTCCGTCCGATGTTTCTGATGTCGTTGTCCCTTCTGCTTTCTTTACCGTTCCAGACGCTTCTTTTGCATTGTTTTTCGCCGTTTCAGCGGTTTCGGTCCTTGTCTTTGCGTCAGCCTGTCCGCCACCGACTGTTTCCGAAAGTGTTTCCAGAGAATTCTGTACCGCTTTCATTTTATCAAAATTATTAACCGTTGTGATCCCAATCACCAATACGATCAGCACAAGCACTGCACTCGTAATATAGGCAAATGCCGAACTCTGATGCTGCTCTTTATATTCCATCTTTTCTCTCACTGCACTACGAAAATTCTTTGCAGCTCGATCCTCAACCACTTCACTGGGGGTTACTCCATTCTCCTTGCGTGTATTGATCATATAGTTCTGCATCTCAGGATTTTTTTCATAATAAATGTAATGCCCTCCGATCTGCATCAGTTCACCAAATTTGTACGCATAAAATATCTCGTCCTGCTCTCTTGCGTTTTTCCACAGGAACAGACTTCCTTCCTGCCCAAATTCTCTTTCCTGTATTTTCTTCACTTCCCGGTTGCGGCTCATCGGATTGCCTTCTTCAACAATTCCCCAGCCGACAATATGACTTTCCGGAAAATACTGCGCTGCTTCTTCCTTCATATGTTTCATTCCATCTTGTCCGATTTCAAGTTTACCATCCTTTTCCGATAATTCTTGCATCTGTACAGCTCCTGACACAAATACAGCCTTTTCGTCTTCCAGTTCCAGCACTTCTCCCGCCAGAATCACTCCAACCGGCTGTTCTTTCGCTTTTTCTCTTAATTGGTTCAGATATGTATCTACATAATCTTCTACATATATCTTTGGATTGTCACTTACATTTCCTATCTGTCTTACGTTTTTTGGAAGTTGTCTTTCCATGACACAATCACCTCGTCTTATATATTTTTGCCTATGATATCATACAAAATATGCGTATTTTATCAGTTGATGGGACCTGTCCATGGAATTTTCCGATACAATTTTTTATTTCCCGACACACTTCCGGGATTTCAGGCAGCTTTTCTTTCAGATTTTGGTACATAAAAAGAGATTCCCGAATAAATCATTCAGGAATCCCTATTTTATTATATTCTGTTCTTATGATATGACTATAATATTTCCACAGTCCCGGTATCCTTCCGGCATCTGATCTGTAACGATTTTTGCACCTGCAAACGGAGCAAACGTCACAGAACTCACCTCACCGAACTTAGACTCGTCACATAATATATATTTTTCCTGGCACTGTTCCATCGCAATCTTTTTGACCATTGCTTCACTCGCATCCGGTGTCGTGAACCCTGTTTTCTTAGTCACGCCATTGGTACCAAAGAACCCCTTGGTAAAATGATACTTTCTGATCGTCTCCATTGCCTCACTTCCGACAACCGCTTCCGTGGAACTTTTCAGTTCTCCTCCGATCAGTCGTACTTTCACCCCGGACTTTGCCAATTGCTGAGCATGTGCTACCGCATTCGTCACAACAGTTACATCTTTATCCCGCAGAAATTCCAGCATATATCCGGTTGTGGTTCCTGCATCAAGATATATATATTCACCTTGTCCGATCAATCTTGCGGCATATTCTGCAATCTGCCGCTTTTCTGATACATGAACGGTTATTTTCTGAGCCACTGTCGGCTCCTGCGGTGTTACCACGTGATCTAATGCGACCGCACCTCCGAACACTTTCACCAGTTTTCCCGCATTATGAAGTGCTGTGATATCTCTGCGCACGGTCGATTCCGATGTATCCAGAAGTTCTTTAACTTCTGTCACGGTAATACTGCCTTCTTTTTCAAGAAGCTTCAATATCTGTTCATAACGCTGTTCTGTAAGCATATGTCCTCCTACAGGTTCTCCTGCATGAATTTGCTTACTGCTTCGCAAGCTGCTTCTTCATCAGCACCCTCAAATGTAAATGTTACTTCATGGTCTTTCTTTGCACCAAGTCCCATAAGGCCGAAGATCTTCTTACAGTCAGCTTTCTTTCCTTCTTTTTCGATCATCACTGATGATTCGAAAGATTTTGCAAGTTTCACCAGTTCTCCTGCCGGACGAGCGTGGATTCCTTCGTTATCTTTGATTACATACTTAAATTCTTTCATTCTTCATACCTCCATAGAATATTACATTTGGTGATTTTCATTCTATTCATTTTTTACAGGTCTGTCAACATCTCTGCGGACAAACCTGTATTTTACTATTATTTTTATATAATTTTCTTTTTGAGTACTCCGAGTAATATCGCTGAAATTACAGTTCCTGCTACCAATGCCACCAGATACATGATTGCATTTCCCACTACAGGGAATACGAAGATTCCACCGTGCGGTGCCATCAGTGTACATCCAAATGCCATAGACAGTGCTCCGGCTGCCGCAGAACCGGCAATGCAGGCCGGCAGTACGTGAAGCGGATCTGCTGCCGCATATGGAATCGCTCCTTCGGTAATAAATGCGAGTCCCATAATGAAGTTTGTCGGTCCTGCTTCTCTTTCTGATTTTGTAAATTTGTCTTTAAATAATAATGTTGCAAGTGCAATTGCACATGGAGGGGTCATTCCTCCGATCATAACAGCTGCCATGATATCATAATTTCCTGCTGCGATTGCGGCTATACCGAACGCATATGCCGCCTTATTGAACGGGCCTCCCATATCAATCGCCATCATTCCGCCAAGGATCAGACCAAGCACAAGCTTGCTTGAGCCACCCATTCCGGTCAGTCCGTTGTTCAATGCAGTATTGATTGCTCCCATGACCGGCTCAATCGCAAAGTTCATAAGAAGGCCGATTCCAAGAATTCCGGCTACCGGATAGATCAGAACCGGTGCAATCTTTTCCAGTGCATCCGGAAGCTTGTCACACAGTTTTCTAAGAAGAAGAATCAGATATCCGGACACAAAACCAGCTACCAGCGCTCCGAGGAATCCGGATTTTCCGTTTGCTGCGATAACTCCGCCTACAAATCCAACCGCAAGTGCCGGTCTGTCGCCGATTGCTTCACCTATATATCCCGCAAGTACCGGAAGCATCAATCCAAATGCAAGTCCGCCGATCGTCTTAAGCTGCGCCGCTACCGGTGTAATAGTACCAAAGTTAGCTCTATCTGCTTTTGCCAATGCATTCATATCTACGCAAAGTCCGTCGATCAAAAATGCCAGTGCAATCAGAATACCACCGCCGACTACGAACGGAAGCATATGGGATACACCATTCATCAACTGTGTGTAAATCTGATGTCCGATGCTGCCGGATGATCTTCCACCTTTACTTTCCTGCACTTCTGCTCCATTTGCCGCATGATATACCGGAACGTCCCCGCTGATCACACGGTCAACCAGTTCACCTGCTTTACTGATACCATCAGACACCTGGCAGACAATAACTTTCTTTCCGTCAAAACGATCCATCGGAACCTGTGCATCTGCAGCTACGATAATTCCGTCTGCTTCTTCGATTTCTTTTGAAGTCAATACATTTTTCGCTCCGCCTGAACCTCTTGTCTCAACTTTTACTGCACAGTCTTTTGCTTTTGCAGCTTTTTCAATTCCTTCAGCCGCCATATACGTATGTGCAATTCCGGTCGGGCAGGATGTGACTGCAAGAATCTTAACCTTTCCTCTGGTCTCTTCTTCTGCTGCCGTTCCTTCTCCCGCAAGTCTTTCATCAATTCCTGCTTCTTTTTCATCGGCATCATTGATGATACCCATAAATTCTTCTACTGTCTCCGCATTTCTCAAAGCCTCTGTAAATTCTTCATTCATCAGAAGAACAGATAACTTACTCAATACATCCAGATGGATATTGTCTTCTGTATTCGGTGCTGCGATCAGGAACATCAGTGTAACAGGCTCCCCATCCAGCGAATCAAAATCCACACCATCCTTAACTACCATTGCTGCCAGTCCCGGTTTTGTTACCGCATCGCATTTTCCATGCGGAATGGCGATTCCTTCTCCGATTCCTGTCGTACTTTCTTCTTCTCTTGCATATACCTGCTTTCTATATGCTTCTTTATCATTGATCTTTTCGCTCTTTACCATGAGATCAACGATCTGATCGAGTGCTTCGTTTTTGCTCTTTGGCGATGCATTCAAAAGAATACTTCTTGCATCCAGCAAATCTGTGATTCTCATATAATTTTCCCTCCTGTTGATAAATCGTTTTCTTTGCAACACTTTTCTCTTTTATGCCTTACACCAGCTGTTTATATACTTCTTCTACTTCCGGCCTGGTTGCCAGATATTCGGAAAATGCACTTGCGCTTCCTGTTGCGACTCCCATACGGAAAGCATGCTCATAATCCTGCTTTTCCATCCAGCCTGTCATAAAACCTGCCACCATGGAATCTCCGGCTCCTACACCATTGACCAATGTTCCTTTCGGCGCCGGCGAACTATATACTTCTCCATTTTCCGCAATCAGCACCGCACCTTCTCCCGCCATCGAGATCAACACATTTCTGGCTCCTTTTTCCTGAAGCTTTCTTCCATAAGGAATGACGTCCTCTCTCGTCTTAAGTGTCACTTCGAAGATCTCACCAAGTTCATGATTATTTGGTTTGATCAGAAACGGACGATACTCCAGTACATTCATAAGAAGATCTCTTGTTGCATCCACAACGATCATGATGCCTTTATCTTTCAACTCTTTCATGATTCTGCTATAGATATCGTCTGGCATAGATGCCGGGATACTTCCTGCAAGGAATAAGACATCGCCTTCTTTCATCGTATTCAGACGCTTCATCAATTCTTCTACTTTCTCTTTCGGAATCTTTGGACCACTTCCATTAATTTCTGTTCCGTCGATGGATTTCAGTTTCAAATTGATTCTTGATATTCCTTCTTCAATCTGAATGAAATCAGATGCTACACCTTCTTCTTCCAATCGTCTTGCAATTTCTTTTCCCGTAAATCCGGCCATAAATCCAAGTGCCGTACTTTGGATTCCAAGATTCTTAAGCACGATAGAAACATTAATCCCTTTTCCACCCGGAAGCATGAGTTCTGAGCTTGTACGGTTTGTAAGTCCGAGTTTAAAATCGTCCACTGAAACGATGTAATCCAACGATGGATTAAACGTAACTGTATAAATCATATTTCTTACTCCTTTCAACTTGTTGAGTTTATTATATCGTCAAATTCAGTCATTTTCAATCACATTAGTTCACAAATATTTTGACTGTTTTTGGTTGATTTTGCACAAATAAAGAGCGAAAAAGAGCGAATCTGACTGTTTTTAATTGCTTACCGCAAAAAAGCTGCCGCCCAACGAAATCTCTTTCGTTAAAGCGACAGCCTCTGACTATCCGTTCTATATTATTATTTTACGAATGCTTTTACTTTTGCATAAATGCTGTCTGCGTCAAGACCGTATTTCTTAATCAGTTCTACAGCCAGACCAGACTCACCAAATGTATCATTTACACCAATCTTCATTACTTTAACCGGTGCTTTCTCTGCAACTACATCACATACAGCACTTCCAAGTCCGCCGATAACAGAGTGTTCTTCAACTGTTACGATCTTTCCTGTCTTAGCTGCTGCTGCAACAACCGCTGCTTCATCCAACGGTTTGATCGTGTGCATATTGATCACTTCTGCACTGATTCCGTCTGCTGCGAGCTTCTCTGCTGCTGCGAGGGATTCAGATACCTCAAGACCTGTTGCGATGATTGTTACATCAGTACCTTCACGAAGTGTGATGGCTTTACCAATCTCGAATTTGTATTCTGCATTATCATTGATAACCGGAACTGCAAGTCTTCCGAAACGGAGATATACAGGACCTACGTGCTCATAAGCTGCTTTTACAGCTGCTTTTGCTTCTACATCATCGGAAGGATTGATCACGATCATTCCAGGAATTGTTCTCATAAGAGCAATATCTTCGTTACACTGATGTGTAGCACCGTCTTCTCCAACAGAGATTCCGGCATGTGTAGCACCGATCTTAACGTTTAATTTTGGATATCCGACTGAGTTGCGAACCTGCTCAAATGCACGTCCTGCTGCAAACATAGCAAATGAACTTGCAAACGGAACTTTTCCTGTGGCAGCGATACCTGCTGCAACTCCGATCATGTTACACTCAGCGATTCCACAGTCAATGTGACGTTCCGGGAAAGCTTTTTTGAACATTCCCGTCTTGGTAGCTTCTGCAAGGTCAGCGTCTAACACTACCAGATCTTCATGTTCTTTTCCTAATTCTACCAAAGCATTACCGTAGCTTTCTCTTGTTGCTATTTTCTTTACTTCTGACATAATGCTTCACCTGCTTTCTCTAATTCTTCCATTGCCTGTGCATACTGCTCATCATTAGGAGCTTTTCCATGCCATCCAGCCTGGTCTTCCATGAAGGAAACTCCTTTTCCTTTGATTGTCTTTGCAATAATTGCAGTCGGCATTCCCTTTGTCTCACGAGCCTCTTTAAAAGCTGCTTCGATCTGGTCAAAGTCATTTCCATCAATATTGATCACATGGAAGTTAAATGCCTCGAATTTCTTATCGATCGGATATGGAGAGTTAACGTCTGTAATCTTTCCATCGATCTGAAGGTTGTTATTGTCAACGATCACTACCAGGTTGTCCAGCTTTCTGTGTCCTGCTAACATAGAAGCTTCCCATACCTGTCCTTCCTGGATCTCACCGTCTCCGAGAAGTGTGTATACTCTGTAATCATCATCTGAAAGCTTAGCAGAAATAGCCATTCCTACTGCAGCTGAGATGCCCTGTCCAAGAGATCCACTTGACATATCAACACCTGGGATGTGTTTCATATCCGGATGTCCCTGAAGGTATGATCCAACTTTACGAAGAGTTGTCAGATCTTCAACCGGGAAGAATCCTCTGTGTGCCAGTGTTGAATAATATCCCGGTGCTGTGTGTCCTTTTGATAATACAAAACGGTCACGGTCTGCTTTCTTAGGATCCTTAGGATCAATATTCATCTCTTCAAAATACAGATATGTATAAATGTCTGCTGCTGACAGTGATCCACCCGGATGTCCGGATTTTGCACTGTGAACTGCAGTAACGATGCCCTTGCGGACTTCGTTGGCTGTCTTCATAAGCTCTAATTTGTTCATGTTGTTCCTCCTGAATCATTATATATGATAGCTTTACTTATTCTTATTCTCCGAATACTGCTTTGTAATCAGCCTGGAATTTCTCGATTCCTGCATCTGTTAATGGATGATGTGTCATCTGCTCGATTACTTTGTAAGGTACAGTTGCGATATCGGCACCTGCCAATGCACAGTCTGTTACATGGATCGGGTTACGTACGCTTGCCGCAATGATCTCTGTATCGATTCCTGCAACTTCGAAGATCTGTGCGATCTCTGAGATCAGATCTACTCCTCTTGTAGAAATATCATCCAGACGTCCCAGGAATGGTGATACGAATGATGCGCCTGCTCTTGCTGCAAGAAGCGCCTGGTTTGCATTGAAGATCAGAGTTACGTTTGTCTTGATACCTTCTGCTGCAAGTACTTTAACTGCCTTTAATCCTTCTACAGTCATAGGAATCTTAACTACCATATTCGGATGGATCTTAGCGATCTCTCTTCCTTCTGCGATCATGCCTTCTGCATCTGTTGTTGTAGCTTTTACTTCTCCACTG
>OGYX01002963.1_pt1 | contig 10312 bp, 9 predicted proteins | sample 1576601 | NCBI WGS metagenome assembly OGYX01 (sample SAMEA3541561, study PRJEB24748) | human gut metagenome | biome: human gut; feature: human-associated habitat; material: faeces | place: China | collected 2012 | reverse complement strand
CCTTAGAAGATCTAGGGTAGAGTTTTTTGTGTTTATAGTATATCTACATTACTCCGTATATCAACTCTGTCTTTTTAACTATATACAATAAATAGTAAGTGATATCAAAGCTTTCACATAAACGATTTTCCGAAAGGTTGTTGTATTATACTATATAAAATATGAAGGTTTTATGAATGTGTATATAAGGGAAGGGTTACGTAATGGCTACTAATAAATTTACTTATAAAACATATCAAGAGGAATCTAATTATTACCAAAAATGTAGCTATGAATTCGAAGAGAAAAATAAATCGCTCCAACAACAGATGACGGACCAAGAAAATCAATCGGCACAAAAAATTCATGAGCTAGAAACGCAACTACAATTGATGGCGGAAGATGAAAAAGCATATGAAAACAATCCAAAGCGTCTAAATGATGCTAAGGATTTACAACAAATTTACGAAAAATTTGAACTAGAAAAACAATTCTTAGCGGATTATACAAGTACTAATCAAACAGTGCGCGTTTATATCCAAAAAATGCTCACTCGCCTATATGCAGCCGATGATCCAACGCAAATTGATGCCACTCATAATAGTAAAATCAATTCATTGGGATTCCCTATTTATCATATGGAAACCGCTGATGGATATCGATTATATTATGCGTATTCAAAAACAAGTGCCAAACCAATTCACATTCTTTGTCACTGCATAAAATCAAAAGAAGCGGTCTATTTCAATAAGATGAAAAATTCAGAAACATTTAAGAAAAAATTCCGAAACTAAATCACTTGAAGCACTATGATTTATAGGGTTAAAATTAAAATATATTCCTATCACATACGAAACAAGACAAGGAGAGAATCATGATTTGTCAACATTGCGGCAATCCCTTACCTGAAGGCGCTAAATTTTGCAGTATTTGCGGCCAACCTCAAGCACAATTAACATGTAACAATTGTGGCACCCCATTAGAGCCCAATACATTATTCTGTAGCAATTGTGGAACACCAGTTACTAACACATCAACTGCACCAGAAGCAGTAAGAACTCCACCAACACAAAAGACCAGTCCTGTTTATGACTGGGATCCCTTTGAACTCAATGAGCTAGACACACTTACGTTTGTGCTCACCAAGAAATATACTGAATTTCAAGGTCGTGCCAGCCGTAGCGAATTTTTCAGATATAATTTGATGATTTCTCTTTGTCTAACAATCATCCCTATTATAATGGGTATCATTAAATTAGTGTCTAATAATATCATGACTGTTATCGTCTTATATGTCCTACTAGGTATTATCGAATTAGCATTAATACTTCCAGGCTTAGCTATTGCCGTCCGCCGTCTACACGACACCAATAAATCTGGTTGGTTCTTCCTTATCAACTTTATTCCTATCGTAGGACCTATTTGGTTCTTAATCTTAATGCTAACCAAAGGTGATACATATACTAATAACTATGGTGAAAGAACCTCCTATATCCAAATCACCCCAGATATCCAACGACAATATGGGCTCCGACCATCGCCAACCTCCACATCTACCGCATTGTATATCATTGCCTATGTCGTACTCATAAGCATAAGCATTGGCTTAAGCGCTGCTACTATCACTACTAGTTTTAATTCCATAAACAATACAACACCTACCCACTATTCTACGAATACTAACAGTAATAATTCGTCTGTGAAAGCTATACCTGCCCCACAACCAGCATCAACAAATACACAATCAGTGGCACAAAATAATGCGGTTGAAGAAAGTACAAAAGCATTGCAAAACTACTATCGCTACCTAACCAATAAAGACTTTGCTAATGCATACACGTACCTCTCTGATGAACAACGTGCTAGCCTCGGTACCTACGACTACTGGCGCAATGGATATAAATCAACCCTATCCACCACATTACTTTCAGCAAAAGCTGTATCCGTCTCACCAGACACCGTCGTATATAATTATCGCATTGAAAGTAAAGACCTCATTAACGGCCGTATCAAACATCAAACATTCACCGGCAATGTAACTATGGTAAAAAACAACAACAACTGGATTATCCAAGACCAAGATGGTCAATTAACTGATTCCTATTACGAATAAAATACATAAACATAAAAGACTCGTATCATTTGCTGTGATACGAGTCTTTTATAATCTATGCTATTACTATCCCTAAAATTATAAATGCTAACTACTATTACTCATACATCATGAGATCTCTACTATTTCACTAATTTCACTAGCAAATAATTCATAACAACCAACATATATCGAGGCCTCATCTGGCTCATTATTTACACCAGAAACAAAAGAGTCCAACTTACCTATTAATGACTCTCCATCAATAAATCTAACCTCTACATATGTTGATTGTATTTCATGATAACGATTATATAACTCTTCCTCTGTCATAAGGTCACCTCTACTTTAGCACCCCTTTACGCACAAGGTCCCATTTCACGTCCTCGATCTCCTGCGTTAATTCTGCATTTAAATCACGCATTAAGGATATAAATTGTGCACGCTTATCCGCATCATTCCAATCAATTAGTATCTTATGTAATTTAAATTGCAAAAGAATATTTTCATATTGCTTATATAATTTACCTTCAGAGCATATATCCCCAGTATCAGCCTCACTTTTATATAATTCATCAATAGCCCTCACAGTATCAGAAATATTCTTTACTGATAATATGCGATCTTTAATATAGTTATACACACGGGTTTTATATGAGCAGGTATTGCTTTCACCATTATCACTGGCGCCCTTTTCCCACCACGTATAGTAACGTAAACTCAAAACTGGGCCTTCTTTAATTTTATCAACACGCCAAAACATATAGGGCTTAACAGTTAAATTATCCTCATTTGTATTTTGAAAGCCCCAATAATCGGCATCAACAGTTCGGTCTAGAGAACGTGGCCAAAAATGCATCAAAGACCAAGGGGTACCAAAGCTGCTACCATGCTGAATCGTATGAGTATGAGACGCATCATCTATACGACCATATACATACGAATCGTCAATATTCTCAACGTGTTGTTTCAAGTCGGTCATAAATGGTGCTTCGTGATTTGGCTGATTAAATACAGTCTGCAAAAATCTCCGTTGGGCAATTGCAGTATCTTGGATATAAAAACGAATATGCTCATCTACATCCTTATAGTATTCCCAAAAACAGCTATGCTCTATAGTAGCCCTAATTTTAGAGCTCAAATAATCCACAAAGCTCATTAAAATTGGATTATTCCACTCACGACAAGACAGTAACAAGGATAAGAACTCTGGCCCATCCACATAGGTATTAACCTTTGGATCCTTCTCCAGCTCCCAAACCGTATTCCAGTCATCATCATTGAACCAATCCGTCTTCAAATACGCGGTATGAATCGTATACTTTGACAAATCCAATTCTCCCGGTTCATCTCGTAATGCCCATCGAATACTATTTACCGCGCCCCAGCAAGCAGTCTCATCACGTTTTTGCTGTTGTTCCTTTTTATCATCTGAAAGATGTTGATATATATCCAATCCATTGTATTGATTTGATTCAAATGTTTTTGAAAGCAAGTATTTATACCGATTGATCTGATTACCATGCTCCTGTGATGATGTTTTATCTTCAATAATTAAAGCTACTTGTAGTTCTGGAACCAATACAAGCACATCAATATTAAGTAACTGCCTAAAAATATATATCTGGTTAACACCAGATACATCATAAGCCTCATTCAACAAACGAGATAAAAATCGAGCCCCAAACTGGCGTCCGCTTGCATTATCGTCGCGAACAGGCATATTAATCCAATTCAAACACCAACAAATAAACGCATCCTGCGACAACTCATTCGTCGCAAAATTAAAAATATTATTCTCTACAATCCGTTCGTCAATCATATTCCGTATCCCCGATATAATACAAACAACTACCCTAACCAAACCCGGTACATAAAACTCGATCAATTTATAATAACAATACCATCCTTAAGAGAAGTATACAATCTCAAACGTGTAAATTCCGTACCGTATAAATGCAAAATAATGCCCTAACATCACCTAAACCACAAACGTACATAGAGAAAGCTCCCAGGGGAACCTAAAAAACGACTTTGGCCCTGTTCCGAAGGAACAGACCCGGCCGGTGTATTCTCTCTAAAAAACAATGCCCCTACATCACCTCCATGCAAACGTATATAGAGAAAGACCCTATCGGCCCCTCAAAACGACTTCGGGCTCCGCGTAAGCGCAGTAGCGTGTCGGCTTTGAGGGGCTGATAGGGTCTTAGCTATAACTACCCTTTGTATTTAGGTGATGTAGGGCATGTTTCAGGCACCACGTCTTTGCGGTCCCCTAGTTGTGCACTACGGTCTGTGAAGTGTGTATGTAATAGTTCGTGAGCTTTGTGTCCTAGTGGTTCGCCCAAGAAGTTTTTGTATAGTTCTTGGATTTCAGGGCTTTCATAGGATGCCACGTATTTGTATTCTTCATCAGCTTTGTAAAGTCCGCCGATGCGGGCTTCTTTTGTTTTTACGGCTTGTGGTAATTTGGTGCGTGGTTGACCACCGCCACCGATACAGCCGCCAGGGCAAGCCATAACTTCGATAAAGTCATAGTGTTTGCCGTTTTCTTTCAAAGCGTTAAGGAAATCACGGGTGTTTTTACCGCCGTGTACAACAGCAACGGACAGTGTTACGTCGTCACCGAGTTGTACAGTCGCTTCTTTAACACCGTTCATGCCGCGAACGTCTTCGAGGTGGGTCAATGCATATGGAGGTGGTTCCTTGTCAGTGATGAGCTTATACGCCGTACGCATAGCTGCTTCCATAACGCCGCCTGTATTACCGAAGATGATGGACGCACCAGTTTCCATACCGATTAAATCATCGAACTTAGAGTCTTCTAAGCTGCCAAAATCAACACCTTCGTCATTGAGCCAACGAATGAATTCACGTGTGGTAATGGAAATATCCGTATCCATGCCAAGGCTTTCATCATCGTAATAACGAGCCGCCGCATTTTCCTCAACCCGCTTAGTTTCTGCTTTCTTCGCCGTACAAGGGTTAACGCTGACAGACACGATATTTGCAGGATTGATGCCCTTTTTCTCAGCAAAGTACGTCTTGATCATTGCCGCTTCCATAGCGATGCAAGAACGGGTACTGGACAAGTTTGGAATGAGTTCAGGGAAATAGATTTCCGCAAAGCGCACCCATGCAGGGCAGCAAGATGTGAATTGAGGGATAGTACCGCCATTTTTTAGGCGATCTACAAGCTCAGATGCTTCTTCCATAATGGTCAAATCCGCACCAAAGTTCGTATCAACCACATAATCAGCACCCAATTTACGAAGGGCGCTAACCATTTTACCTTCTAAGAATGTGCCTGGTTCGTAGCCAAAGCCTTCGCCGATAGCTACGCGCACAGCAGGCGCCGTTTGGATAACAACAATCTTGTCAGGATCGGCAATAGCCGCTTTCACCTTATCAAGCTCAGATTTCGCATGCATGGAATCGAATGGACAGGCAGCCGCACATTGACCACAGTGGATGCACATTGGCACATCACCGGTTGATTCAAGATCGTAATAATCGAGCACACTCATCACATCGGCGCAAGCGCGACGGCACAAGGTGCAATTCTTACACTTCGAAATATCGTGGTAAATGGACGGGTTGTCGAGCGCGATTGGCACGCGTTTGTCGATAAATTCAAATTGGGACATGAGGACCTCCTCGTTCTGTATAATCATACCTATTGTGAAAGTTTTAATTTCTCCTATATTACTAGCATAACAAATAAAGAGGCCATCAATCAACGTACTAGGCTAGTAGGAATTGAAAGATTATTGGACTTCATAAACAGGAAAATTTAAAGTTCATACATCATCGGTACATCGATGAGCTCTACCCGTTCATCGTCTGAGACAAATCCAAACCCTCGTTTGCTAAATAGCCAATAGTATGGTTCACCGTGAAATACACGGGCTTTTTCCATGAGTGATACCAGCACATCTTGGCCAACCGGTTCATTTTTCCATTTGCACTCGCCCACTAATAGATAATGTACAGGTCGTGCATTGGGATCTGCTTGTATGTCCGCCATGGCCACTAAATCGATTTCCACTTGCTTTCTTGATTCAGCATCCGTGCCCCACCAATGACCTATTTGTTGTGGCAAGAACGGTACCATGCCACGATGAATGCGTGCCTGTACATATTGCGCCGCCATCGTTTCAAATACAGGCCCCATAAAATGTGAAAGCATAGGTTTAACGTATTGACGATATACAAGCTTACCATTAAAGTTTTCAATGGCTCCTTGGTTCGGTTCTACAAAGCGATACCAAAAGGTATACATGGAATCTTTAATAGTATAAATACTTTTATTGGATTTTGACCCAACAGGATGTATTTTATCGATAATCTGTAAATCAATAAGACTTTTCAGATAATTATTCAAAGCCCCCGTCGTCATATCTACCTTAGTGGCAATTTCGTTATTGCGGCTTGCCCCCTTGGCGATAGCACTGAGGATTGCATTATACTGGCGCGGCTCCCGTAATTCCTGCTTTAACAGACTCGATGGCTCATCCACAAGGCGTCCTGTAGGTGTGAAAAACAAGGAGATAATACTTTCATCAAGAGAATCACCATCCCTAAAATATGATAAATATTCAGCCACACCACCAGTAAGGCCAAAGGCAATAGCACTATCCTCGTAGGAAAGGTGCGGCACCATTTGACGCGCCTCGATATACGTAAACGGTTTAATTTTATACTGTGCCGTGCGACGACCATACAAAGGACTCTTATGACCAAGCACCTGATTTTCCATAAAACTCATGGACGAACCACACAAAATAAGCATCAGCTGAGACCGATCTTTATACGCATCAATCAAGGCCTGCAACTCAGACGAAACGGACGGAATCGATTCCGCCAAGTATGGATATTCATCGATAATAAATATGCAACGATGGTCTACACTATACTCAAATAAATGAGTCAACGCCGCCGTGATCGTGGGGAAATTTGGCAATGTGGACTGCAATTCACTTGATTTAACCATGCCCGTTGCACGATATACAGCCTGTGAAAGCGCTTCTAAATTGTTGCTGGCACCAGATTCAAGGCCCACCATATACGCACCATCATGAGACGCCAAAAAGTGATGCAATAAATACGTCTTACCCACACGCCGACGTCCATATACAATAGCCAATTCAAAACGGTTTGAATCATATTGCGCTTCAAGGGAAGCTAGTTCATGTTCACGGCCTACAAATACCATACCGCACCTCCTTAATTTTCACCTATCTCTTTATTTTAGTATAACACGATATAGTATATTACGATATACTATATTACGTTATACTAAATTATAAAAGAAGATACAGCCCCATCAGACCAGATGTTATCTAGTATTACAATGGTTTTTACCCACACGTTTTGTCCTATAGCTCAAGTTCACACCTCGCCCAAAAGCACAAAAAAGCAGCTCGTTCGAGCTGCTTTGTCGTATAAGGTGTATATTATTTTTTACCTTGTTTTGCTTGTTGTGGCCATAAGAAGTTGTAAACTGCTTCGGATGGGGAACCAGCAACAACTGGACGGTCTTTGCCATCGACTTTATCTTCGCGTTCTGCGTAACCTTGTGGGTTATACAATACAACCTTTTGGTCTTTTACAGTTTTCTTTTTGTGGTTGAATTCTTCAGTTGCGATGAAGTGATAACCTTCAGAATCTTGAGCTTTGATCATAACAGTTGCAGTTTTATCGCTTTTTTGAACGCTATCTTGATCGATGGACCAAGTAATCCCAGCACTATCTTGACCAAATACTTGCCAGTTAACAGCACTAGCAGAACCGAAACCACATGCGCAAATTGCAGCAGCCGCTAAACATGTACCTAATAATTTTTTCATATATTTCACCTCGTATAAAATCAAATTTAATTTATTATACCATATATTAAATGTATTTTGCGTGAAAGCTAATTTTTTGCGATACTTTTACGTAAAATGTACTTCGTCCTACACCATGACGTTCGATAAATACTACTTATTACGATTTCTTTCAAAACCACGACAGCCTAAAACTCTACCATCTACATTGCGAACGTATTTAGATGCAGTAATTATATCCTTTCTTTCAGGTAAAGCTATACGAACTAAAGTCGGAACAATAAAAAAAATATCAACTTCAGGATCCGGTAACCCACCAGCAAAACTAAACTTCAAACGATAAAATGTATTATTCGTTGCACACTCTTTTAACTGATTCTCCTGAGAATTGCACATATCCCTATTACCCCAACTCCAACGATATATAATATAATTCCATTTTAACATAGAAAACAAAATTCATATTATCTCCCTTCTTCTGTTCTTTGGAGAAAATAATTCTAATGTAGAATGCAAAGAAACCTCGCTCTGAATATGTTGCTAGGGTAGGTTGGGAAATGGATGATGTCTAAAAACCGACTTTACCTTCACTGTGGATTTCGATTCTCGAAATCTTACGTTCAGGACTAAGTGATGTGTGGCTCCCATGCGTCGCTCCGCTCCTCTGTTAGCTCACACCCTACTTATGTCCCTGCGAAGGCCGTAGGCCGGAGTCAGACCCGGCCGGTGGAGGCTTTTTCTCCTCTCTCCGGCCCTTTTGGAAAAATAAAATTCTAAGGAATAAAAAATGCTTATGTTTCTGATTTTGTATTCATGATATAGAAAAGGAATGGTAGGGAATCGAAAACCGACTTTGGCCCTGCGGAGGCCGCAGGCCGGAGTCAGACCCGGCCGGTGGAGGTTTTCGATCCCTGCCATTCCTATCACACTATATACGAATGCTAATATTCAGAAACATAAGCATACAAATTCAATTAAATTTTATTTTCCCCAAAGGGCCTGCATTACTTCTGAACCTATTGTATCTTTCTCAATTTTCACAGGTTTTTGTTTTTCATTGCTACTCAACAACGGTACACCAGATTGGCTATACACAGTGGCGTTAACTTCTGTCCATGTGCTATCTGGGCGGTTAATTTCAACGGTGTAGATATAGGTATAACCTTCTACATTGTTGGCTTTCACCAAGATACGCGCCATAGAATCTGTTTTAAACACAGATGAGTTGTCGATAAACCATGCGGAATCGTCTGTGTCCGCATCAACGTAGTACCAATCAGCGGCATTAGCTACGCCAAAGCCACCGAAAAATATGCATCCTGCTGCCATAATAGCAGCTAACCATTTTTTCATCATTCTCTCCTATTCAATCCTTTATTCATTCAACTACATATGGGCATGATTGTGGTTTGGCCCCTACACAACGTCAGGGCCTAATAGATAAAACACTGCTCGTCCTGTATAACACGAGTGGCGACCACTTAGGTGATCGCCAATTGTGCATATCTATGTTAGATATAGTATATTTTCGTTACTTTGCATATAGAGTATAAATCTATATGACATATACGATATTAATCTTCGCTTTCGATTTCAGATGCAGGGATTACCGCAATGCTAGCTACCTTATCACCTTCGTCGAGGTTTTGTGTTTTCACACCAGAAATAGCTTTGCCTTTTTTCACAGCAATGTCATTCATATTAAAGCGAATAATTTTGCCTTGTTCGGAAATGAGCATCACTTCGTCATCATTGTGAACCACTTCAACGGCTACTACATCACCAGTTTTATCGTTAATGCGGAAGTTCTTTGTACCGATGCCGCCGCGTTTTTGTACATTGTACGCATCCGCTTCGTTGCGTTTACCATACCCCTCTTCGGAAATAGTGAACACTTGTGCTTCGCTTTCATCAGACTCAAGAACACCAGCGCCTACAACAACGTCGCCTGTTTTCAATTTGATACCGCGCACACCATGAGCCGCACGTTTCATGAGACGAACGTCCTCTTCGTTGCAACGGATGGCCATGCCAAGTTTCGTACCGATTAGGATATCTTGGTTGCCTGTGGTTACGATTACAGAAATCAAGCGGTCCCCATCGTCAAGGTTAATCGCATTGAGGCCAGAACGACGGATGTTGCGGTATTCTTCGATAGCCGTGCGTTTTACAACACCGAACTCAGTAACCATGAATAAGTTTACATTTTCATGGATGCGTTCAAGGTCGATCATAGTCGTAACGGATTCGCCCACAGCGAGTGGCAATACGTTGACCATAGCGGTACCACGAGAATTACGGGAACCTGCTTCTGGCACTTCGTACGCTTTGAGGCGGTATGTACGGCCAGTGGACGTAAAGAACAACAATGTATTATGCGTACGAACATGCATAATTTGTGTTACATAATCGT
>OGYX01002953.1_pt1 | contig 10355 bp, 30 predicted proteins | sample 1576601 | NCBI WGS metagenome assembly OGYX01 (sample SAMEA3541561, study PRJEB24748) | human gut metagenome | biome: human gut; feature: human-associated habitat; material: faeces | place: China | collected 2012 | reverse complement strand
CTCTTCATATACAAATTCCATACTAAGAGTTTTACATAATATACAGAGAGCTTGTTCTGGTGTAAGTGATATAGGTATGTCCAATCTCATAAAAATATCAGTCCTTTCTTATTCCTGGTCAAGTCCAAGGTCTGCTAAAATATCAGAATGAGATTTATGCTTACCAGTAATTACTTTTTTGCACCTAATAACTCCGCAAGCCCCCTCATCAATTACATACGGATATCCGATTGCTGATAAAACTTCATAAATAGTAGATTTTCCAGTAGCAGCTGGACCGGTCAACAAAATATAATTACCCATTTCCATAAAATACATCAATCTGGTTGCTTCCTGCTTACCAAGTCTTTCAATTAAATACTCTTTTACTTTTGGTGTCATTTTATATGTAGCTTTTTTCATAAAAATATCAGTCCTTTCTTATTATTTCTTCATAATTCTCTTTACTCCAATCTATCATAAGTGATTCCAGTGCATCTCCATTGTCGATCAGTCTTTTAACATCCCAGATATTATGGTCATCAAATGTCATCTCATGAACAGGTACACCACTAAACAAACGTAGAAAAATGTCATCAATATTGTCAATAAGTATTCCATCACGTCTAGCAGACGATCCTCTAAGTCCCCCACTACTAAGATATTCGTTAATCGTAATTGGAAACGGTATGTCAAGTTTCATCTCTTTAGCCTGCTTAAACAAATTACGAGCAGTGTCCTGATCCCGTACCAAAATATAAAGCCACTCTTCATGAGCTCTTTTAATAAGATGAAGTGTCTTTCCACATTGTCTTCCACCAATTATAAGTTGCGTTTCCATAATCTTTCTCCTTTCCACTTAACAACATACCATTATTCCAAACATTAACATGTACTCTATCTTTTTAAGCTGATCATCACTACGAAAATACTTATACGCCCAATAACAAGCGATTACAGCTCTAACAATAATTAAAATCATTACTTATGTACCTCCTCTTTAAGTCGATCATGTTCATGTGTAATGAGATCTACAAAAATATCTGTTTTATTTCTACCAGTCTTTTTACTTATGTTATCCAGCATCTCGACCTGCTTGTCCTTGAGTCGAAACTGTACTTTTTTACGTTTTGCGTCTGGTTTCTTCGGTCGCCCTAATTTTCCCACAACTTTTAACCTCCTATTTCAGTTCTATCTGTTCTGTCATATTATTCAGTGTAATGTGTTCGTGCTCTGGATCGTACATTCTGATCAACATATCTTTTTCGATCAAGGTTAAATTAAGGTTCTTATTAGTAGATAAATAAAATATTCCGTCGCCGCCATTTTTCTCAATGTTTCGTATGACAGCAGCAATAGCATCTGGACGTGCTCTATCTTTTAGTTCTTCTTTTTCTTTCTTATTCCTAAAAGGTTTCGGATCTGGCAGAATATGCATAAATTTTAATGCTTCTTCAGCACATTTGTCACACAAATCATACTGAAACCTATTTAATCCCTGTCGGACTATACCAAGTTCCATACCTTCAATTGGTATGCTATTAAGCAGAGTAGTCCGTTTAGTATCCGGATTAAAATAGACTCCACATCTGTCGCATTTTCTTGCATCACTCATGATTTTAGTTCTCCTTTGTTCTTCTTATGGTATTCGTTCTTATAAAGTTATTTCCGTTTTGCATATAGTTGCCATCTGCTCCATATAAATCAACGTATGGTAACCCTCCTACGAAACCATTGCAAAAATAATCTTCAGGAGCAATACCAACAACTGTATGTTTTTCGTAACCTTTATCAAAACGGTAAATATAGACAGTGTCACCTGCTTTTAACTCAGCAACATTAACTTCTTCCGCATTAATAAATTCTTTTCCAAGTTGCTCTTCAACAGGCATATGACTATCAATATTCAGTAAGAATTCAATTAAGTCGTACCCTTCATGTGATTCATATGCTTCAGCAATCACACCGTTTTCTGTCCAGTGCGTTATTATATTCCAATCTTCAAGTTCGTAAATACCGTTATCTCCTCCGTAATCAGTTGCTATTTCTTTTGTCATATGCTCTGCCCCAGTCATATTTAAAATACCAACTGATAACCCTCCTCCAAAAAAGTTTGTGACTACTTGACACAGTCTTGCAAGACCATAACAATTATTTTCAGGACTCCTATAACCTTTTAATTTACAATACTGTGTAAACGCTAATACGGAATCGTACCCGCCATTCCAATGCAAATATAAGCCTAAATTAGTTCCTTTTCCTTTAATAATCCCTGTGTTTCCCATATATTAATCCTCCTGATTCAACTTATCTCTAAGTAGTACCTTGTACGCTTCGTTCTCTTCTGTAAGCCTTTTTACCTCTCTGCTTAACATTATTATTTCTGTATTTATATCGCTTTTGACCCGCATAAATCTCTCAAGTGAAACCCACTGATTACTGCCAATCCAGAGATGTTCTTTATCAGTATCGTACCTAACCCATTCCAGTTCCTTTCCGTCATTGCTCATTTTTTATCTCTCCTTTCGCTTAAAAGATATAACAGCATTTTTAAACTGTTTTCTGTCAGTAATGAGCTCTACGCCGTCAACACGTAAATCGGCATACATACCATCCAAGTATCCAGACAGTATTTCTTTTACTTCTTTTTCATTTAATGTCACTGTTATCGGCTCATTTTTCATAATTTATCAATATCTCCTTCTCTGATTTTCTTTCGGTTCCGGAATCACTACTTTTATGACACCGCGATATAGACTAGTTTCTAACCCAAATGCATCTTTTCTGGTTTCAGGACCTTCTATAACCATGTAATTTCGAATTTCTTTAGCTAGATTCCGTGCCAGTACTTCAGGTATCATAGACACTGGCATAAATCCATCATGATTATAAGCTACTACGAGTGTTGCTACGCTAGGCAATGGCTGAGTCCACTGTAGTGCTTTTTCATATTTCAATAATTTCTTAAGATAAGCATTTTTCTGCTTCAATTTCTTCATTTTGATTCGTCGATTCATTTTCAATTCTTCTTTTCTCTTCTATTCCATATGTCCGCTAGTTCTTCGTCATATCTATACATGGCAGGATCATTCCATGTACAATAGATATATTTATTCCTTGTTTGTATACCGCACCCACAAGAAATACACACAGTCGTAACTTCCTCATCTTCGTCATAATCAAATGAATGTTGATCATAAAAATGAGGACTACCTCCACAACAAGGACAGCATTTCAGATGTTTTTCTATCTGTTTTCTCAGGTTTCGATAATGACGAATTGTAGCTTTCTTAATAGAACGCTCATCATCTACATCATTATTAGAATTAAAGAAGTTAAGACCACTTTCTTCTAAATATAAAGTATCTTTAAAAGTCATTGATTCTAATGCAAGTCCCAGTAAAAGTCTTTCGGTTGTTTTCAATTAATAATCCCTCCATGTTTCTTGATAAGTTTATTTACCACTTTAATTGGTACATAGCCATAAACAGTTTCAGTTGTGTCGGGATCTTCAGCATAAATATCAATAAGATGATCCAGTTCACTTGGAAATCCCAATTCAACCTCTGTGTACGGCCATGCTTTATCCAGTCTTGGTGTACTATACGTATAGAACCCAGCTTGTATAGATATCGAAAACCCGTCTCTACACTCAACTCTTTTTACAGGTTCCCATCTGCCGTGGTACTCACTGTAGTTTTTTTTTAGAAAACTATTTACCGGATCCATCTCACTCACTAGGCGTGAATGTCCATATTTTTGAAACAACTGATAACCAAGTATCACACCAATACACAATATAAAGATACAAATTACAATTCTCTCCAAATCTAAATACCCTCCTACTTTTTGTACTTACAATAAATATAAAAAGAGAAGCCCCTGTATTGAGACCTCTCCTTAGATTAGATTTTGTCAATGATAAGTCCATCAACATTGAAATCTACCATTATCATATTCTTAGGACCTTCATGCAAACTAAAGTGTACACGCGACTTTTCATCTTCATAGACCCAGCCAACTAACTGACCAATCTTTGATCTAGGTATGCCCAACATGTCATACACATCATTTAGAAATAAGTATCCTACAGCTTGCAATTTCGAATTCGCGTTCGTCTGTATAAGCTTTAAAGTATACTCATTTTCTTTCGTATTGTTACACCATAATAGGCAATTTTCATCAAAGAATCTCGCATATTCACTTGGTCTGATTAATGAATCACCACTGTCGTTTTTAGCTTCCACTCCTAAAAGTCTTCCAAGTTCCTCAATAGATACTTCAAATGTAATTTTCATTGTTTCATACTCCTTTCTTGAAAATATCATTGTCATCTTTTCCCATAACAGAACATGATAACGGTGCGTAAAAGAAAAGAGCCCTAAAACCTAGAGCTCCTCCTGATTCTTCTTGCTTTTAATAATTTGCGCCTACGTTCATAATGAACATCATAAATATAATACACACTAACCATAATCATTGGTATTGCTATCCACCATTTAGGCAAATCGATAAATAAACATACGATAAACCCAAACATGAACATAAACAATCCAACACCTGCTACTATGTTCATAAATTTCTTCATTATAACATTCCTCCTTATTATTTCTATAATAGGAAATGTTTTTATCGCGCCACTATTACTTACTTTCCCATTTGACCGGCTTATGTGAATATTCATTTACCGGTTCTGTAAGACATTCAAAGCACGGGTCTTCCTCTTCTGAAGTATCACAGTGCTTACATGATTCACAATACTCGTCGAAATTGACAATTTTATTTCTGCTGACATCCATTGTTTGTATTCTCCTTTTCAGAATATTTTTCATGTAACTTTCTAACTTTTAATGCCAGATAATCAGCAGTATCCGGATCTGTTCCAAAATATCCAGATAGCAGAACTTTTACCTCTCCTTCAAACTGCTCACTGCTACTCATTTGTATCATCATCCTCAATTTTCTCCAAAAACAACTCCAAGTTTTAACACAGTTCCTTTCATTTTAATCATTATATTTATTCTCCTGATTCAAATGTATAATCCTTTGATTTCTACTTCCTCTGAACGGCAAGGCAACGTCTTTTTCTTCTTCTATAAACGGTCCGTCTACCAAAGTATCGATATAACTCAGCATTTGTTCGGTCCGTGGTGTCCAGCACTTACCACCTTGTACCAAATCAGTATCGTATAAATATCCTGTCCAACACCAAATGCTAATAGACGGATACACATTTCGAATTTCCTCTAATAGCATCGTGCACGATCTTTGATTCTCCGGTTCAAACGGATCACCTCCGAGAAGACTGAATCCTGTTATATAATATGGATCAAGAGCTTCTATAATATCGGTTATAGTCTCACCTGTAAAAGGTTGACCATAATCAAATGACCAAGTCTCAGAATTAAAGCACCCCTTACAGTGATTCCGGCAACCAGACACAAATAAACTGACTCTCACTCCAGGACCATTAGTAATGTCACATGTTTTGATTTCTCCATAATACATAATGCTATTTATCCTCCGTACTCTGTTCGTCTAATTTGCTGCAGATTTTTCCAAGAATATCCTCAACTGTTTTTCTGGTTGTATCGCTCAGCTTTATGTTAGCTTTGTGCTTGTCATACCAGTCAAATATCTCATGCAGATTTTCACTCTTCCAGCTGAATGCCCACCAATCACATATCATTTCCAAAATATAATTGTATGGCATATCCATAATGATCTCACCATCGTCTGGTTCATCACATAACAATACCCAGTGCTGCCAATGATGCGGATTTCTGTGAATATGTTTCAGCCATGCATAATTGAAATCCTGTACAACCTGATATGATCGATTACCGCCGTAGAAATATATATCATACGGCTCGTATTCATCCTGCTTATCTTTGCTTGCATCATGCGCAAAAGCTATCTGGTGTGTTAAATCTAACCGAGTATCGTTTGGAATCAATTCTGGAAGATTTTCTTTGATCCAATCAAAACCTTTCTTAACATTAGTTCTATGTTCCTGCAAATATAAATCGTATTCTTTACTCATCTGCTGTATCCTCCTCTTTCTTAGAATATTCTCTTGTACAATCACAACTGCATTCTTCATTTTTCAAAGTACAACTTGCACCTAAAGTTTCAGTTTTTGAAACATTGCCATAACGATCTGTTAGTTCATTGTATTCCTCTATCCATTCTTCCGGAATTTTCTTACCAACCTGTAAATATCTTTTGATAGCATCTGTTATATCATGCTGTCGTCTTCCGTCCCAGTATGATCTAGGCATAATTCCTAACGGCGGTTTCTTTTCGTGATTTATGCATTTATATTTACGTTTTGGTTCATAGAACGCTACCATCACAGCCCACAAAAAATACAATTCCAGCAATCCATCACTCGAACGCGGCATAATATAACATAATCGACTGTGTTTCTTATAATGCCTCTCTACACTTCGTACAAATTCTTTCTCAGCATTCGTCAACTGGCATTCACAAGCAATTTCAATAAATTCAACAATTTCCATATTATTTCTCCTTTCCAAAATATAAAAAGAGAAGCCCATTAACTGGACTCCTCATTAATACTCAACGGACACTCCTTACCTCGCTGATTAGGATTATTAAAATCATAGTCGCTTTGATCAGCTGCTATAACTTGCTCATCGGTTAACGTACAATATACAGCATAATCAATTGAACCTAACCTGCTAAACGGGCAAGTGTTGCAAGATATATGATCATAATTCCATTCAAACGTTATTTTCATTTTCTCCACCATCTAAAATGTTTTGGTAACTTACGCCATGCTACAATGTCCAATCGTTCGCATTCGCTATCTGTATATACTCGATTAGAATCAATAGGAGCACGACAACTTTTGTACACTTTATACCCATCAAATACTGATTGTCTTCTTAGGTCAAACCATTTCTCATCCCATTCGCGAAAATACAAGTCTATTACTTTAGGATTTCCAGCACCGTTTCCATCTGATGCAGTGCACTGGTACCACCCAGCTTTTTTAGGTTTGAATAAAGGATATGGCCTCCAAAAATTAAATATCATTTCTATAATCCTTTCTGTTTACAATAATATTATGAAAAGTTGTCACCTGAGTACGCAATCAGGTTCTTTAGTTGCTTTTATTATAGAATCCATTTGTTTCATATCAACCGGCATTAACGGGCACCATGATGGGATTGTCGTGTTTAAAATATGAACTGACTGGTTTTTCAATCTGCAATTAACTTCCCGTGAATTCTCGCTCATCTCACGACATGGACAGCTATAACAATCTTTTGGCATATCCATCATTAACATACATTTCTGCATTTTATTCGCCCTCACTTTTCTCTGATGGTATTACTACTTTTATCTTAATTTGTTCACCATTAGAACCATCATTTAAAATATCAATAGCTCCACCGTACTGATCGTGCAACTCACCACCAGAATCCTCGATAACTACAATGCCATCATTACGATGATTATCGGTATTAATAACCAACTTCTCAGCTTTTGCTCTGGGTTTTGCGGTAACCGGCTCATCTTTTTTCAAAAATGGGCTAAAAATAATGACTACTATCAAACAGATAATAGCCATCCCAAATATAATTTCTAATATGTTTTGTATTCTCTTGTATTTATTCATGTATCTCCTCCCCGGTAATTAACTCAGAATATGGCAAACTCTCGATCCACTTACAGAAATCACGCCATTGATCTTTACGAGACTTATAAATATTCGCCAGCACCTCATAATTCATCATGACATTACGAGTCTGATTATAGCTACTCGGAAGAAGCTGAATCATCTGCCACCAGAATCGTTTATCTTTTGTTTGTAAATATAATTCTCTAGCTTTGTTTAACATGTAAATAGTGTTCTTCAAACAATCACTACCATTAAATCTTACCCATTTACCGTCATTATTTGGTACATCGTTAAGCATGCCCCCACACAGTAAATGTTCATAACTAAAATCATCCAACGTAAACTCTTTCTCCGCAATCTTGTGCATCGTAATACAAGAGTTCGCAACTGTACCCACTTTGTATGTATCAAATTCCTTCCACCAATACAACGGCGCCGTAATTCTCACATACACCGGCAACATCCTCATAAATTTTCTATGATCTGTACCAGCTTTTGCTAATCGTTGCATGAGCGAATGGTCATTATCGCCTACTACATATTTCGGAGTGTTCCCACACCACTGAGAACTAAACGCACAATGGCTTCCGCATAAATTGTCATCGCAGCCTCTTCCACTATCACTCTTCTCCCATGAATTCATAGGATTTCTCATGCCCTGAATAATGAACTCCATCTGCTCTGGACTCGCCAGAACTACATTTTCTAATTTAATCATTTTGTACGCTCCTTAATAAACTTAGTTATTTTATCCAAATCTCGTTTAAAATTCTTAATATCTTTATCCTGTATTTCTCTTGGTTTATTATGCCATAATTCTCTTCCTGATCTTTGTCCATAGAAAAAATCCCATTTTTCAAGAATATCAAGAATCTCTTCTAAATCACTTTTAATCATTGGGGATTCACCAATATCTTTGGTTTTAAAAGATACCTGAACATAATAGGTATGTTTTTTAGTTCTTAAATAACAGATGCGAAGTATATAATCACCGCCATTTATAAACCTATGAAAACCTAACTTCCATACTTTAGAAACCCGATATGCATTTTGCCCCACAGCACCATTCTCTAATTTAATCATTAGTTGTATCCTCCCTTTTTTTTCTTTTAAAGTCTTTTGCTTTTCTCTCAATAAGCTCCTGGTTGTCTCACCTTTTTCATAATATGACATGTAATTTTCGTTAACAAAAACTTTACACATAGCTATCGTTTTATCAATTTAATTATTCGTAATATCCTCCATTTTCTTTTTCAATTCATCACGTGCGTATGTACATGCTGAATCATTTTCGCAGCAAACAATAGTATCGTGTTCTGGAAAAGTTGTATAACCTTTATCGGAAATATAGGGTTTAAAATAACGACAATTTTGACAATATGGTTCGACAATCACCCTAATCATTATGCATTTCCTCCATTTCTATATACTTCAGTGAATCCGAATATTTTTCGCTACATAACCAATTAGTCCACGGACTCTCAGTCCAGTATTTCGATTTATATACTTTTGTATTCCAGTCGTACACTTTCTGAATAACTTCCGCTTTGGAAATATCTTCATACTCGCTATCAATCGTTTGGAGTTGCTTTGTAAGAGATTCGTACTGCATCTCAGCTTCATAAATGCTTTTATCTACAGCGGTATGATTATATATAGCAATAGTGCCAATTATAAAACCTATGAACACACCCACCACCAAACTGGTTATCCCTAATCCGAATAGTAAGTCATTACACACATCATCTACTACTAATAACACAATACCGATAATAATTAACGCTATAGTTATTAAAGACCAAATCATCACGCTTCCTCCAATTCTCCAAACAGCTTTTCATAGACCTCCAAGTCGTAGTTCAATAATAGCTGCTTTGCTTCTTCTTCTGTTAATGCTCGTCCAATATCATTACTATAGTTAGCTTTGTATGTCAAAAGCCAATTTCCTTTGATGCTTTTAAAAAGACGCACATCTTGAGCATCTAATGTAATACCAGTGTATCGACCGGTATACTGATACTCACATTTATCAGATATAAGTTTCATTTTATCTGTATCATATTTCAGATTATTTATTACAAATATCATTTTACGGTTCCTCCTTTTTCACGTTTCCAAGAAACTCAACACGTTCCTCAGCAAGACTTACAAAATATCTTTTACTTTTATATATCACCTCATCGCCGAAAAAATTGTAGTCCTTATCCGGTTGAGAAGCGTACGATAGAATCTTAATCTTGGTCGTATTATTCATATGACGGCACCTCCTTGTACGGATAGTTTTCTATGTATAAGATATTTTCGTATGGAATTAACGCCAGCAAAGAACACACTTCATCATTTTCATTCGTAAACTTACAAAATTTAGAACTTTTAGAATCCACAGCTGTACATTTTCTGTCGAAATCAAGTATAGTCTTATCTTTCAAAGTTACTCGAATATAGCTTTCTTCAACACTCATTTTCTCTTACCTCTCTTTTTATGTTTTTCAAGAAACATTCCGTATTTGTTTGGCGGAATATTCGTTTCCTTTTTATTCTTCCAAGCATAATATCCACGACGACCTTCATTTCTGTTTTGCTCTTCAGTGTATTTAGTTAAAATATCATTAGACATACTAAATATCTCCTTTTTCAGAAAATTTTTCCCCTTTCAAACCACAAAATAAGTTTACAACGAACCCACATTCAGGACATTTTATAGAATGAAATGCTTTATTTTGAG
>OGYX01002951.1_pt1 | contig 10357 bp, 7 predicted proteins | sample 1576601 | NCBI WGS metagenome assembly OGYX01 (sample SAMEA3541561, study PRJEB24748) | human gut metagenome | biome: human gut; feature: human-associated habitat; material: faeces | place: China | collected 2012 | reverse complement strand
ATCTCACCTTCTCTTACCTTGAAGGAAACATCGTTTAACAGTGAATACTGGGCGGTCAGATGCTCAACCTCCAGCACCACATCTCCCGGTTTATTGGTTTTCGGCGGGAACTGGTTATTTAATTCACGGCCTACCATCAGCTTGATGATTTTCTCCGTGGTCAGCTCACTGGCCGGTTCTGTAGCCACCCATGTGCCATCTCGCATGACAGTGACATCATCTGCAATCCGCAGGATCTCTGCCATCTTATGGGAGATATAAATAATACCGCAGCCCTTGTCACGCAGCATATTGATGATCCGGAATAAATGCTCTACCTCCTGCTCCGTCAAGGAAGAGGTAGGCTCATCAAATACAATGATCTTTGAATTAAAGGAAACCGCCTTTGCAATCTCCGCCATCTGTCTCTGGGATACTGGCATGGTGCTCATGATCCGTTTCGGATCCACATCAATTCCCAACTGTTCAAAAATTGCCTTCGTATCATCGTACATTTTCTTCTCATCTACCATGATACCGCCGATCATCGGATAACGCCCAAGCCAGATGTTATCCATAACATTGCGTTTCAATGCCTGGTTCAACTCCTGATGTACCATAGCCACACCATTTTCCAGGGCTTCTTTTGAATTTTTAAAACTAACTTCTTTTCCTTCCAGAGTGATCGTGCCGCTGTCCTTGGAATAAATACCAAACAGGCATTTCATCAGGGTGGACTTTCCTGCACCATTCTCTCCCATCAATGCGTGAACAGTTCCACGTCTTACGGTCAGGGAAACATGATCCAGTGCCTTTACACCTGGGAATTCCTTACAGATATCTGTCATCTGCAGCAAAACATCATGCTCCATCTGTGTCCTCCTATCCATTCCCGTTTTTCGATTCAAGTCAAACTTATGTAAAAAGGACGGCAGCCGCATAACGGCAGCCGCCCTTTTTCAGTTCTAAAAGGTCTTTAATCCTTATTCTTCTCCTGTGTATGCTGCATATGGGATATAGATCTTGTTAGCAACTTTTTCAGAGATATTGAAATCACTGGTATCAGCCATCAGATCCTTGCCTTCTGCTACGTTCTTGGTCAGATAAGCGATTCCGTTTGCCATGCCTTCTGCATCCTGTTTGATGGTTCCAGTCATCTTGCCATCTTTGATCAGCTGTTTTGCTGCGTCTGTTGCGTCAACACCAAATACCGGGATCGTTACGCAGTCAGCAGTTCCTAAGTTATAGCCTTTATCATTCAGAGCAGAGATTGCACCCTCAGCCATACCATCATTGTTACAGATAACCAGCTCGATCATGTTGCCGTTTGCCTCGCTGTACTGTGCTAAGTTGGTGTTCATGTAGTTGTTAGCCGCAGTTGCGCTCCAGTTACCATCCTGGTCAACCTGATAGCAGTCAGTGTTAGAAGCATCAAAGTACTCTAATTCTGGTTTTCCAGCTTCTTTTAATACTGCATTGGCATCTTCCACACCGTACTGGGTACGATAGATTGCCTCTACGTTACCTAACTGACCCATGAACATCGCGTAGCTGATCTTGCCATTGCCGTTTAAGTCACCAGCTTCTTTGAATGCTTTCAGAACCTGATAAAACTCCTCGGTGGTTGTCGGCATATCCATACCAACTTTCTCCAGCCATTCGGTGTTGATGATCAAGGTATCATTTGTCACATCCGTAATGGAATAATCAAACTGCGGAAGGCCATAGATATTACCGTCAGCCGCGGTAATGGACTCTAACAGGCCCGGCGCTCTCTGGCATAACGCATAGAAATTCGGCATATATTCCTCATTGATGTAATCGTTCCAGGTCATCAGCCAGCCCTCTGCGCCATATTTTACCAGGCTTGCGGTGTCCAGGATAAAGTTACCCATCATAGCATCTGGAAGTTCTCCACCTGCAAATGCCAGGTTTCTCTTCTCTACTACCTGTGACTGTGGCCAGTCGATCCAGTCTACTTTCAGATTGGTCTTTTCTTCCATATCCTTAAAGAACTGTCTGTCTCCAAGCGGAGTCTCGGAATCATCTCTGGCTCCTGCGATAGTAACGGTCACAGAATCACTTAACGGGAAAACGTCCTTTGTCTCCCCGCCGGCTGTACCTTTTCCAGCTGCTGCCTGTTCCGTTGCCGTTGCCGCTGCAGCTTCCGCTTTTGTCTCCTCTTTTGTCTGTCCCCCACAAGCTGAAAGCGCCAACGCCATCGTCACTGCTAAACCACCTGCTGCCAATGTCTGTCTTTTCATCATACCTCTCCTTTCGTCTCTCATAACCATTCAGTCCTATGTTTTCACTGAACCGTTAAATTACTGCCTGTCTATATAAAATCTACGCTTCCCGTTCATAGATTTTATATCATGTATTAACCTTTAATGGATCCGATCATGACGCCCTTTTCAAAATATTTCTGGACAATCGGGTATAAAATCAATGGCGGGATAATCGCCACAACAATGGTTCCGTATTTCATAGATTCTGCCAGTTTCATCTTCGCCTCGATCTGGCTGACATCGGCAAAATCATTGGCCAGAGACTGTGTCTCGATCAGAATACCTCTCAGCACAATCTGAAGTGGATATAAGGAACTCTTATCAATATAGAGCAGGCCCTTCATATAGTCGTTCCAGTACGCAACTGCGTAATACAAAGTCAATACTGCAAGGATTGCTTTGGACAGCTGCGGCACAAAGTAGAAGAAAAACTTTCCCTTAGAACACCCATCGATCTCCGCTGCCTCTTCCAGCTCTGTTGGAATATTGGACTCAAAAAATGTTCTTGCAATAATTACGTTATAAGCACTGACCACACCAACCAGGATAATGCTCCAAATGGTATTGCGAAGTCCCAGCTTACTTACCAGAATGTAAGTCGGAACCATACCGCCACTGAAATACATAGTGATCAGCACAATGAGAGAAATAGGCTTTCGCAGGCAGAAATATTTTCTGGACAGCGGATAAGCCAGACATACCGTTAAAGTAACACTTAAAAATGTTCCGATCACTGTATACTTAATACTGTTGGCATAACCGATCCAGATATCCGCATTGGCAAATATCTTCTTATAAGAATCAAAGGTGATTCCTTTCGGCAGCCAGGTCACATCGCCCCTCAGCACCATATATGGATCCGATACAGACGCGATCAATACAAAATACAGCGGATACAGCACCACGATCAGAGCCAGGATCAAAAATCCATACACAAATACGTTAAATAGAAAATTATCTTTTGATTTTTTTATTTTTGTAGCAGCCACAATCTCATTTCTCCTTCCTTTGTCTTCCGTATCTTAGAACAGGCTTGTTTCATTTAACTTTTTACAGATCTGGTTCACTGTGATCAGTAAAATGATATTTACCACGTTGTTAAACAGACCGATGGCCGTTGAGAAGTCGAACTGCTGCTGCAGCATACCCATACGGTAGACATAGGTTGCAATGATCTCGGATTTCTGCAGGTTCATGGAGTTTTGCAGAAGGAATGCTTTCTGGAATCCCACGTTCATGAAACGTCCCACATTCATGATCAGCATGATCACAATGGTTGGAAGAATCTGCGGAATCTCAATGTGCCGGATCAGCTTGATATTGTTTGCGCCATCGATTCTCGCTGCTTCATAGAGAGACGGATCAATGGAGGTCAATGCCGCCAAATAAATGATCATACCCCAGCCGGAGTTCTGCCAGATACCCGACCAAACGAAGATATCGTCAAACAGATCCGCTTTTCCCAGAAAATAGATCCGTTCCATTCCAAATGCCGCCAGCATATTGTTGATGATACCGGTAGATGGACTTAAAAATACATGCAGCATACCACAAAGAACTACTACAGAAATAAAATGCGGTGCGTATAAAATTGTCTGCACGGTTTTCTTAAATTTCTCATGTGTCAGCTGGTTTACAATTAATGCCAGAAAAATTGGAAATGGGAACGATGCGATTAAAGTGTAGAAGCTGATCGTCAGCGTATTCTTTAACAGTGCCCAGAAGTTGGGGGAACGGAAGAACCGTTCAAAATGTTCAAATCCCACCCAATGGCTTCCCCAGATTCCCAGTCTGGAGTTGTAATCTTTAAATGCGATCTGGATTCCATACATCGGACCATAATCGAAGATAAAGATAAAAATCAGTGCTGGTACACATAATAGAATCAAATGGTAGTCTCGCTTTAACATCTTTTTCCAGCGCTGAACCCAAGCCTTCTGTTTGGTGACAGTAACCTCTTTCATAATTTTCCTACCTTTTCCTTTCGTCGTTGAAAATCATTGTAAGGTCACTGTAGCACACGTTCCCATGAAAAGATATAAGTCAGTTTATTTGAGATGTGCCATTTTATTTTGCATAGAATGTGCGATTTTTTCGCACATCAGACTTTTTTTGCTTTTACATATTGTCCAGGTGTTACCCCATAAATACTCTTAAACTTTCGGATAAAGCTGGAAGTGTTGTTATACCCGATTTTCTCCACAATCTCATTGACTGTGTAGACCGGATCTTCACTGAGCAGAAGCTGTTCTGCCATGGCCATACGGATCTGGGTCACATGCTCCATGATTGTATTGCCCGTCTTCTTTTTGTAGACGTTGCTAAGTTTCGACGCCGACATGGAAAAATAATCTGCCATACTGAACGGAAAAATTCTCATGCAGTCCATGGTCTTTGATGAACTGCTCCATGTCCATGGTATCTTCCTCACTGTCCTGCTTTTTCTTCTCCATGATCCCAAAGCAGATATTTCTTGCGATGTTGCGGATTTTCTCAGTCAGTTCATCTACTGTATCGCTCTGGTTTAGGATCATGGAATAAGATGGCCGTTCTTCTTCCCCGAAGATTCCCGTGGAATATACCAGATCAATCAGCTGCATAATCAGGTCATAGCAGATTCCCTTAGAATAGACTAGAGGCATTCTGGAGGTCTTGATGTACTGGTTCAGTTCATCTAAAGTCTTCATCACCTCTTCCTGATTGCCAAGACGGATGTGGAACAGCACATAGTCAATCTGGCGTTTTGGCCAATAATTGTCCACCAGTTCCTCATTAAACAACTGATCAGAATCAATAAAGCAGCTATTTCCTTTGGCAAATTTCATCTCCAATGCCAGGGATGTCCGTAAAAATACCTGCTGGATCTCCTCCACCTCTTCAAACAACGCTCCCATGGAAAATGAGACGGATTCCTGCAGCTTCTCTTCCAGAGATTTCCAGATCATATGGGCCGCCTGGTCATAATCTTTACGCTCTGCCTGGCTCAAACTCCCGATATAGACATATTTTTTGCCCTCTGGAAGTTCCAACAGATAACCTTTCAGATAGCACTGCAGGATACTCTCGATCAATTCATGCTTATCCGGCTGATCTTTTTCTGGAAGCAGGAACACCATAATGAAAAATACATCCCCATCCAGCTTTGATAGACGGTATTCCTCGATCATGCGCTGAAATTCCTCTTTGGTATACCGGCCCTTTAACAATTTATGTAAAAAGCTGAACTGGGCGGAATCTGTAAATTCCTGTTTCCGTCGCAGCGTCGGGATTAAGTTGTTCTTTACACCTAAATAGATCAGAAAGATACCACAGAGCACTACTGCCGCCACGATTCCGCAATAAACTATCTGGATTTTCCAGAAGTTGGCATATACCTGCTTTTCTGAATAATACCGCACATAGTTTCTTGATTCCTTTTCAAAAGAGATATCCAGATATCCTTCTACCGGTTCATTCGCATGTACATTGCCCTGCAATTTCTCATCACTGTCTGTGCTGAACAACAGATTGCCATGTTTATCAAAGGCAAAAAAATTCTGGATCGTATTCAATTCTTTTAAATCCAGCATAAAAATCAGATATGCCTGTTTTCCCGCCTTATTCACCGTAGCCGCGCAGACCTGCTCCTTTCCCGTTTCATCATTGGAAGCGTCCGCAAAATAATACTTGACGTTGCTGCTTTTGGCTTCTATCACATCTTCTACTGGGTGTTCCTTAAAAAATGGATACAATTTATACAGACCGTCTTTTCGGTAGCTGGATCCACTGGACAGATATACATAGTCATCACCCTCATACCAGAAGATCAGTTCCTTGATAAAGACGTTGCTAATGGTATATCCGTGCAATTCCCGTAGCAGATTCCAAGCTGCACTGACATCTTTCAGATCATTTCTGGTATACATTTTCTCATTGTAGACCATATCTGTTGTAACCGTATCCAGACTGTAGAAAATCTGTTCCATATCATTGACATTGTACATCACCTGATTTTCCAGCTGATAGATATAACTGTCCTTGATCTGCCCCAGGATTTTCGTCTGGATAAATCCAGTCAGGACGATCACCGGAAGCAGCAAAATCAATACGCCAGTCAAAATGTGCCTGTATAACACCTCATTTTTCATAGAAACCCCCTTTATCCCCCAATAATTCCATGCTTGCTGCACTTGTTGTTTCTCATATTTGCATAACCTGCCAACTAAGATTTCCGCGTGGACGCCGGCGGATTCTGGCAGATGCACCGTCACGCGCCGATCGCGTTGACCGGCCATGTGATGTCCTTGGTGCATGGCGAGCTTGACGGCGCCGCTTCCGCATGCCTGTGGGATTTGTATTCCGGTTCCGGCCTGTTCACGCTGCCGTTGGCCACGTTAAGCGCCGGCCGCACGCGCATGCTGAGCGTGGAAGGTGGCAAGACCGCTGTCAAACACGCGCAGCGCAATCTGAGGGCCATCCATTTGGGCAATGTCGACGCCCGTGTGGGCGATGTGGCCAAGACGCTTGCCAACGTACGCAACGATTTGGCCAAACCCGATATCGTGGTGCTTGATCCGCCGCGTGCCGGCGCACGTGCGAAGGTATGCAGGCAGATCGCCGAATCCGGCGCGCGAAGCGTCGTATACATCGCCTGCGACCCGGCATCGCTGGCACGCGACACCGCCACATTGGCCTCGCTCGGATACGATCTTGCCGATATTCGCGCATTCGACATCTATCCGACCACCCACCATGTCGAAACGGTGGCGCTATTCAGGAAAGCCACACGATGACCGGTTTTGCGCGGCGTGCCGCAGCCGGTCTCCTTGCAGCCGTCTTCGGCATCTCCATGCTGGCCGGCTGCACGCCGAACAATGCCGCGGTGGGAGATACGCAGTCCGCAGGCGATGCGGTCGCCCACAGCATGAAGGACCGCAACAGTCTCGACGTGGCCATGATCGGCTCCCAAGACGAACAGACCGATCGCCTGGCGTTGGATGCCATGGAGGCGGGCGGACTCAGGCCGGTGTATCTGCCGGTCGCCGGCACGGTCGACATGCAGGACACCGCCCGGCAAGCGGTCGAGGATATGACGCAACGCATGGTCAGCATCATCGTCATTTCGGGAATCGACGTGTCCGGCGTGAACCATGACGGCTGGTACGACACGCTGACAACCGCAAGACAGGCGGGCATTCCAGTGGCACTGCTCAACCCGATCGCCACGCCGACCGACAGCACGCTGTTCGCTGCGACGCTCACAATCAACGACCACATGACGGATGCGACGCCGCTCGCCGACGCGGTAGCCGGCATAGCCAGCAACGACCCGCACGACAGAACAATCCTCGTCACCACCATCAGCCACGGCGGCAAACAGTGAACCGCTCCACGCATTCGGGTGAGTTCGAATCGGTTCGGATGCGTGGCGCTGAACACACCCTGAGAAAACCCTGAATTTTGCCGGAGCTTTACGGGAAAAGCCTGCGGGCGCGCATCGCCAAGCGGTATGCTGGCAGCATGAGCGAAAGTCAAACCATGCCTGAAACCAGTGAAAAGGGGCTCACCGCAGCGGAAGTCGCCGCCCTTACGGAAAGCGGGCAGGTCAACGCCGTCAAATCGTCCACGTCACGTTCGTTCGCCGACATCGTGCGAGCCAACGTGTTCACCCTGTTCAACGGCATCATCTTCGCCGCCATGGTCATGGTATTGGTCACGGGATCATGGAGAGACGCCGTGTTCGGCCTCGTCATCCTCATCAACACCGGCATCGGCATCATCACCGAACTGAAAGCCAAACGAACGCTCGACAAGCTTTCCATCCTCGTAGCCTCCGACTATCTCGTACGACGCGACGGCAAGGACGTCGAAGTGCCGCACAACGAAATCGTGCTCGGCGACCTCATGTGGATCCGCTCCGGCGAACAGGTTCCCGCCGACGCGCAGATCGTGCGCACCTGGGGCCTGGAACTCGACGAATCCATGCTCACTGGCGAATCGCGCACCGTGCGCAAGAACGAAGGCGACGACATCTATTCCGGATCCACCGCGGTCTCCGGCATGGCCTTGGTCAAGGTCAACGCGGTCGGCGCGCACAGCTATGCCGCCACCTTGACCGCGCAGGCGAAGGTCTACAAAAAGACCGTGTCCGACCTCAACAAGGGCATCAACACCATCCTCAAATTCATGACCTTCCTCGTCGTGCCGCTGTGCGTGCTGCTCATCTGGTCGCAGGTGCACGCGGTCGGCGGTTGGGACGTAGCCGTCTCCACCGGCCAATGGCGTTCCGCCGTGGTGTCCGCCGTGGCTGGCGTGGTCGGCATGATCCCCGAAGGCCTCGTACTGCTCACCTCGCTCAACTTCGCGCTCGCCGCCATCCGTTTGGCACGCAAGAACACGCTCGTGCAGGAGCTCGAATCCGTGGAGACCCTCGCACGCGTGGACTGCCTGAACCTCGACAAAACCGGCACCGTCACCGACGGCGGCATCATGCTCAACGAAATACGCATGCTGGATGGCATCGGAGCCAATACCGTTGACGAACATGCCGTGAAACAGGCGTTGTACGACCTGTCGAACGAAGGACAGCCGAACGGCACCGGATTGGCGATTCTCAACGGACTGGGCAAGCAGGGATTCTCCGCCGGTCCCGTCGCGGCGCGCGTTCCGTTCTCGTCGGCACGCAAATGGAGCTCGATTGCCGATGACGGCGCGGTATGGACGATGGGCGCGCCGGAAGTCGTGCTGTCCCACTTGGATGGCGATTACGCCGACGTTCTTCGACGGGTCAACGATTCCGCACACGACGGCAACCGCGTGCTGCTGATCGCACGGCATGACGGCAAGGCGCCCGCCGATTACGAAAGCGATCCCGCCATCGACCCCGCATCGCGGCCCGTCGCGCTGGTATTATGCTCCGAGCACATTCGCGACGACGCCGAAGCCACACTCGCCTGGTTCCGCGAACAGGGCGTGCGCTGCCGCATCATCTCCGGCGACAATCCCGTCACCGTCGGTGCGATCGCAAGAAAAGTACGGCTCACCGGAGACGCGGAGCCACGCTTCATGGACGCGCGCGAACTGCCCACCGACATCACGGAACTGGCGAAAGTACTGGAGAACGTGGACGTGCTCGGCCGTGTCCTGCCCGACCAGAAGAAGGCGATCGTCCAGGCGCTGCACCTAGGCGATCATGTCGTGGCGATGACCGGCGACGGCGTGAACGACGCGCTCGCCATCAAGGAGGCCGACCTGGGCATCGCGATGGGCAACGCGGCACCCGCCACCAAAGCCGTCGCACAAGTGGTGCTCGTCGATTCGAAATTCTCGCATCTGCCCGATGTGGTGGCACGTGGACGCCAGGTCATGGCCAACATGGAACGCGTGGCCAGCCTGTTCCTCGTCAAAACCGTATATTCCGCGCTGATCTCGCTCGGCGTGGTGCTGACGCAGATCCCATTCCCATACCTGCCCCGCCATATCACCTACATCGGCGCACTCACCATCGGCATGCCGGCGTTCATCCTCGCGCTTGCGCCGAACACGCGCCGCTACATTCCGGGCTTCCTCAGGCGCGTGGTGCACTTCGCATTGCCGGGAGGCATCGCCACGGCTCTGTCGATTCTCGCCGATTCGTGGCTGTTGCCGAAGTTCATGGGCTGGGACGCACAGCATTCCGCCGCGCAGCTGGGCATGCTTCGTGGCGTCAACGCGATTATCCTGCTGATGATGGGCATCTTCGTACTGGCGCGCGTGGCCCGTCCACTCAACTCGTGGAGAGGCGGTCTGGTATTGGCGTTCGCCGTGGCGGGCGTGGCCGGCATGTTCATTCCGCCCGTCGCGCGTTTCTTCGCGCTCGTGATACCGTCCGGCGAAATGCTCGCGGCGACGGGCATCGCGCTTGTGGTGTCCGCCATCATTTTCGTGCTGTGCCTGTGGTGCGTGCCGAAAATAGTCGCCATTTTCTCACGTTTCAAGAAGACACGCCAGTGCTGAAGTAACGTGGCTGTATCGTTAGCAACGGATAATCGGCTGCTGGAAAGTTTCAACCAGCCACAAAAGCTCGGAGGTAGCATGTCTGTGCGCGACGACCAGCTCGACACCCTGAAGGT
>OGYX01002946.1_pt1 | contig 10370 bp, 10 predicted proteins | sample 1576601 | NCBI WGS metagenome assembly OGYX01 (sample SAMEA3541561, study PRJEB24748) | human gut metagenome | biome: human gut; feature: human-associated habitat; material: faeces | place: China | collected 2012 | reverse complement strand
CCTACGGCGGCGTGGAGTACCACAAGGGCACGCTGGCAGGCAAGCAGGTGGTGGTCTGCTGTGCCGGCATGGGCAAGGCCAATGCCGCCGCCACCACCCAGGTGCTCATCACCAGGTTCGGGGCCGAGAAGATCATCTTCTCCGGCATTGCGGGCAACATGACCAGCAAGATCGGCATTGGGGACGTGGTCATTGGCAAAACGGTGCTCTACCACGACGCCCAGCTGGACATGATCTGCCAGAACCCGCCCTACCTGAAAGAATACTCCGGCGACCCGGCCCTCATCGCCGCCGCCGAGGCTGCCTGCGCCGCCTGCGGCGTCCAGTCGCTGACGGGCAAGATCGCCACCGGCGACCTGTTTGTGGGCGACAGCGCCACCAAGGCCGCCATTGAGGCCAAGTGCGCCCCCGACTGCGTGGAGATGGAGGGCGCGGCTGTGAGCCAGATCGCCGCCAAGAACGGCGTTCCCTGCGTCATCCTCCGCGCCATGAGCGACAACGCCGACGAGGATGGCCACGAGGTGCTGGTGGTCAAAAAATTCAGCATTTCGGAGTACGTTGCCACCGCCACCAAGATCGTGGCAGCTATGGTCGAATCCCTGTAACCTTGCGGATACAAAAACAGGCTGGCGCTGCCAGCCTGTTTTTTGTTATAGAAACTGTTCCAATTTGATCCGGTTGTCCTCCTCAAAATCCTGCAGTTTCTGCATCAGCCGCTTGGATCCGGGCGCGGCGTCCGGGTAGTCTTTCTGGGATTTGATGCAGTCCATGACCCCCTGGCTGCTCCCCTCGGAGAGCATTTCGGCCAGATTCCGGGTGGATCTATCGGTCAGGGTCTTCATGCTGATGCCCATTTTGGTGTTGAGCTTTGCCATGGTGCTCTGCCCCTGCGCTGTGCCGCCGCAGGCAGTAATGGCGGTGTGCGCCTCCTGGTTCAGCTCCCGGTAGATGTTCCGCTGGCGCAGCAGCTCCGCCTTGAAGCGGGGTTCCTCCGTCATGGGCACGATCTGCTCCAGCGTGTTCTTGCCCATCTCGGTGTTCTGCACCACGGCTTCCAGGAGATTGAGGTTGTCGTTTTTCTGATTTTCCATACAAAAAGAGCCTCCTTTTGGCCTTAGCGTCTCCAAAAGGGGGCTCTTTTATCCGTTGTGGTTCAGGACTGGCTGACCTGATCGCCGCCCGCCTGCTGCACGGCCTTGAGCCGCTGCTGACAGAGCTGGAACACGGCCTCCCAGTTGCGGCCCCGCACCTCACTGGTGCAGGCCACGGCAATGGACTGCGGGATGGGCACCATCTTCATCAGGCCCACGGACGTCACACACTCGTGCGGCATCTGGCCATAGAGGGTGTGCAGCTCTTCCTCCAGCTCCTTACAGTTCTTGTCCGCACAGCCGATCACAAACAGGCTGTCGGCCAGGCGGCAGACCACCCGTTCAGCCGGGCGGTCAAAGTGCTTCTTCCACTGGTTTGCCACAAAGCAGACCAGCTGGCTCATCACCACCGGGCCATACCCGGCCCGCAGGGCGTCGGCGTTGTCCAGCGCCACCAGTGCCAGCGAGGCGCAGCGGTGCTGGTCGGCCCACTCATCCAGGTGGGTGCAGAACTCCGTCTCAAAATAACGGCGGTTGAACACACCCGTCAGGAAATCGTGGTTCATATCCTCGCGGCAGAGTTCGCGCTCCCGCGGGGTCATCCGGTCTTCCGGCAGGCCGCTGCCTGCCAGAGGCGCTGTCATCTGCAGCTCCCAGACTTTGCCCTCGGCAAAGATCTGGCGCCGCAGCACGCAGCCTACCTGCCCGTTGCGCAGCTCGTAGTCCACCATGAGGCCGTCGTCCTGCCAATAACGGCTGCTGTCTTCATCCAGCTCCGTCAGGGTCACGTCCTCAAAAGCGAGCTTCGCGTCCTGCACAAACCGCTGCAGGTCCTGCTCTGTACATTCTTTCTTCATGCGTTTTTCCCCATCATCCGCGCGCCGCTTTCTCCCTCACGGTGCGCCTGTGCCTTCGTGGCCGCCACATACGGCCTCGATTCAAAGAGATTATAGCACTTGATGGAAACGCCTGCCAGCAAAACGCAGAAGTTTTCTCAAATGTTTTTATATTTTCGGCAAATTGCTAAAAGCATTTCAGTACGGGGCACGGGTTATGTGCGACAATACACTTCGCACTCTTCCTGGATGCGCTTGGCCAGCGTGGTTTTTGCAAACCCGTCCGCTGCACGCCAGATCCAGTTGCCGCCCAGCTTGCCGGGAGTATTCAGGTGGGCCTGCGCGCCCAGGCCCAGCCAATCATACATGGGGATGATGACCCGGTCCGCCACCGAGCCCAGTGCCGCCCGGATGAGGGCGATGCGGGCGTCGTCCACCTTGACGGCAGCCACTTCCTTGGCGGTGGGCTTGCAGGGGGTCAGGTGGAGGTAGGCCGCCGCCGTGGCTTTTTCTTTCTCAGTGGCAGAATTTACCCACCAGTCGGTCAGGGTGGTGTTATCGTGGGTACCCGGGTAGACCACGCAGTTCTTGACGTGATTATGGGGCAGATACTCATTGTCCCCGCCGCTGAAAGCAAACTGCAGCACTTTCATGCCCGGGAATGTGCTGTCCGCCAGCAGCTCCCGCACGCTGGGAAAGAGCTCGCCCAGATCCTCTGCAATGATGGGAAGCTTGCCCAGCGCGGCTTCCAGCGCCTGGAACAGCTCCATCCGGGGGCCGATCTCCCACTTGCCGTTCTTGGCGGTGGCGCTGCCTGCCGGGATGGCCCAGTAGGTATCAAAGCCGCGGAAGTGGTCGATGCGGAGCAGGTCGTAAATGCCCAAAGCATGGCGGACCCGCTGCACCCACCAGGCGTATCCTGTCTGTTTATGGTACGGCCAGTTATACAGCGGGTTGCCCCACAGCTGGCCATCCGCCGAGAAATAGTCCGGCGGGCAGCCGGCCACCCGGGCAAAGCGGCCCTCGCCGTCCAGCTCAAACAGGGGGCCGCCCACCCATGCGTCCACCGAGTCCGCAGAGACGTAAATGGGAATATCGCCCAGGATCTTCACGCCCTTTGCATTGGCGTAGTCCTTGACGGCTTTCCACTGGGTGCTGAACTTGTACTGCAAGAACTTCCAGAAGCCGATCTCTTCCTCATGGGCGGCGCGGAACCGGGCCAGCGCTCCGGCATCCCGCGTCCGGTACTCCCGGGGCCAGTCGGTCCAGCTCTTCATCTGGTGTTCGGTCTTAAGGGCCATGTACAGGGCGTAATCCTCCAGCCAGGCCTCGTTGGCCAGCGTAAAGGCATAATAATCATCCGGATCATAAAACGCGCAGCCGTGCTGGCCCGCGCACTGCTCCCGCCAAACCTGATAAGCAGTGCGGAGCACTTTGTAGCGGCTGGTGTAGAGGGTGCCGTAGTCCACTTCCAGCGGGTTTTCGCCCCACTCTTCTGCCTTGAGCTGGGCCGCGGTGAGCAGACCCTCGGCCTTGAGGGCGTCGAGGTCGATGAAATAGGGGTTGCCCGCAAAGGCGGAGCAGCTCTGGTAGGGGCTGTCGCCGTAGCCGGTGGGGCTCAGGGGCAGGATCTGCCAGATGGTCTGGCCTGCCTCGGCCAGAAAATCCACAAACTCCAGCGCCGCTTTGCCAAAGCAGCCGATTCCATAGGGGCCGGGCAGGCTGGACACCGGCATTAAAATTCCACTTTCACGCATGATGTACCTTCCTCATTTCGTTCGGATTTCGGTTATTTCCTATCATAACATAACCGCAGACTATTTTCCACAGGCAAAAATCGTGGTATACTTATGAAACCTCTCAGGCGCTTTGCGCCAGCCGTTCCCCTTTCGGCACTTCCGTGCCACCTCCCCCGGCCGGGGGAGTCTTTCCGATCAGGGGAGCCCTTGGCAGAGAGATTTCGTTTTCGATGAACCCAATGGAGTCTGCTTGGAAACAAAACGGACTGCCAAAGCCTCTCCTGACAGGAGAGGTGTCATCAAGCGAAGCGACGATGACGGAGAGGTTTTCAGGAGGAAAATCTATGCAGCGCGCTGAAAAATATTACGAGGCCGATGCGTTCCGCAGGGAAGCCACCGGCCGTATCCTTGCTGTGGAGCCGGGCAAAACGGGCGGAAAGCTGGCACTGGACGGCACCGTCTTTTACCCGGAGGGCGGCGGCCAGCCGGCCGACCGCGGCACCCTGACCCTGGCCGACGGCACCGTGCTCCACGTTACGGATGTCCACGAGAGCGAGGGCGTCATCTGGCACACGGTGGATGCCCTGCCCGCCGGGGCCGTGCCCGGGGCCGAGGCTGCCGAAGCCATCGACTGGGAATGGCGGTTCGATAAGATGCAGCAGCACACCGGCGAGCATATCCTCTCCGGCATCCTGCACGCCATGTTCGGGGCTGAGAACGTGGGGTTCCACATCGGCTCCGAGGCCGTCCGGATGGACACCAGCGTGCCCATCTCCGCCGAGGGCCTGCGGGAGGCCGAGCTTGCCGCCAACCGAATCGTCTGGCAGGATGTGCCTGTCCTCATCACCTACCCCACGCCGGAGGAGCTGGCGGCCCTGACCTACCGCAGCAAAAAGGAGATCGCGGGCCAGGTGCGGATCGTGACCATCCCGGGGGCAGACGTCTGCGCCTGCTGCGGCACCCACACCGCCACCACCGGGCAGGTGGGCCAGATCAAGATCCTGGCGTCCGAAAACTACAAGGGCGGCGTCCGGCTCAGCGTGGTCTGCGGCCAGCGGGCCCTTGCGGAAGCCCAGGCCATGCGGGCCCGGCAGGCGGACATTGGCGCTTTGCTGAGCGCCAAATCCACCGAGACGGCCAACGCCGTCCACCGGGTGTACGAGGAGTACACCGCCCTGAAATTTGCCCACTTCGGGCTGTGCAGCCAGTTGTTTGACGCCATGGCCCAGTTGGTGACCCCCGGGGAGGACGCCATCCGCATCGTGAACGGACTGGACCCGGACGGCCTGCACCGGCTGGCAGTCCGCTTGAGCGAGGCCACCAGCGGCCTGTGCGCCGCCCTGACCCCCACAGACAAGGGCACCGGCTACTGCCTGGCTCAGGCAGGCGGCGATGTCCGCGCCCTGACCAAAGCCCTGAACACCGCCCTCAATGGCCGGGGCGGCGGCAAGCCCGGCATCTGCCAGGGCAGCTGCGCCGCCACACCCGAAGAGGCAGCGGAATTTTTGAAAAATCGGGAATAATCAACACAAACTACAAGGAGTCTGAATTACTATGAGAATGCGTTTCAAGCCCTATGCCCGCGCTGAGCTGCTGGCCAGCGACTTCCACGTCCACGACCCCTTTGTGCTGGGCGGAAAATGGCACGCCCAGTATGCCCGCCCGGAGCAGCCTTTTGTGCTGGAGCTGGGCTGCGGCAAGGGCGGTTTCCTCTCCCAGCTGGCCTGCGCCCACCCGGAGAACAATTACCTGGGCATCGACATCACTGACAAGGTGCTGATCCTGGCCAAGCGGAAAGTGGAGGCCGCCTATCAGGCGGCTGACCGCCCCATTGACAACGTGAAGATCATGAGCGCCGACATTGAACGGATCCACAACGTCATCTTCCCGGAGGACACCGTCAGCCGCGTCTACATCAACTTCTGCAACCCGTGGAGCAAGAACGGCTCCTCCCACAAGCACCGCCTCACCTACCCCCGCCAGCTCATCCAGTACCGGGCATTCCTTGAGGACGGCGGCGAAATTTACTTCAAGACCGATGACGACGACCTGTTCCGCGACAGTCTGGAGTACTTCCCCGCTTCCGGCTATGAGATCACCTGGAAGACCTTTGACCTGCACGAGAACGAGCCGGAGTGGAACATCCGCACCGAGCACGAGGGGATGTTTACGGAGATGGGCATCAAGATCAAGGCCCTCATCGCCCGCAAGCTGCCCGGCGACGAGAGCGTGACCTGGGTGGAGCCCAAGGTGCTCAAAAAGCTGGCGGCTGCAGAGGCTGCTGCCGCCGAAGCCGCCGCGAACGAGGCCGGAAACCATGAATGATCCCTGCGAATTCTGCCTGAACAATCAGCAGGATGAATACGGCAGCTATTACTGTGCACAGGGGGCTGCCCTGGACGAGGACGAGATGGCCCGCTACCTTGCCCACGCCACAGCGGCCTGCCCGTTTTATGAGCCGGGCGATGAATATAAGATCGTGCACAGACAGAACTAACGGGAGGTGCTGTCCTTGTCGTTTTTCCTCAACACCACAGTCTGCGGCTTTACGCTGTATCAGATCCTGGCGTATTTCCTCATCTATTCCTGCCTGGGCTGGTGCCTGGAGGTGGTGTATGCCGCCGCCACGACAGGCCAGATCGTCAACCGGGGCTTCCTCAACGGCCCGGTCTGCCCCATCTACGGCTTTGGCATGGTCATCGTCCTGTTTGCCCTGACGCCGTTTGCGCGCAGCACGCTGGCGCTCTACATCGGCGGCGTCATCCTGCCCAGTGCGCTGGAGCTGGTGGGCGGCTGGGCGCTTTACAAGCTCTACCACACCCGCTGGTGGGACTACAGCGATAAGCCCTTTAACATCGGGGGCTATATCTGCCTGGAATTCTCCCTGCTGTGGGGCGTGGGCACCTTGGTGATGATGAAAGCCATCCACCCCACGATCGCCGGGTTGGTGGAGCTGGTGCCGCCTTTCATCGGGTTCATCCTGATGTGCTTCCTCTACGCCGTCTATGCGGCAGACGTTGTTGTCACGGCCGTGGCCGCCTCTGACCTGGCCCGGGAGCTGGACGCCCTGGAAAATGTGGCCGACAGCATCCACGCCGTCAGCGACGCCATGACCGAGATCCTGGGCACCACCGCCATGGAGGCTGACCAGAAACTGGACGAGAACCGTCTGCAGTTCAAACTGGCCGCTGCCGAGGCCCGGGACGCCGCTGCCCAGCTTTCGCCCAAGGAAGCGGCTGAGGCCATGCGCCGCAAGGCCGACGAGGCCCGGGACGCCGCCCGCCGGGCTTCCGAGATCTCCCGCCTCAATGCGGCCGAAGCCGCCAAGGCCGTCAAGCTGGCGGCCAAGGGCACAGCCGAGCGGACCGCCGAGCTGCTGCAGCTGGAACAGCTGGCCGAGGAGCTGGCTGCCCGGAGCGAGGAACTGCGGGAGCGCACCCGCCGCACGACCCACTTTGGCAAGGGCCGTATGCTCCGCGCCTACCCCAGACTGCGCCATGGTACCAAGCAGCTCACGCTGGACGAACTGCGGGAGCGCCTCAAATACGAGCACAAGCACTCTGCATAAGAAGATACAAAAATGGGCCGTCCCTACGGGGACAGCCCATTTTTTTAATTAGAGTTCGCCCCAGAGGTTTTCCGGGTAGAGCCCCTCGGCGGTCTTCTGAGCGATGCCGGCCACCACCACGGGTTTGTCCTCCCGGTAGGTGACACCGTACCACTGATCGGTGCTGTTCAGCACCTTGACCGTGGCCTTGCCCTCCTCCAGCAGCTCGGTGACCACCAGCGGCAGGAAATACTCACACTTGAGCGGATCCTTGGCCAGATGCTCGGTCAGCCAGCCCGCAAAGCGGCGGTCCGCCTCTTCCAGGAAGCTTTTCCCGAAGCCCCAGAGGTTCATGCTGACCTGCGTTTCGCCGGGCAGGTCCACCCAGGTAGCGCCCTCATCCTCGGTGTAGTGGATGCCGCCCTCGTAGGTCTCAATGCGGGTGCGCTCGATGACGCTGTGGAGGGTGCCGTCCGGGTTTGCCTGGCAGACACCGCGGGAGACCTTGCCGTTTTCCGAGACGGTGTTCTTGAGCAGATAGCTCACCATGCAGTAATCGTACACCTCGCCATCCTCGTGGGTGGAAAGGTAATCGTACATCACTTTGAATGCCTGCGGGCCGTAGTAATCGTCCGCATTGATGACGGCAAAGGGGCCGTTGATGAACGGCTTTGCGGCCAGAACCGCGTGGCAGGTGCCCCAGGGCTTGACACGGCCCTCCGGGATGGAGAAGCCCTCCGGCAGCTCGTCCAGCTGCTGGAACGCGTATTTCACGTCCATCACCTTGGAGACACGGTCGCCGATGGCCGCCTTAAAGGCATCCTCGATCTCGTGCTTGATGACAAAAATGACCGTCTCAAAGCCTGCGCGGCGGGCATCGTAGAGAGAGTAATCCACAATGACCTGCCCATTGCGGCCCACCGGGTCGATCTGCTTCATGCCGCCGTAACGGCTGCCCATGCCAGCCGCCATGACCACCAAAACGGGTTTATTCATAATAAAAACCTCCTGTTTGTGCCAAAGCTTGATTTTTCATAGCTCCATTATACTCGAAAAGCCCCTGGACAACAAGGCAGGCTTTAAAGCAAGATTTAATTGCTTATTTTGTAAATCAAAGCTTGCCAATCTGCGCAAAACACGGTATACTGGAGCCGCACACTTTTTCCTTTCCAAAACCAAAAATGGAGGTTCCCTTTTATGAACGAAGCCGTTACCAAGCGTTTTCTGCTCTATTTCCGCCTGATGATGCTGGTGTGGATCCTGATCGCCAACGCGTTCTTCCACGTCATTGAATTTGATTACAGCTGGCTGGTGTTTTTGAGCAACATCATGCTGTTCACCATGGAGGGCGACATCAAGGACCGCTTCATTTCCGTGGAGCTGGGCGGCCTTGCAGGCATGGTGCTCACCGTGCTGGCCATGCTGGCCATTGCAGCCCTGACCCCGGTGCTGGGCGGCCTGCCGGGCCTGCTGGTGCCGCTGGCGGTGGTGCTGTTCATCCTCATCATCCTGCACCCCTATGCCCCCAAGGTGCTCAACAACGTCGGCTTTGCCTACCTCACGGTGGCCTGCATCGACGCGGAGACCTTTGCGGCCAACCTGCCCCGGTTCTTCCTGGTCTACATCGTTGGCTCCCTCGTCTTCAACGGGGTCTGCATCTTTCTGATGAAGCCTGCGAAAGCCTTGGCCGCCAAAACCGTAAAAGCATGACCCCCCTGCAAAAGCGATGCCTCGGCATCGCTTTTGTTTTGCCTGGCCCTGTGGTACAATAAGAAAAAACGCAGAAAGGGAGTATCCCCATGTCTCACAAGACTGTCTGGATCACCGGAGCCTCTTCCGGTATTGGCCGGGAGTTTGCCTGCCGGTATGCCAAGCTCGGCTTCCGCCTCATCCTCACCGCCCGCCGCCGGGAGCGGCTGGATCAGCTGGCCGCCGAGCTGCTGGCAAAGTACAACACGTTCTGCCGCGTCCTCCCCGCCGACCTTGCCCGGGAGAGCGAGTGTACTCGCCTGTGTGAGGAGCTGGCCGAGGAGCGGATCGACATTTTTATCAACAACGCGGGCTTTGGCGTCTGCGGCAGTTTTCTGGAGACCAGCACCGAGGCCGAGCTCTCCATGGCCAAAGTCAACGTGCTGGCCATGCACCAGCTGTGCAAGTTCGCGGTGCAGAAAATGCAGGCCCAGGGCTTTGGCACGGTGCTGAACGTGGCCTCCTCGGCAGGCCTGCTGCCGGGTGGTCCCTATATGGCGGGCTACTACGCCACCAAGGCCTATGTGGTCAGCCTGACCCGGGGCATTGCCGAAGAGCTCCGGGAGCAGCACAGCCCTGTCTACGTCTGCGCCCTCTGCCCCGGCCCGGTGGACACCGAGTTCAATGACCGGGCGGGTGTGGTGTTCGCCCTCAAGGGCATTTCCCCCGCCCTCTGTGTGGAGGAAGCCATGCGCGGGATGCTGCGGGGCAAGACCATCATCGTGCCCTCGGCCCTGATGCGGGCTGCCACCACCGCCCAGCACTTTGTGCCCACGCCGCTGCTCATGCCCATTATGGCCCGACAGCAGAAAAAGAAACTGGGCGGCAGCACCCCCACACAGGAACATTGACACCGCCGGGAAACCATGTTACCCTAGAGCACAGGAGAACCGCATTTGATTGCGCAAACAGACCAAACGGAGGTATATTGGAATGAAGATCGCACTCATCAACGAGAACAGCCAGGCCGCCAAGAACGGCATCATTGAAGCCGCCCTGAAAAAAGTGGTGGAGCCCATGGGCCACGAGGTAGTCAACTACGGCATGTACGCAGCCGATGACAAGGCCCAGCTGACCTATGTCCAGTGCGGCATTCTGGCCGCCATCCTGCTCAACAGCGGCGCGGCCGATTACGTCATCACCGGCTGCGGCACCGGCGAGGGTGCCATGCTGGCTTTGAACAGCTTCCCCGGTGTCATCTGCGGCCATGTGGAAGACCCCGTGGACGCCTACACTTTTGCCCATGTCAACGACGGCAACGCCGTGGCCATGCCTTTCGCCAAGGGCTTTGGCTGGGGCGGCGAGCTCAACCTGGAGTACTGCTTTGAGAAGCTGTTCGGCTTCGGCCACGGCCAGGGCTACCCCAAGGAGCGCGTGGAGCCTGAGCAGCGCAACAAGAAGATCCTGG
>OGYX01002940.1_pt1 | contig 10389 bp, 10 predicted proteins | sample 1576601 | NCBI WGS metagenome assembly OGYX01 (sample SAMEA3541561, study PRJEB24748) | human gut metagenome | biome: human gut; feature: human-associated habitat; material: faeces | place: China | collected 2012 | reverse complement strand
TCCTGGGTACAGATGAGGATGTGATCTATCATGGAATCGAAGATGAGATAGAGAAAAATCTTTTAAATACTGCCATCAGCCGTCTGGCTCCAAGGGAGAGGAAAATTGTGGAGCTGCGGTACGGCCTTACAAGTGCAGACGGAGAGGAAATGACCCAGAAAGAAGTGGCAGACTTGATGGGAATATCCCAGTCTTACATATCAAGACTTGAAAAGAAGATCATGAAACGTCTGAAGAAAGAAATCGTGCGGTTTGAATAAGTATAGCTTTATTAGTATTGTGAATAAAATATCAATTCTTGCATTTGTGTCAAAAAGTGCTAAAATTTTACAATGCACGGAAAAAGGTGCGGTCATCCTTCAGTTATAGGGATGATCTGGGAGAGAAATATCAAAGGAATATGGAAATATTCCGGGAGGACATAATATACGGACAGGAGGAAAATATTGTGAAAAAGATCGTTTCGCTGTTGGAAACGGCCGCATTGTTCTTTATGGCGTTTCCAATGACAGCATGGGCGGCTGAAGGGTCTGCTGAAAGCATTTCACCAGCATTTTGCATTCCATTTGCCGGATTGCTTCTCTGCGTGGCAGTGCTGCCGCTTATAAAGGCAGAGTGGTGGGAAAGTCATCAGCCTCATGCAGTGATATTTTGGTCACTTTTATTTATTGTTCCATTTGCTGTTTTTTTTGGAGCAGGAGAGGCGACAGAGAAAGTATTAGAATGCATTATTGATGATTATCTTACATTTATTGTTTTGTTATTTGGCCTGTTCTGTGTATCAGGTAATATTACACTGGAAGGGGACCTGGCAGGTTCCCCAAGGATCAATGTGGGGCTTCTGCTTTTAGGAACCATGCTTTCCAGCTGGGTAGGAACCACAGGTGCCAGTATGCTTATGGTACGTCCCATGATCAAGATGAATGCCTGGAGAAAGCGCAGAAGCCACATTATGGTATTCTTTATTTTCCTGATCTCAAATATGGGTGGCTGCCTTACACCTATCGGTGATCCGCCTTTGTTAATGGGATTTATGCGGGGGGTTCCTTTTTTCTGGAGTCTGCATCTTCTGCCGATCCTTATCTTTAATACAGTTGTCCTTCTTACTGTATTTTATTTCCTGGACCGGAGAGCTTACAGAAAAGACATTGCAGAAGGAAGAAAGCCTGACATCAGCAAACCTGGTACAGAAGTACATATTTTAGGTCTTCATAACCTGATCTTTCTGGTCATGATCGTGGCGGCTGTCATCTTAAGCGGAACTCTTCCTGGGATGGAAGCATTCCGGGATGCAGAGGGTGCAGTGCGCGGAATCCGGCTGTTTGGTGAAGTGACCTTAACCTATCCGGCCCTGATCGAGATCGTGATGATTCTTGCGGCGGCCTTTCTGTCTTTTAAAACGACAAATGTGGAAATCCGCCGGAAGAACCACTTTACCTGGGGGGCTATCCACGAGGTTGCAGTACTTTTTATCGGCATCTTTATTCCCATGCAGCCGGCACTCATGATTTTAAAGGCAAATGGCGCAAGCCTTGGTTTAAGCAAACCTTTTGAGATGTTCTGGGCTACGGGATGTCTGTCCAGCTTCCTCGATAACACGCCGACCTATCTGGTATTTCTGACCACAGCCGGGGCCCTTGGCTTTACCGAAGGTATGACGACCATTTTGGGAACGGTTCCGATCGCTATGCTTGAGGCTATTTCCTGTGGCGCTGTATTTATGGGAGCAAATACCTATATCGGCAATGCTCCGAACTTTATGGTCAAATCCATTTCTGACGAGAATGGTATCCGGATGCCTTCGTTTTTTGGCTATCTGCTCTGGTCTGTTACATTTTTGATTCCGGTATTTTTGCTGGACACGCTGGTATTCTTTTTATAAGGAGGAGAACAGACTATGGAATATACACAGGAAAGTCTCCGCGAGCTTGCGGAGCGGATCTACGACCTGGATGCAGAAGTTTATACCCGTCTTGGTTCTTCCCTGGGCCGTGTGTTCAACCGGGACCGGGAACGCTGCGTGACGGAGATCGTCCAGCTGATGATGCAGCGTGACAGCGGTCATCAGCTTCGAAGTGAGCTGGCCCTGATCAGCAATATGGCCCGCACCATCCCGGATAAGGAAAGCCGCTCTATGATCATGCGGGAATACACGGGTATTCTGCATGAGGTGATGGCATTGCCTACCAGTTTTGGAGATGGAGATGTACTGGATCAGAGGATGGCCAGCTTAAATGCACTGAATCTGGAAAACCGTTTCACCGGCAAGGACCATCTGATCATCTGCATCAGCCGTACCTATGCCTGTGGCGGCAATGAGATTGGATTTACCCTGGCAGACCGCCTGCGGATCAATTACTATGATGCGGAAATCTTCTCTGCGGTGTTAAAACGCCTGGAGGCAGAAAAAGACCATGTAAAGGATCTGAGCAGTTATCCGGGAAAAACTCTGGACATGGCAAATCAGGAAACTGCTTTCGCGAAGCCGCAGAAGATGACGCTGAAAACCTGGGCTGCCGAATTCAGCCGGTATCACGGTTTAAGTAAACGGGATGCAATCTTTTTTAACCAGAGTGACCTGATCTGCGAGATGGCGCGACATGAAGATTTTATTGTGATGGGCCGCTGTGCCGATGTGATCCTGACCAACAATCATATTCCGCACATCAGTATTTTTATTACGGCACCATTTGAGCAGCGTCTGCGTCGTGCTATGAAAATCCACCCGGATTTCAGTGAGAAGAAGACAAAGCACCTGCTCAGGAAGCTGGACCGGGATCATCAGAATTATTACCATTTCTTTACCGGAAGAAAATGGGGCAATGCTTCTAACTATGATCTGTGTTTAAATAGTGCTGCTTATGGAATTGATGGTTCTGTGGATTTTATTCTGCGTATGCTGGACCGGGAGGGAAGGCTGAATTTCCCACAGTAATTCAGCAGTGGAACAGAATGATCCCACCGATAGCGATCAGTGCCCCGATTACTTTTTGCCATTCAAATGATGCTTTTTCCACGCCGAAGCATCCGAACAGCTCGATCAGATAAGCTACAATGATCTGGGTCACTACAATAAAGAGCGTGGCTTTTGCGGGTCCGAGTCTATCCATACTGCGTATGACGGTCCAGGTGATGAAGGCACCCAGAACCCCGCCGATGGCCATGTACCGGGGCCGTACAGAGAGCAGGGAGGAAATAGGGGTCCGCTCGGAAAACAGCCAGAGAACCACACAGGTGAAAAAGGCGCTGATCTGGACCCAGCCTGCAGAAAGCCAGATGCCGGTCTGCCGGGTCAGTCCGGTGTTTAAGACACCCTGAATGCTCATGAGGGCACCAGATATCAGGGCAATCAGAAATCCAAACATAAAAATATCTCCTTTCATAAGAAAATAAAAACTTTGCCGCATAAGATGTTTTTTAGTGTGTCTTCTGCGGCAGTTTTTATACCAGGTGAAGGCGGCTGGACTTGTGAAACAGAAAAAAGTATGCTATGATAATGCGTAAGATTGAATAACTGTGCGGAAGACACTGAACAGTTACATCAGGAGGAAGAAAGACAGATGACCAGAAGAGAAATGCGTGAGCATTGTTTTAAGATCCTGTTCGGAGTAGAGTTTTACCCGGCAGAAGAAATAAAAGACCAGGTGGAGCAGTACTTTGACGCCCCACAGGAGGATGACGTAGCCGACAACGGAAAAGAAGAGGTGGTCCACAACGTCGACATGAAAGAGGTAGACCGCACCTTCCTGACAGACCGTGTGGAAGGCATTGCCGGCAAGATCCCGGAACTGGATGCCCGCATCGACGAAGTAGCTCAGGGTTGGAAGACCAGCCGCATGGGAAAGGTAGAGCTTACCATCCTGCGCCAGGCTGTTTATGAGATGCAGTATGACAGCGAGGTGCCTTCCAAGGTGGCCATCAATGAGGCGGTAAATCTTGCGAAGAAATTTGGCGGAAAGGATTCACCGGCATTTATCAACGGTGTTCTGGCGAAGTTAGTGACCGAGGAATAATATGGCAAGTGTGTATTCTGTTTCCCAGGTGAATTCCTATATTAAGAATATGTTTGCCCAGGACTTTGCCCTCAGCCGTATTACGGTGCGGGGCGAGGTATCAAACTGCAAGTACCATACATCAGGACATATATATTTTACGCTGAAGGACGGGACCGGAACTCTGGCGGCAGTCATGTTTGCCGGCCAGAGGAAAGGTCTCTCTTTTCAGTTACAGGAAGGACAGCAGGTAGTGGTGACCGGTTCGATCGATATCTACGAACGGGATGGAAAGTACCAGCTGTATGCCAGAAAGATCGAGCAGGAGGGCCGCGGCGATTTATACCAGCGTTTTATAAAGCTTCGGGATGAGCTGGAGGAGATGGGCATGTTTGCCCAGGAGTATAAACAGCCCATTCCACGGTATGCAAAGACGGTGGGTGTTGTGACGGCTTCTACCGGCGCGGCCATCCGCGATATTATGAACATCACGAACCGGAGAAATCCCTATGTTCAGCTGATCCTGTATCCGGCTCTGGTACAGGGGAACGGGGCAGCTGCTTCTATTGCAGCCGGAATCCGTACCCTGGACAAAATGGGACTGGATGTGCTGATCGTGGGGAGGGGCGGCGGTTCCATTGAAGATCTGTGGGCGTTCAATGAGGAAATTGTGGCGCGTGCGATCTTTGACTGCATAACCCCAGTGATTTCTGCTGTAGGGCATGAGACTGATGTGACTATTGCCGATTATGTGGCAGATCTTCGGGCACCGACTCCGTCTGCGGCGGCAGAGCTTGCTGTATTTGATTACCGTCAGTTTGAGGCGGCGCGTCTTTCTTATCAGGCGTTATTTAACCAGGCAATGGAGCGAAAAACAGAGATAGCCCGTTCCCGTGCGGAGCAGTACCGGCTGCGGTTAAAGCTGCATGACCCACAGAGAAATCTGCGGGAACAGAGACAGCACCTTGCAGACATGGAAGAAAATTTAAAGCGTGCCATGGAGCAGAGGCTGACCGGAGCACGTCACCGGCTGGCACTTCTTGGCGGACGGCTGCATGGGGCCTCACCGCTGTCAAAAATCAGCAACGGTTATGGCTTTGTGACGGATGCAGAAGGAAAACGTCTGTCCAGTATTTCTCAGGCAGTACCGGGAGAAAAAATCAGCCTGCGTATTTCCGATGGAAGAATCCGGGCGCAGGTTATTGAAACGATACCGTATCAGAAAACGCTGGACTTCAGACAGGAAAGCAGTGATTGAGACAGAAGCAATGCTATGTTTCAGAAACAGGGCAGGTGAGCAGAAGGAGCAGATATGGAAAAATCAATAGAGCAGACCTTTGCGGAGCTGGAGGAACTCCTGGAAAAGCTGGAGTCTCCGGATACCACACTGGAGGAATCCTTTGCCTGTTACGAGGCAGGCATGAAACTGGTAAAGGCCTGTAATGACAAGATCGATAAAGTAGAAAAGCAGATGATCATCCTGCAGGGAGGTGCAGAGGAAGATGGAGATGCGTGAAGAACTGAAGAAGCGGACCGGAGAGGTTGAGAGCATTGTAGACAGCTACCTTCCGGCTGAAGAAGGATATCAGAAGACAATTTTTGAGGCTATGAATTACAGTGTGCGGGCTGGCGGAAAACGCCTGCGCCCCATGCTCATGGAAGAAACTTATCATCTGTTTGGCGGTACGGAGAAAGCTGTGGAACCCTTCATGGCAGCCATGGAGATGATCCACACCTCGTCCCTGATCCATGACGATCTGCCGTGCATGGATAACGACGAATACCGCCGCGGAAAACTCACCACCTGGAAAGCCTACGGCTATGACATGGCAGTACTGGCGGGTGACGCGCTGATGATCTACGCGTTCGAGACTGCGTCAAAGGCCTTTTCCATGGGCGCTGATCCGGCAAAAGTCGGCCGCGCCATCGGGATCCTCGCAGAAAAGACCGGAATCTATGGCATGATCGGCGGACAGACCGTCGATGTGGAGCTCACCGGAAAGGCGGTTCCGAGAGAAAAACTTGATTTCATCTACCGGTTAAAGACTGGTGCTCTCCTCGAGGCCTCCATGATGATCGGTGCAGTCCTTGCGGGCGCGACCGTGGAAGAGATCAAAGAGGTGGAAACGATGGCCTCCGAGGTCGGTCTCGCGTTCCAGATTCAGGACGATATCCTCGATGTGACGAGCACTCAGGAAGAGCTTGGAAAGCCGGTTCTGAGCGATGAAAAGAACGAAAAGACCACTTATGTGACCTTAGAAGGCCTTGAAAAGGCAAAACGGGATGTAAAGGAAATTTCTGACCGGGCAGCAGGAAGACTTGCGGGGCTGCCGGGAAAAAATGAATTTCTGTACAATATTATTGAAATGCTCGTGAATAGGAGAAACTAATCACTATATAAAATATGTAAGGGAGTAGTCTGGAAACATGCTGCTTGATCATATAAAACAGTCTTCGGACATCAAAAAACTGAAAGAAGACCAGTATCCGGAGCTTGCGCGGGAGATCCGCCAGTTCCTGATCGAAAAAATAAGTAAAACAGGCGGCCATCTCGCTTCAAACCTTGGGGTTGTGGAACTTACGATGGCCCTGCATCTGGCGTTCGACCTTCCGAAGGATAAAATCGTCTGGGACGTGGGCCATCAGGCCTACACCCACAAGCTTTTAAGCGGAAGAAAAGCTGGTTTTGATGACCTGCGCCAGTTTGGCGGAATGAGCGGATTCCCGAAGAGAAAGGAAAGCCCTTACGATGCCTTCGACACAGGACACAGCTCCACCTCCATCTCTGCGGGTCTTGGTCTCGCCCAGGCGAGAGAGATCACAGAGGAAGATTATTCGGTGGTCTCGGTCATCGGAGACGGTGCCCTGACCGGCGGAATGGCATATGAGGCATTGAACAACGCGGCCCAGATCAGAAAAAATTTTATTATTGTTCTGAATGACAATGAGATGTCCATTTCCAGGAACGTGGGCGGAATGTCGAAATATCTCAGCAGTGTCCGCACAAAAGAAGGATATGCGGAGCTAAAGCTCCGAGTGGAACGGACACTTTCCGCGATCCCTGTGATTGGAAGACCGCTGGCATACGGTCTGTACCAGTTAAAGAACGGGATCAAACAGTTCCTTGTTCCGGGAATGTTATTTGAGGACATGGGGATCACGTATCTGGGGCCTGTGGACGGCCATAACGTTCAGGAAATGATCCGTGTATTTAAGGAAGCGAAGCGCGTCCAGCATGCGGTCTTAGTTCATGTTATCACGAAAAAGGGAAAAGGCTACAAGCCGGCGGAAGAAAATCCGGCGCGATTCCACGGTGTGGAACCATTCGATATCAAGACCGGAAATCCTTTAAAGAAAAAGGAGTTTCCGAGCTACACGGATGTATTCTCAGAGAAGATCTGCGAACTCGCCGGAAAGAATAAAAGAATCGTGGCTCTGACGGCAGCCATGCCGGATGGAACGGGACTCACGAAGTTTGCGAAGGAATTCCCAAAACGGTTCTTTGATGTGGGAATCGCGGAGGCCCATGAGGTGACATCGGCGGCAGGCATGGCGGCAGCGGGACTAAAGCCTGTAGTTGCGGTATATTCTTCCTTTTTACAGCGTGGCTATGACCAGGTGCTTCACGACGTCTGTATTCAGGATCTTCCGGTCCTGTTTGCCATCGACCGGGCAGGTCTTGTGGGAAGCGACGGGGAGACGCATCAGGGAATTTTTGATATTTCCTTCTTAAGTCTTGTGCCAGGAATGAACATCATGGCACCGAAAAACTGCTGGGAGCTTCAGGACATGCTGGAGTTCGGCGTGAATTTTGATGCGCCCCTTGCCATCCGTTATCCGAGAGGACAGGCGTACCGCGGACTGGAAGAATTCCGCGCTCCTGTCGAATATGGAAAGGCGGAGATGCTCTACGAGGAGTCAGAGATCGCACTTTTTGCCCTCGGCAGCATGGTGAGCACCGGCGAACATGTCCGGGAAAAATTAAAGGAAAAAGGACAGCCCTGTACCTTAGTGAACGCGAGATTTGTAAAGCCGCTCGATACGGATATGATCGATCGTCTCTGCAAGACGCATAAACTGATCGTCACCATGGAAGAGAATGTTCTCCGCGGCGGCATGGGCATGTATGTCACAAAATATATCCATGAAAAACACCCGGAGATCCGCGTGATCCAGATCGCGCTTCCGGATGCCTATGTAGAACATGGAAATGTTTCCGTGCTCAGGGAGATGCTTGGAATCAACAGCGATTCCGTGATCAGACGCATTGAGACGGAATTTTTAAACGAGAAGAGATAAGGAGCAAAGCCAATGAAAGAACGGTTGGATGTTCTGCTGGTAAAGAGAAATCTGGCGGAGTCCAGAGAGAAGGCGAAGGCGGTCATCATGTCCGGCATCGTCTATGTGGATGGACAGAAGGAAGACAAGGCGGGATCCATGTTCGACGAGACAGCGAACGTGGAGGTGCGCGGAACCACATTAAAATATGTGAGCCGCGGCGGCCTGAAACTGGAGAAGGCCATGACACATTTCGGCGTGACATTAGAGGGAAAGATCTGTATGGACGTTGGAGCGTCCACGGGCGGATTTACGGACTGCATGCTTCAGAACGGGGCAGTGAAGGTTTATTCTGTGGATGTGGGGCATGGACAGCTGGCGTGGAAGCTCAGAAATGATGAGCGCGTGGTCTGCATGGAAAAGACAAATATCCGTTATGTGACTCCGGAGGAGATCCCGGACAGGATCCAGTTTGTATCCATTGACGTCTCCTTTATTTCTTTGACGAAGGTCCTGGGGCCGGTGAAGGCGCTCATGGAGCCGGACGGAGAGGTCGTATGCTTAATTAAGCCGCAGTTTGAGGCAGGGCGTGAGAAGGTCGGAAAGAAGGGCGTTGTCCGCGAAAAATCCGTCCATCTTGAGGTCATTGAGATGGTCGCCTCCTTTGCGGGCAGCATCGGTTTTGAGGCGTTGCACCTGGAATTCTCCCCGATCAAGGGGCCGGAGGGAAATATCGAATATCTGCTCCATTTGAGAAACTGCACGGATGGAAGTACATTTGCGAACGACACCATCGGCGCTTCCGAGATCGTTGAAAAGGCACACGAGACACTGGATAAATAAGGCATAATTTTATGAAGAAATTTTACATCGTTGCAAATCCTGACAAAGAGAATACGAAGAATATGCAGGCGGCTATTGAAAAGTACCTGAAGGCTCACGGTGCGGGAGTTTCCGTGGGGAAAAGCGTGTCCGGACATGGAAATCCGTACACGGATCCGGAGGAGGTACCTGCGGATACCGAATGTGTCATCACGCTGGGCGGGGACGGAACCCTGATCCAGGCGGCAAGGGATCTTGCAGGGAGAAAACTTCCGATGATCGGTATCAATCTCGGCGGCCTCGGCTATCTTACCCAGACCGGCCGGGAAGGCGATGTAAAGGAGCTTCTGGATGCGCTTTTGGAGGACTGCTATGAACTTCAGGAACGCATGATGTTGAAGGGCTGTGTTTACCGGAACGCAAGGCCGGTGAAAGAGAGCATTGCGCTCAATGATATCGTCCTGACAAGGGACGGAGATCCACGGGTATTAAAGCTAAAGCTTTACGTGGACGGACAGTTCCTAAATGAATTCAGCGCTGACGGTATGATCGTTGCGACTCCTACGGGATCCACAGCGTACAATCTGTCGGCGGGGGGACCGATTGCCCAGCCGGACGGACAGCTGATGATCCTTACACCGATCTGCCCGCATACGCTGACGTCGAGAACGATCGTTTTCGGAGCGGATAGCCGGATCAGGATCGAGATCCCGGCAACAAACCGGGGCAGTCAGGTGGCGGCTTTTGACGGCGACACGTTAGTGCGGCTGGAAAATGGGGATTATATTGAGATCACAAAGGCAGAGACGGTGACAAGAGTTGTGAAGCTTGATCACCGGTCATTCCTTGATATTTTAAAGATGAAGATGTACGACGCGTGAATTTACAGCGGAATAGCGCTGCAGGACACGCAGGGCGGTGTGCGGATCACTTCAAAAGAAGTGAACTGGACACTGATACAGGACGAGATCAGAAAGGGGCAGCAGACATGAAGGTTGACAGACACAGTAAGATCGTGGAGCTGATCGGAAAATATCAGATCGAGACGCAGGAGGAGCTTGCGGAGTATCTGAAAAAGGCCGGATATCATGTGACACAGGCGACAGTATCGAGGGATATCCGTGAACTGAAGCTCACGAAAGCTCCTGGAAAAAATGGCCGCCAGTGCTATGCAGTCATGCAGCATCAGAAAGATTTTGGCGAGAAATATATCCGTATTTTCAGGGACTGCTATGTGTCCATGGACATGGCACAGAATATTCTTGTGATCAAGACGGTTTCCGGTATGGCGATGGCA
>OGYX01002927.1_pt1 | contig 10414 bp, 17 predicted proteins | sample 1576601 | NCBI WGS metagenome assembly OGYX01 (sample SAMEA3541561, study PRJEB24748) | human gut metagenome | biome: human gut; feature: human-associated habitat; material: faeces | place: China | collected 2012 | reverse complement strand
TCATCAGCATCAGGACTTGTTTTCATCCATTTACAAGCACGTGATGAGTCCGTAGCGCCTTCGCAAGTAAATTTGGAACCATTCTTGAAATAGAGCTCAGCTACATCTTTCGAAAAATTCATATGAGGTTTTCCCATAAAAACCTCAAGCTCTTTTTCTAGTAGAGGCCAAATCTTTATGATTTCTTCTACTTTTTGTCTCATAATTTTTACGCCTTGTGTCTTGACAGGAGCAACGATTGAACACTTGTGATTGGGAATAAAGACGCATTGAAGAAAGAGTCCAAGGACACTTAGAAATGATTTTGAAGCCGCGCGAGTTGCGGTAATATAGATTTGGTTATAGCGCATGAGTGAGCGCAAGAACAATCGTTGATAAGGGAATAAATCAAATTGGGAGTCAGTGGGTTTTATTGTATCCAAATAAATATCAGGATAAACCGTATAAAGTTGAAGTTCTTCTTCTAAAAACTTCTCATTTCGTTCTAAAAAATCCTCAGTTATAACAATTCCTTTCTCTAATTCGACGCCCTCCCTAAAAAGACGATTTTGGGAGTTATAAATTGAAGTGGGGTCGCGCAAAGTAATTACAGCCATTAGAGAGTTCCTCCTGCATCAAACTCCTCACTTTCGTCCTCTTTGAAGGCTTCGGCCTCATAGACGTCTGTATCAAAGTTGTCTGCTTGAAGGTCGTAAAAATTATCTGTTTGAGCAACATTTTGAAGAGCCTGAAGTCGCGCGGTCACCTCATCTCCGAGGCCACCTTCATTTATATACAAACGCTGGTTCCAAGCTTCAATATTTTTCAAAGTCTCATCAATAACATCTCTGGTAGTATTATCATAAAATTTATTTTGATGCCCGCGCTTTTCGAGCCAGAACATCAGCTCTCCAATACTATCAAAGTCAGTTGCGTTTTTGACTGATTTAGGAGTAAAATCTGCTGTCTTTACAATTTTATCATAAGATGAGAGGAATTTGTCGACGTCTTTGTCGCCCGCACGAATCCGTTTATCTATTTCTAACGAAAGCTTGCAAAGTTTTTGAGCTTGGTCAATAGCTAGTGCGCCAGATACGTTTTGAGAAAGGAGCAAGCCTTTATAGAGGTCCTCTAAGTAATAAAGTTCATCATCGTCATAGTTGCCTCCCCAGCGTCGGCGCAACTCCTCAAAATGTTTCTCTTTTACTAATGGAATCTCATCTTCAATAAGTCCAACCTTTTTTAGTTCGAGATATTGGGAGTTATAACTATCCCATCCCAAATTCTTATATTCTTCTGTTGCAAAAACTTTTGCATAAACACCCCAAACAGTATCATCAGAATTCAAGTCTCTTAATCTTTCAAACTCTTTCACAATAAAAGGAATGTCGGCCCATTGGCAGATTTTGTCGACCGCGCGCCAACTAAACCCATTTTGTTTAAGATAATGAGTAATACAATCATTGCAAATGGGAAGTACCCCATCTGGATAAAAAATTGAGTGGGTTTTTGTGAAATCTTCTTCTAGTTGTTGTTGCTTACAGCGCGGGCATTCTTTTGTAAGAAATGAGCGTTTTTGTTTTGGTATATTTGGTTGTAGTGGCATTACTACTAATCCTCCTTTTTATTTATTGACTTTTTTGAGGATTTTTATGAGTTCACGCTGACGAGGGCGGGATAACTCCGAAAATTTCTGGAGCAAATCACTAAATAAGTCTGAAAAATCACGAGTTTCGAATTTTTGAGAAGCTTCGTTATTGGGCGTAGCTGGCGCGGGCTCGCTCTTTTCCTCAATAAGCCGAACGCCTAAAAACTTACAAAGGCCCACAAATTCAACAGCCTCTAATCCTACTAATAGTCCCATAAAAGTTTTTGTACGGTTATTTTTGTCCATAGTTTTCTCCTTTATACCAAAGGGGCTTCACGCCCTTCTCTTTTATATCGTAATAGTCGGTCACATTTCTTACACCGACAAGAATATCCATCACGAGAACTTTGTCTCCTCATAAAATATTTAGTATCCAAAAGTAAAGTCCTTCCACAATCTTTACAACATTTGAAGTTTTCGGGGAAAAATAAATTTTCGGCGTGCTCTCGATGAGTAGTAGCAACCGCGCAAATTTTTAGGAGAGCTTTTTGGTGGAAAATAGTGGAGACGTAGTTTGAATTATAGGTTTTGTTATACTTTTTATTGATGTATTCGACGATGGGTTGATTTTGCTGGTGGGCCATTTTTAGTTGAAAAACGTCTTCTTCGAGGGGAGTCAAATCAGCTAGAGACTTATACCAATCAAAGGTTTCGAAGAGTGCGCGCAATGTACTTTCAAGAGGTAAGGAGTCAATTCCTTCTTCTAGGGAGTCCCAAATTTTCACCAAAGCTTGAAGATGGGTTAAATCCTCAAAGTCAAAGTAGCGAGAGGAGCGAGGGGCCCAGATTTGGGTTGAGAGTGCGCGCTGGTCTTTTTCGTTTTTTAAGTCTGAGGGAATTGGGAGGCGTCCTTCGGGAAAAAGGGCTCGCGCTAAACTTGAGGTTCCTTTTAGACCGAGCGGGTAGATAGGAATATCAGCGTCGAAGGTTGGAGTTTCGAGTGGGTTATAGGTGTGGGGAATAAAGCGTTGGAGTTTTGTCTGGTAGAAGTCTTGGAGAGTGAATTGCTCGCGTCGTTTTTCGATTAGGAGGCGTTTTTGTTTTAGGTAGGAATAGGGGTTTAGGAGTTTTGATTTTTCTTCAAGGTTTTGGAGTTCGGAAGGAGTAAACTGGGCGCGCAGGTCTTCGCGAACTTTTTCTTTTTTACCGATTCGAACTTCGTAGGTAGAGAGCTGGAAGTCGATTTCGTCAATTTCGCGCCAGAGAGGTTCCAGTAAAGCTAAAATATGGGATGGGGCGTTTTTGCGCGCGAGTTGGCGTGAAAATTTTTGTTTTGAAGTTTTGGTTGGGGTATCATTTATGGGACGGATTGAGTCTTCGTTGAAGGCGGGGCTTTCGCGTAGTTCGTCGAGAGAAACAATTGGGCGAGATGACCAGGTAGACTTTAGCTCGATATTTGCGCTTTTATCTGAGGAAAGACCTTCGGAATTTTTACCCCATAGGAGATAGTCGGCGATTTTTTCGAGTTCGGAATTTGTAAGGGGTTTTTCTGCGTCGAAGTTTTGGATATAGGTTTGGACGTATTCGGTGCGAGCTTCATCACTTGAAAGTGAGAAGTCGAGATTTAGACGATTCATTAGTGTGCTCCTTATAAATAAGCCAAGATGTAGTTGGCTCTTAGTTTCTATTTTTATTATATCATAGGAGAAAGGTCGGAGTCAAATTTTCGGCAAGAAATAGAAAAATTTGTAAGTTTTGTTTTTGATTTTTAATCTCGGTGAGAAAATTTGTAAGTTTTGTTTTTGATTTTTAATCTCGGTGAGAAAATGTTCCAGACCCGATTCGGGCGAGGGATGGCAAAATGCACAATTTTACAAAACATCCCCCTCCTCTTTTTGTGCAGTTTTTAGCCTGAAGTCGTCTAAAAAACTATTGACTTTCGGGGCGGGGTATGGTAGTATAATAGACACAAGGGAACAATAGAGCGGGGCGGTGCTGATGCCTAATACAGCGTGTATCTTGAAAACTGAAAACCACAAAATCAAAAGAAAGGATTTTTTACTATGAAAGACTTTACTATTTTAACCAAAGAGGACGCAGTGCGGGCGCTGGATTCTGCACGCTATAATCCCGCCATTGATAGCGGTTATTTTGGACGTATCACTGAAAATCAGTGTGCAAGGCCAAAGAGCCGAAAGAAGTGTGTAAGCTCTGCTGGACGGGCTGACGTTCATATCAAGTACAACGGACGCTACATCCCAGCAGAGGTTAAGACGAACGGCGGACGCATTGATAGCCTCATTGATGGGACGAACAAAAGTAAATTCGTTATCTATGTTATGGAATATGTTCAACGCCATAAAGCCGGGAAAAAGACAGAAGCATGGGAGGAACATCGTTCTATTGGCCCGCTTATTATTCCGACTGCCCTGTTCCTGAATTGTGTTCAGGAAGTGAACGCCATAAAGACAGTGAACAAGCATGGTGAGTATGACGGGCTGGGAATTCAAGTTAGTTCTAAAAAGCTGTATCAACGACTGTTGCAATGGCCAGTTGCGTTTGACCGTACAAGAGATTACACAAGTGCAGACTTTGAGGGGCTGACCCTGTAAGTATCAATCAATAGGGCTGGGCTTATCAAGCCCAGCCCACCAGAGAAAGGAACATGACTATGACTATCGACTTTGTGAAGAAGTACTTTGATCGCTATCTAAACTATGCGAAAGCTCCGGACAACATTTTCAAACCCAGGGATTGCTACAATGTAGCTTTCGGCATGGCCCACATGGCGGCAAATATCGCCTATGAGCAAGGCAACGTCGAGCTAGGTAAGGAAATTCAAACGCTGTGGGATGGTACTTACAGAGACCTGTTCCTGCAAGTCTACTATGCGGAACTGAACCAGCAGTAAAGAGAACGCTGACCTAACGGCGAGACGGGGAGAAGGGAAACGCTATGAACTATCGTCTTATCGTTCGCTATGAGGATACCGGCGTTGTCACTATCCAGCAATTCGCAGATTTACGCACAATCTACACTATCATCGGCTATCTGGATAATACCGTAGAGAACGGCGCCCGGCTTACCTATGAAATCCAGCAGAGAAGCTATTTTAGAGGAATTGAAACCATTGACCATTACGGCGATGTAGGTCGATGGAAAAATGATAACTGGGACGAATAACAAAAAGGTGCGTATAATTGAAAAGAGGGAATTCTTCCCCCTTTTCTTTTTTGAAAAAGTTTGTGAATATTTTCACAAAAAATTTAGACGAACAGTGCTTGTGAAAGATTTCACAAAAAATTTAGACGACATTCGTCTAAAAAATATTTTTCTTGACATTTTCCGAAATTTGGTGTATAATTTAGATATACTGAAAGGGAGGTTTCTGAAATGGTTGTTGTCGCTGTGCTGTGTATTCTGTCCGCTGGGCTTGCGTGTGCTGGTATGTCCTTTATGGGTGCGTATTCGTTCGTAAAAAGCCACGATTGGCACCACGCTGCAGGAGCTGGGCTGTATGCGCTGGGAGCTGTACTTTTCATCGGCTGGGTTTTTTCTATGGGCTGGTAAGAAAGGAGAAAACTATGAAAATTTTTAAGAGAATCAAGATTTATTTTTTCCTGAAAAATCTTGGAATCAATCACCCTTGGAAAGCAAGTGGGGATAAAAATTTCATTACTTTCGGTTGAAAAAATGGCGCTTCGGTTGAAAAAATAGTGCTTCGGCGCTATTTTTTCAAAAAAATAAAAATTAGACGAATATCGTCTAAAAAATATTCCTCTTGACATTTACACTTTTGTATGCTATACTGTAATTACAAAATAAGAAAGGAAGTAGTAAAAAAAATGAAAGCAACAGGTATTATTCGCAGAGTTGATGATTTAGGGCGTGTCGTTATTCCTAAAGAAATTCGGCGGAGAGCTGGTATTCGAGAGGGCGACCCTCTGGAAATTTCCCTATATGAAGATGGTGTTTGTTTCAAGAAATACACCACCAATAAACTTGAAAAAGTTTATGATGCTTTCAGGGATTTGGCCGATTTTGCAGAAGAAAAAGGTGGTTTCCGTATGAGGACAATGGTTTCTGAACTTCAAGTAGAGGTAGAGGAAAAACTAAAAGAAATTTTTGTCTGATTGAAATTGGCGGGAGAAATCCCGCCTTTTTTATAGAATTTTTTTTAGACGAAATTCGTCTAAATAATTTTATACTTGACAAATAAGAAAATTTCTGTTATAATTTAATTACAATAAAGGAAAGGAATTAAATTTATGACTATTTTTCTTGATATGGACGGCACGATTGCCGACTTGTACAGCACAAAAGACTGGTTGCCTCGCTTGCGGGCCTATGACGCAAAAGTCTACGCAGAGGCTCGCCCCCTCTGCAATATGAATACGCTGGCACGCAAGCTGAACCGGGTTCAGCGAAAGGGTGTAAAGATTGGCGTGATTTCATGGGGAAGTAAAGACAAAAACCCCGCTTTTCTTGAAGCCGTAAAGGCTGAAAAAATACGCTGGTTGCGTCAGCATTTGAGAAGTGTTTCCTTTGATGAAATTCATATTGTAGAATATGGGACAAAGAAGACGAGTTTCCGTTCTTCCTCTGACGATATTCTGTTTGATGATGAAACAAGAAATCTAATTGACTGGGGAATGGGTGGATTTCATCCTGATGCAATGGAAAGCGTTTTGAAAGTTTTGGCGAGATAAAAGGGGAAAGCAAATTCCCTTTTTCTCCAAAGAAAAATTTAGACGAATTTCGTCTAAAATAAAATTTTTTATAATTTTACTTGACAAATCTAATTAAATATAGTAATATATAGATATAGTAAAGAAAGGAGAAATTTTTATGAATACTATTGATTATAAGTCCTATGAGTCCATGTTTGGTGGGATTCCCGAAGAAACCGAAATCGACAAACTTATTAAAATTCTTACTACTCAAGGAGTTTGCTGTCCGATAGATTGGAAGGTCGAAGAGCTATATGGCCGGCCGCAGATTATTTTTTTAAGACCGCAAACTGACGAAAGAATCGGGGATGCCGTTTGTCATTTTGGAAGTTATGGGCATCAAGAAGGTTTAATCGAAGTAATGGGTTATCCGTTTGATGATGAAGAAGATGTTGTCGGTTTTTTAACTGCGGAAGAGATTATTCATCAGATAGAGACGGTCGGTTAAAAAGTTCTAAAAAGAAGGAAAGAAACTGTTCCTTCTTTTTAGAAAAAATTTTTAGACGAATATCGTCTAAAATAAAAATAAAAAAATAAGTATTGACAAATTTAATTAAATATGATAATATAGATTTACAGTAAAGAGCAACCAAATTTTAAAAAAGGAGACAATAAAGAATGAAAGTTATCAATACTGTTAGGTATATCGAGTTAACCGGAACCGAACCGAAAACTCTGTACGATGCCTTTAACATTCTTGACGAATTGTATGGAATCATCGAAGAGAATGACTATGAACAGGCCTCCAACACCTTGACGGGTGAAAGCTATGATAGACATGACATCGCACTTGCGGCTAACATCCTCCGGACGTTTGCTTCTACCAACAAACTGGAAATCGCTAAATAAGAGAAATGTCAAAAGGAACGGTGTTTTACATCGTTCCTATCTTTCTATTTAGACGAAATTCGTCTAATAAATTTTGTATTTGACAAGTTAGAGAATTTCTGTTATACTATAATTACAGTAAAGAAAGGAGAAAATAAAAATGGTTGCTTGGTACTGGATTTTGATTTCTGTCGTAGTATCAAATTTCTTGACGGTTCTTTTGTCCTACAAAATCGATTTTGAGAACCTTTGGGAAGTTTTTTTGTTTGCTTTGTTTTATCCCTTTATCTGGATAGGAAGTTTTCCTTATGTCTTTTTTAGAAACTTTTTCATTCCAGTAACACAGCAACGATTTGAAGAAGCAATCACCACAGAGACAGATAAAGAAACTATTTATAAATTATCTAAAAATGTCTGCCTTCTGCATGATAAGAAGGCAAAAAAAATCCACAATCATTGGTTTTTGGTGAGAATCAAGTAAAGATTGTTTTATGACAGATAATAGGAACGGCGCTAAATGCACCGTTCTTTTTCACTTTTTATTTAGACGAACTTCGTCTAAAAAATATTTTCAAAAATTTTTTTGAAAAAAGTATTGACATTTTCAAGAAATCTGTTATAATAGATAATGTCAAGAGGGAAACCGAATGACAAATAAAATGGGTGGCGACCTATCCGCCGATGAAAGGAGAAAATTATGACCAATCGTGAGTTCTTCAATGCCGTTATCAATGCTAACGTGAATGACGAGCTGACCAGCCACGCCACCGCCGAGTTGGAGAAGCTGGACAAGCGGAACGCCCAGCGGAGTTCCAAGCCCAGCAAGACCCAGCTTGCGAACGAGCCTATCAAGGCCCATCTGCTGGAGATTCTGGCCGTCAAGCCTATGACAGCAAGCGAAATCCATGAGGCAGACGCAGACCTCTCCACGCAGAAGATTAGTTCTCTGTGCCGCCAGCTTGTGGAAGCTGGCAAGCTGGCAGTTGAGGAAGTGAAGATTCCCAAGAAGGGTAAGCAGAAGCAGTACAGTCTTGTGACCGAGTAAGAAAAAATGGGCGGTGAGAAATCACCGTCCTTTTTTGGGGAAAAATTATTTAGACGAACTTCGTCTAAATAAAATCGATCTCGGTGCTTTACCATACTAAAGTATTAAAGAAAATTTGAAATTCAAAAAAATTTTTGTTATAATAATTTTAGAAAATAAGAAAAGAAGTATTGACAAAAAAAGAAAGTTGTGCTATACTTTAAGTACAGTAAAGAAAGGAAGTGCTTTGAATGGCAAAGAAAAGTGAAGTCGTGAAAATGGATTTCATGCAGAAAGTTAAGAATTTTCTCGAAAGTGAGGGAGAAACCGTTCTTCAGATTAAAAGCGGGGCTTTTTCGATTCCGTGGGCACTGGATGATGATGAAGGCTATCTAAACCTTACCTTTAGCGTTCCCAAGGGAACGAGGGATGGCGACCTCTTTGATGGTTATGAGGAAGCCGAAAATTATCGCCTTGAGAGTGAAGCCAAGGCCAAGGCCAAGGCAGAACGAGAGGAGAAGAAGCAAAAGAAAATGGAGAAAGACCGCCTCGCACGAGAAAAGGCAAGGGCAAAGAAAACTGAACGAGAAAACGTAAATAACGAGTAATCGAAAGGGTGGCGAGAAATCGTCACCTTTTTCTTTTGTAGAAAAATTTAGACGAAATTCGTCTAAATAATTTTATACTTGACAAATAAAGAAAATCTGTTATACTATAATTACAGTAAAGAAAGGAGAAAATAAAAATGTTGATTAGATATGAAAGTAATAATTTGTATCAGTATCATGAAGTCAGTCCCGGAGAGGCTTTTAAAGATGCAGCAGATGAAACTATAAATCTTATGTGTGAAGGCCAAACAGCCGTAAATCTTGAAACAGGTGAGCTTTGGACGTGGGGAGAAGACCAAGACCAAAATAGCGGAGTTTATATCTTAAAGGCAAAAGTGGTTGTCGAATAAAATCATTAGGAGTAATATTTTATATTACTCCTTTCTTTTTTAGACGAAGTTCGTCTAAGAAATTTTATACTTGACAATTACAAAAATCTTTGTTACAATTTAGATATAGTAAAAGAAAAGAGAACTATAATGAATATCAATCACAAAAATCTTACAACAGAAGAATTGCTCCACAACTATGAAGAAATCTCTAATCTTTTTTATTTACCATATGTTCCCATGCCTGAGAGAGAAAAACTTTACATTGTCCGAAAGGATATTTTAGAAGAACTTCTTTTTAGATTGGAAGAAGAATATCGTTGAATTTTTATAAAAAGTAAATTACGGGAGAAATATTTCTCCCTTCTTTTTATTTTTAGACGAAATTCGTCTAATTTTTATTTTTTGAAAAAGTTCTTGACATTTCCGGAAAATCTGATATAATAGATAATGTAAGGAGAACGATGGTAAACCCTTATAATAATTTTGATTGGAGATTGAAAAATGAATATTTGTATTTTCGACACGGAGACGACTTCCCTTGAAAAGCCTTTTTGCTATAATATCGGCTATCTTATCGCCGATAGCGGAAGCGGGGAAACGCTTGTTAAGCGGGAATTTGTTGTGGAACAGGTGTGGCATAATCCAATGGTTTTTGCGTCTGCTTATTATGCAGACAAGCGTCCTATTTATGTAAAGGCTATGCGTTCCCGTGCAATCGCTATGGACAAATTCGGATATATTACGCAGACAATGGCACGAGATTTCAAGGCGTTCAACGTCAAACGGGCTTTTGCTTACAATTCATCTTTTGATGAAAAAGTATTCAATTTTAACTGTGATTGGTTCAAGTGTATAAATCCCTTTGACACCGTTCCTATTTCCGATATTCGGGGTTTTGTTCATCATTTCATGATGGATGAAAAGTTTTTCAAATGGGCAGAGAAACACGAAGCATTTACCGAAAGCGGAAACTATTCCACCACCGCCGAAACCATTACACAATACATCCGAAACAATCCCGATTTTTCCGAAGACCACACCGCCCTTTCTGATACATTGATTGAAACCGAAATTCTGTTCCATTGTTTAGAAAAAGGGGCAGATATCAACGGAGACTATACCGCCCGCCGTTCCATTCCTCGAAAAGTCAAAAAGATTTTCACGATTGACACCAAAGGCGGGAAATTTACCATTGAGGGCGAAAGCGCAACTTACTACAAAACAAAAAATATTTTCAAAATTCGTTGAATTTGGAGGACTTCACCACTTTAGGGTGGTGAAGTTTTTTGGAGAAAAATTAGACGAACTTCGTCTAAATTTTATTT
>OGYX01002916.1_pt1 | contig 10443 bp, 5 predicted proteins | sample 1576601 | NCBI WGS metagenome assembly OGYX01 (sample SAMEA3541561, study PRJEB24748) | human gut metagenome | biome: human gut; feature: human-associated habitat; material: faeces | place: China | collected 2012 | reverse complement strand
TTATGGTTTTTGAAGCAGCTCGCCGCGTAGTAGGCTGGCCGATGATTATCGTTGCCTTCTGCTTTATGCTGTACGCCTTTTTCGGTCCTTATATTCCCGGTATTCTGGCGCATCGCGGCGTTGGTGTGCAGGAAATGTTTGACCATCTGTTCTTCACTACCGAGGGTATTTTCGGTACGCCTATGGGTGTATCTTCCACCTTTATTTATCTGTTCATTCTCTTTGGCGCATACTTGGAAACCACCGGCCTCGGCAAATTCTTCATTGATATTGCCAACGCTATCGCAGGCTGGGCAGCAGGCGGACCGGCGAAGGTTGCCGTACTGTCCTCCGGCCTCATGGGTACTGTTTCCGGCAGCTCCGTTGGTAACGTTGCCGGCACCGGCGCTTTCACCATCCCGATGATGAAAAAGCTCGGTTATCGTCCGGCGTTTGCGGGCGCTGTTGAGGCCGCTGCTTCTACCGGCGGTCAGCTGATGCCTCCTGTAATGGGCGCTGCTGCCTTCCTGATGGCAGAATTTGTAGGCGTTCCGTACTTTGATGTTGTTAAGGCTGCCGTTATCCCGGCAATGCTGTACTACATCGGCGTATGGCTGGGCGTTCACTACGAAGCTAAAAAGTTCGGCCTGAAGGGCACTCCGCGTGACCAGCTGCCGAAGTTCAAGGAACTGTTCATGGAAAAAGGCCATCTGGCTATTCCGTTAATCGTTATCGTTTACCTGCTCGTAAGCGGTTATACTCCGATGCGTGCTGCTTTGGCAGCCATCGTGCTGACCATCGTTTGCGCCTGCCTGCGTAAATCCACCCGCATCGGCTTCAAGCAAATCGTCCAAGGCTTGATTGACGGCTCCAAGGGCGTGCTTGGCGTACTGATTGCCTGTGCTACCGCAGGTATCATCATCGGCGTTGTAACCAAAACCGGCGTAGGCCTGAAGATTGCAACCGCTCTGCTGGACTTGGCAGGCGGTAATCTGCTGCCGGCAATGTTCTTTACCATGATCACTTCTCTGATTCTTGGCATGGGCGTGCCGACAACTGCTAACTATGTAATTACCTCTACCATTGCAGCGCCTGCTCTGGTGCAGATGAATGTACCGGTGCTGGCAGCGCACATGTTCGCGTTCTACTTCGGTATCGTTGCCGACGTTACACCGCCTGTTGCCTTGGCTGCTTATGCCGGCGCAGGTATTGCCGGTGCTAACCCGATGCGTACCGGCGTTATCGCTGCTAAGCTGGCGATTGCAGCGTTCATCGTACCGTACATCTTCGTACTGGCACCTGAGCTGCTGATGATTAACGCAACTCCGTTTACCATCTGCTACAGTGCCTTCACTGCGATTGTAGGTATGTGGGGTGCTTCCATGGCGATGATTGGTTTCTGCAACAATCTGCTGAACATTCCGCAGCGTATTCTGTTCCTCGTTGGCGGTATCTGCATGATTATCCCTGGCGTATTTACCGATGGTATCGGCGTTGCGCTCGTTGCTGTTGCCTATGTATGGCAGCGCATGAACAAGGTTAAGGGTGCGATTAAGCAAGAGGGAGAAGACCTTTAAGCCGAAAATTCCATAGCAAGTTTCATAGTCCTGCGTGCATTTAAGATGCTGCGCAGGACTTTTTGTATGCAATCATTTTTCAAAGTGGTCTTGACATTTGAACCATTGTATTTAATGCATCAATACTTGTATATTAAGGTTGCGAAGAATCTATCAGCTTTTGTTTCTCTTTTGGCTATAGAGGCGGTTATTTTATTCGGTACAGCACGCTTTAATTTAGCGATTTAGTATGATAAAATACACGTAAGAAAATAAGTGATATGAAATAAATCATTAAATGGAGGTTGACACAAAATGGATGCTCAGGAATTTAAGAGAGCTCTAAAGAATATAAAGACACCTAGAAAAGTGATGCATGCAGGGAGTTTACATTATTTAGATCCAATTAGAGAAAAGTATGTCCCAGCAACTCCAGAAGAAGAAGTAAGGCAGAGAATATTGCAATATCTTATGAAAGTATTGAGAGTGCCGAAGCAGGCAATTAGTGTCGAATATCTATTGTCTAAAGCCGGTATTGACAGCAAGAATAGAGCGGATATTGTTGTTTGGTATTATGAACCTAATGATGGATACTGGTATGCTTTGGTGGTTATAGAATGCAAGGCTCCAGATGTTGATATAATGACGGAAGATGTAAAAGAGCAAGTATTCGGTTACGCTGATGATTTATTAGTTGACTATGTTGTAGTAGTGAATGGAGTTTATTCTTACTGTTGGTTGTATGATGATAAGGAGAGATATAAAAACCTATTAAAGAAACTACCTGAATATCAGAAAATGATTAACAAAGATGTAGAATTTGATGATTATTATAAAACCCTTGAAAGGTTTAAGTTTGAGGAGTTAGAAGCCAATAAATATAATCTGATTAATGAGCGTTCGATTTTGGGTGAAAAAACAAATCCTGATCATTTGACGTTTCTAACTAACTTGTATGATTGCTTGATACTAGATCAAAATGAAATGCCTAAAGGTAAATATCGTTATTTTGAATTAGTGGAGGACTATGGTGTAAGATATCTAAAAGTAGGTAATTCTTCTGGGGGTAAATATGTTGGATATTACAGATCGTTTAAAGTTAGAAAAAATGGACAAGAATTTTTTATGAATATATCGATATTCGATTATGGTTCTGAGTCTAAAGATCATAATATATTAACTGTATCATCAGATAGTAAGGGGAAGAATCATAATTCCCTACAGTATTCTCTAAAGAAGGTAGGAAAAATTGGTAACGCTTTTCATTTTATACATAAAGGAAATTTAACCTGTGGTAAATGGGGCGCGTGCAAGATTAGTGAATTTAAAGAGTTCTTAACGAAGAAAGCACCATTCCTTTTGAAGAATGGTAAAATTGATCTTGGAACAATTAATAATAATAGATTGCTTTGTATGAATGATGCTGAAATAGTTAAATTTATAGAAAACATATTAAGTTATGCTTTAATTCGTGATGAGTATAGGGATTTAGTTGATGCAAAAAAAAGAAAGGAAAAATCTTATTTACTTAAATTTCCCACATCGAAAATCAGCTTAATTCCTTGAAAACTGCAAATCTCAGAAGATAAAAAAGGCGTAAAGCCTTTTTTGCATACGCTTTACCTCTGCCCCAAAATCATCCGTTTGGCAACAAACTTTTCACAAAAAATATGTATCACTATTTGTCAATAGCCCATATTTAGTGTATAATAAAGTAGAGAGTATGTGTGCGGACACAGTATCAAATTCAATTTCTACATTTGTACGGAAGAATGTAAAATAAAAAATGGAGGTGTATTTTTTTTGGGTAAATTTCAACATAAGGTCCAGATTATCCCGCTGGGTGGTTTGGGCGAAATTGGTAAAAATATGACGGTATTCCGTTACGGGGATGACATGATCCTGATTGATGCAGGCCTGATGTTCCCTGAAGACGATATGCTCGGCATTGACTTGGTTATTCCCGATATTACATATTTGGTTGAGAATAAAGATAAAATTAAGGGTATCTTTCTGACACATGGTCACGAGGACCATATCGGTGCGCTGCCCTATGTTATGAAACAAATTGATTGTCCCGTTTATGGTACCGCACTTACTCTGGGTATTTTACAAGGCCGCTTGAAGGAAAACGGTGTAGGCAACGAAAACCTGCACGTAGTAAAACCCGGTGACAAGATTAACGCCGGTGCCTTTAAGCTTGATTTCATCCGCGTAAACCACAGCATTCCCGACGCTGTTGCTATCGCGATTACTACTCCTATCGGTGTTATTATCCACACCGGTGACTTCAAAATCGACCACACTCCTGTTGACGGACAGGTTATGGAATTCAATAAATTTGCCGAATACGGCGACCGCGGCGTACTGTGCCTGCTGGCAGACAGCACCAACGCCGAGCGCCCGGGCTTCACTCCCAGCGAAAAAATGGTTGGCCAGACCTTTGACGAGGAGTTCCGCTATGCTAAGCACCGTATTATAGTAGCAACCTTCTCCTCTAACGTACATCGTATCCAACAGGTTATTGATACTGCTGTGAAGTACGACCGTAAGGTAGCAGTTATCGGCCGCAGCATGGTGAATGTTGTAAATATCGCTAAGGAGCTGGGTTATCTGAATGTTCCCGAGGGCGTTTTGATTGATATTGATGAAACCCATAACTATACGCCGGAAAAGGTTGTTATTATCACCACCGGCAGTCAGGGCGAGCCGATGAGCGCGCTCACCCGTATGGCTATGAATGACCATAAAAAGGTTGATATTATGCCCGGTGATACAGTAATTATTTCTGCTACACCGATTCCGGGCAACGAAAAGCTCGTTTCCCGTACTATCGACCATCTGTACAAGCTGGGTGCGGACGTTATTTATGAAAAGAGCAACGGAGTCCACGTTTCCGGCCACGCCAGCCAGGAGGAAATCAAGATGATGCACAATCTGGTGCGTCCGCGTTTCTTCATGCCTGTGCATGGTGAATACCGTCACCTGGTTAAGCATGCTAACTTGGCAAAATCCCTCGGCATGCCGGCTGACCACATCGTTATTGGTGAAAACGGCAGCGTTATCGAGCTGACCAAGAGCAGCATTACCATTAACGGCAAGGTGCCTGCAGGCAAGGTGCTGGTTGACGGCCTTGGTGTCGGCGACGTAGGCAACATCGTACTGCGCGACCGCCGTCAGCTTTCTCAGGACGGTATCATGATTGTTGTTGTAACCATCGACAAGGAATCCTGCCATGTGGTTTCCGGTCCGGATATCGTTTCCCGCGGCTTTGTTTATGTACGCGAGGCCGAGGACCTGATGGATGAAGCACGCGACAAGGTGCAGGCTGCCTTGGACCGCTGCGAGGAAAACAATGTTTCCGAATGGTCGGCAATCAAGTCCACTGTCCGTGATTCTCTGGGACGCTTCCTGTTCGAAAGAACTCGCCGCCGTCCGATGATTCTGCCGATTATCATGGAGATTTGATAGTTTTCAGTGATTAGTGATTAGTTTTTGGTGAACGGTTGTCAGCAGTCAGCTGATAAAGGATGACTGCCGGCAGCTGCGATTTTAGGAGTTGTCTTATCTTGCGCAAGGAAAGAAGAAGGAAGCAACAGAATAGAAGCTACTCGCGCCCTGTCGGCGTTGTCTGCCTGCTTATGGGTCTGCTGTTTGCAGCCGCTCTTCTTATGACGGCTGAGGACGGCGTAATGCATTATGCTTATCTGGTGGAGCAGAATCTGCTGGGGAAGGGTGTCTTTTTGCTGCCTTTGGCTTTCTTTGCTGCGTCCTTTGCTTTGCTTAAAGGACAGTTTGGTGTTTTTAACAAGAGAACATTAATTTTTACTTTGGTGACGCTGTGCCTTACAGGCACAGCTCATCATGTTTTTGTGCCTGTTGGCTCTGAGTTGGAGCCTTCGCTGATAGCGGAGGGCGGCGGTCTTATAGGCGGCCTTTTGCTGAAGCTGCTGCGTTCCTTTGCCGGGGATGTAACGGTTTATGTTATTTTGGCGCTGGGCTGGCTGTGGCTGCTTGGCTTGGTGCTGCCGCTGCGCAAATGGTGGGAGCTGTGGCAGGATTACCTGACCTCCGATGAGATTACGCTGGTGCGCCCCGACGACAAGGTGAGGGAGGCGCGTGTGCATCCCGAGCCTGCGGTAAGAGCTGTGTTCAAGCGCAAGAGTGCCGCGCCTCAACAGCATGCCGCTCCCGCGGATAATGTTATCAGCAACTATACCAGCCCCGAGTTTGATGCCTTCAACGAGGGCGTGCAGAAGAAAAGTGCTTTCAGAAGCATTTTAGGCTTTACCAAAAACAAGAGTGTTTACGAAAAATCTCCTTTAAAAGAGGAAATAGAGCGTGACCCGGTGCAACTGCCCGAATGGGAGCAGTCTAAACCCGAGGTCATTGTAAGACCGATTATCAATTATGACGATGATTACGAGCCGGACAGCCGCTTTCTGGATGATGCGGAGCCGCCGGCTGCCGAACCAGAGCCTGAGCCTGAGCGTCCTGCTTCCGTAATCCGCAATACCTATCGCGAGGAGCAGGCGGCAGCGTTTGCAGCGCCTGCAAAGGCAGAGCCGCAGCCTGAGCCCGAACCGGAGAAGCCGGCCGTAACGATTTTTGACAGCGCGGATAAAATTGCCGCAGCGGCGCCTGCTCAGCAGACGGCTGCAGCATATGAGCCTGAAGCGCAGGCCGCGAGCAGCTATCAGCTGCCCCCGCTGGAGCTTCTGGATACGCCGAAGGCCAGTGACCCGTCCACCTATCAGAAGGACATCATGGACCAATGTGCGGTGCTGGAGCAGACCTTGGCAGACTTCAAGGTGCGCGCCAGAGTTGTTGCCGTAACACGCGGACCGTCGGTTACCCGCTTTGAGCTGGAGCCTGCGGCAGGCGTGAAGGTAAGCTCGGTGGTGAACCTTGCGGATGATATTGCCCTGCGTCTGGCTGCGCCCGGTGTGCGTATCGAGGCGCCGATTCCCGGCAAATCCGCCATCGGCATCGAAGCGCCGAATACGAAGAACGATCCCGTGTGCTTCCGTGAGGTTGTGGAGGCAGGCAGTGTGCGCAATGCCAAGGAGCATCTGTGCATCGGTCTGGGCAAGGATATCAGCGGTGATATTATTTCTGCCGACCTTGCGAAAATGCCGCACCTTCTGGTAGCAGGCTCCACAGGCTCCGGTAAATCGGTGTGCATCAATACGATTATCGCCGGTCTTTTGTACCGTGCTACCCCGGAAGAGGTTAAACTGATTCTTGTCGACCCTAAGGTCGTAGAATTGTCTAATTACAACGGTATTCCGCATCTGCTGACACCTGTTGTCACCGAGCCGAAAAAGGCAGCCAGCGCGCTGCACTGGGCGGTAGCGGAAATGGAGCGCCGTTATAAGGCGTTTGCCGACAGCCGTGTGCGTGACATCAAAACCTATAACGCACAGGCTGCAGAAAAGATGCCTTATATCGTAATCATCATCGACGAGTTGTCTGACCTGATGATGGTAGCCAAGGTTGATGTGGAGGATGCTATCCTGCGTCTGGCACAGAAGGCCCGCGCTGCCGGTATCCATCTGATTCTGGCAACCCAGCGTCCGTCCGTAGATGTTATTACAGGCATCGTCAAGGCGAATATTCCTTCACGTATTGCTTTCGCCGTATCCTCGCAGACAGATTCGCGCACCATTATTGATATGGGCGGTGCCGAAAAGCTGCTGGGCAAGGGCGATATGCTCTTTTACCCCATGGGCTACAACAAGCCCGTGCGTGTGCAGGGTGCCTTCGTCAGCGATGATGAGCTGAATAAAATAGTAGATTTCATTATCAAGCAGTCCATTCCTGTAAATTATAGCGAAGAGGTAACAGAGCAGGAGCTGGAATGTGATAATAAAGGCCATAATGCCGAGGATGCAGGCTCCAATGCGCCTGCGGAGGATGAGCTTTTGGAGGATGCCCTGAGCCTTGTGCTGGACATGGGGCAGGCATCAAGCTCCATGCTGCAGCGACGTTTCCGCATAGGCTATACGCGTGCGGCGCGTCTGGTAGATACCATGGAGGAGCTGGGCATTGTCGGTCAATCTGTAGGCAGCAAGCCACGAGAGGTTATAATGTCGCGTAAGGAAGCAGAGGAACGCTTCCTGCGCCGTGAATAAGCGGAGGTGCAGGCAAAATGGATGATAAGGAAAAGACTGTCGGCGCAATTTTAAAAGAAGCAAGATTAGCTAAGGGTATTTCTCTTGCTGATGCCGAAAAGGCTACCAGTATCCGCAGCCGTTATCTGCAGGCTGTAGAAAATGACGAATATGACAAGACTCCGGGCGAGGTTTTCCTGAAGGGAATAATCCGCAACTACGGTAATTATCTGGGACTGAACGGTCCGGAGCTTGTTAATGAATATAAAGCAAGTGCTGCCGGTATGGCGGCAGAGGCTGTACGCAGCCAAGGTATCCGCGAGGTGGAAAAGGTCCGCCTCAACATCCAGCTGAAGGATAAGCGTGATATCGGCAGCGGTACAGGCCGCTTTGAAATGCCGGGTTTTCCGAAGCTGCCGATGAAGCAGTGTTTAGCAGGCTTGGCAGCGGTAGCGGTGCTCACAGCAGGCTATTTTGCTATTCCCGCTACGATTAACTATTTTAAAAATATGCCTAAGGAAGAGGCCAAGCAGACCGAGCAGGTTAAGCCTGAAGCCAAAGCACCTGCAGTGCTGGATAAGGTTACCGTTGACCTGGAGGCCGAGGGTGACTGCTGGCTGGAGGCAAGTGCCGACGGCAAGGAGCTTTTTGCCGGCATTCTGCATGCTAAGGAAAGCAAGCATTTCGAGGCTAAGGATAAGCTGATTGTCAAATACGGCAACATTGGCGTTGTACGCATTAAGGTGAACGGCGAGGCTGTTGACCTGAAGGGCGAGCATGGCGTGGCCGTCAAGACCTATCTGCGCAACGCTCCTGCACAGCCTGCAGCCGCAGCTAAGGCAGAGGAGGCTGCACCGCAGCCTGAAGCTAAGGCCGCACCTGCTGCTGCAGTAGAGGAAGCAGCACCGCAGCCCGCTGCAGCCGCACCTGCGCCGAAGGCAGAGGAACCGAAGCCACAGGCTGAGGTTAAGCCGGCTGAGCCGCAGGCTGCCGGCGAAGCGAAGGCCGATAAGAAGAAATAATAATTTGTTCAGGAGTTTTTCATGAAACAGTTTTTACCGATTTCCGCTCAGGAAATAGCCGAGCGGGGCTGGGAGCAGCTTGACTTTCTGTTTATCAGCGGCGATGCTTATGTAGACCATCCATCCTTCGGTCCGGCAGTAATCTGCCGTGTGCTGGAGGCGCAGGGCTACAAGGTAGCTATGCTGTGCCAGCCGCGTTGGGATAAAGCAGAATATCTGGCAGAGCTGGGCAAGCCGCGACTAGGCGTGCTTATTTCTGGCGGCAACCTTGACTCCATGCTGTGCCGTTATACGGCAGCCAAGAATGAGCGTTCTGTTGACAAGTATACCGCAGGCGGTGCGGTGGGACAGCGTCCCGACCATGCTACGGCCGTTTATGCGCAGCTCGTCAAAAAGCTGTGGCCTGATATGCCTGTAATTATCGGCGGCATTGAAGCCAGCCTGCGCCGTTTTGTGCATTTCGACTACTGGGAAAACAAGCTGATGCCCTCTATCTTAGAGGCCAGCGGTGCGGACCTTCTTGTTTACGGCATGGGTGAAAAGCAGATTATGGAAATTGCCGATTATCTGGCAGGCGGTGCCAGCGCCGAGGATATGCATTACATCCGCGGTACGGCGTATATGTCCGACACTTTGCCTGACGACGAATATGTAGAGCTTCCCGACTGGAAGGCTATCAAGGATGACCGCAAGGAATTTGCCAGAGCCTTCAAGCTGCAGAGCAAGGAGCAGGACCCGTTTTATGGCAAAATCGTAGTCCAGAAGGGACAGAAGAAATATATCGTGCAGAATCCGAACATCTTCCCGCTGACGATGGAGGAGATGGACGCTATCTATGATTTGCCTTATATGCGTAAGTGGCATCCGAGCTACGATGCCAAGGGAGGCGTTGCGGCGCTCGAAGAGGTTCAGTTCAGCCTTGTCAGCAGCAGAGGCTGCTTCGGCAGCTGTTCCTTCTGCGCTATTCATGCGCATCAGGGACGCATCATTCAGGCGCGCAGCCATGAATCTATTCTGCGCGAAGCTAAAATTCTAACACAGCTGGACGGCTTCAAGGGCTATATCCATGACGTCGGCGGCCCTACAGCCAACTTCCGCCATCCTTCCTGTGCCAAGCAGCTGAAATACGGCGTGTGCAAGGACAGACAGTGCCTGTTCCCCAAGCCGTGTCCCAATATTGATGCCGACCACAGCGATTATATAGCGCTGCTGCGCAAGCTGCGCGCTTTACCGGGCGTCAAGAAGGTGTTTATCCGCAGCGGTATCCGTTATGATTATATGCTGGCGGATAAAAAGCAGGATTTCCTGGATGAGCTGTGCCGCTATCACATCAGCGGTCTGCTGAAGGTGGCGCCCGAGCATATCGCACCGCAGGTTCTGGCGCGTATGGGCAAGCCCGGCAAGGATGTTTATCTGAAGTTTATGCGCCTTTATGCACAAAAAAATAAAGAAATCGGCCTGCCGCAATATCTGGTGCCGTATTTTATTTCCAGCCATCCGGGCTGCACGCTGAACAATGCTATTGAGCTGGCAGAGTTTTTGCGTGACATCAAGCACAATCCGGAGCAGGTGCAGGACTTCATTCCTACTCCCGGCAGTGCGGCGACGGCGATGTATTATTCCGGCGTCGAACCGGAAAGCGGTGAAACCGTATTTGTGGCCCGTAATCCGCATGATAAGGCAATGCAGCGTGCGCTGATGCAGTACCGTGCTCCGCGTAACCGCAAGCTGGTGCTGGAGGCGCTGCAGAAGGCAGGCCGTATGGACCTTGTG
>OGYX01002904.1_pt1 | contig 10473 bp, 18 predicted proteins | sample 1576601 | NCBI WGS metagenome assembly OGYX01 (sample SAMEA3541561, study PRJEB24748) | human gut metagenome | biome: human gut; feature: human-associated habitat; material: faeces | place: China | collected 2012 | reverse complement strand
CGAAAATGGCGGCATCGCCCTCACGCAGATCGCGGGTCATTACCTTGGCGGCGTGTGCCATAATACTCTTCCATGGCAGCTGCCAGTGCTGCGAATTCCCTCTTATCCATTCTCTGCCCACCTCCTGAGCCGTTCTGCCTTATCATCGGTTGCTCTTGCCGCTGTCTTTCCTGACTGCGACTGCATGTAAAGAGTTTCAAACTTTTCCCGGAATTTCTTGGTGCTCCGGATATTCGCCTTCCAGAACTGGTTTGTGACCGCATACTCCAATGCGGTGCGGATCTGCTCCTCTGTCCGGTGGTCAATGCGGAGCATCCGTTCAATGTGGACACACCACTGGGACCTTTCTTCGTCGGTTGCCGGAACCCTGGCTCCCGGGAATCCTTCCAGACAGGAATGGATCAGGGTATTGACACAGAGCATCTCAAAAGAATCCGGTGAAAACAGGGTTGCTGCTCCTGCTGCAACGCCACTCTCTTTATTTACTTTTATTTCTTTTTCTTTACTTTTCTTTTCTTTACTTTTCTTTATGTCATTTTTCCGGGAAGTATCGTTATTCTTCCGGGAATTATCCTCATTTTTCCGGGAAGAATGAAAAGAAGGGTTCACTTTAATAAAGGGTTCCGTTTCATCCGCTTCCAAAAGCCAGAAACCCTTTATTACCACCGGTGTCTTTTTGGCGCGTTCCTTAACCGCCAGCTGATACCGTTTCTGTATTCCGGGTGAGGTGAGGATAGTGTCCGACTTGAAAAGTGTGCTGTCCAGTAGTGACCGTTCAAGCAAGAATGTCAGCACCTGCTCTATGAACCCATCTGAGAGATTCAGGTCTGCTGCCAGGATGAACTTAAAATCATCGTTCCATTCCATGTAGTAGCCTTTTTTGTAGATCTCGCAGAGTAAATAGATATATACCGCGATCCCGTTATTACCAAACCTGGCGCGCAGGATCCGGATCTTATTATCCGTGAAAAAATCGACATCAAGAGGAAAGTAACTAAGACCTGGCTTCTGCTGTCTTGGCATTTTCCTTTCCTTCCGTTATCTGCTGTCCAGCCTCCCACTCTTTGTAGAGCTGGATCCAGTCTTCTAATCTCATGGTGACCAGCCATTCTGACCGGTCCCTGCGGTGGAACACAGTCGGCATCTCTCCGGTCCTGGCGTCCCTTTTGGACTGTTCCATGGCTTCCTGGAGGTTTAACCGTTCCACTCTCTTACATTCTATATGGATGCCTGGGAGACCGGTCACATCCGCATCACCGCTGGCACCGCAGAACTGCTGCCCTCTGCGGCAGTCATAGCCGTGGTCCCTTAACCTTCCGGCCAGTTCCCGTTCCCCGCGTTTTCCTTTTTCCCGCTGTGACTTTCCCATAACGATCCTCATCTTTCTTTAAAAAGGGGCGGCGGTCAGAGAATTGGGTTCATGGTCCGCCCCTTTCAGGTACAACACCTCTGGTCATTTAATATCGTGACATATAAAACTAACCTTTAAGGTAATAAAACAAGCTTTTGCAAATACAACGGATTATCCGATGATAGTAATACGATTTCTAAGAGCCATATCCTGTTCTGACAGGACTAATTCCAGATAATCCTTGATCTTTCTTACTGCTTCTGTCTTCCAGATACCTCCCTCTGCTTCCACCAGCTTAAACTCCGGTGTCCCTCTGTCTCCGATACGGAATACAAACTGGCTGACCGGCTGTTCTACTTCCTGGAAGGTACGGTAAGGTCTTAACTGGACCGGGTTTGGTACGATCGCATCTGCCTTGGCCGCCACACCCACAGTCATGGTAGCCACCTGGGTACAGCCGTCATCGGAATAGGTCTGCTCATTCTTTCTCTCGATATTTCCGGCAAGCAGGAGCACCGCATCCAGGTCCGCCGTTTTTGCGAAGTTGGCCTGCAGGCCGATCATAAAGCTTTCCTGGTCGTACCACTGGTCAAAGTGGAAGCCGGAAACCTGGGCGTCTGTTTCAAACAGGACCTCTCTCTTACGTTCCCCATCCAGGGCAGACATCAGCCTGACTTTTGTAGGACTTACTACATGGATGATCATCCTTCTGCCTTCTGTAAACTCTTCCCTACAATTTACGATGTAATCTGCCAGTGCTGAAAGGGTCGTGGCCTTTACAGGCTCTGCATAATTGGCGGTATCATATCTTCTCAGTGCCTTGTTGGCATATGTATGACCGCAGATCTCCACCACTTCTGTTTTCTCATTTTCCCTGGCAAGATCTTCCACATGCTCCAGGGCATCTTTTAAACCTTCTAACATCGATCATCTCTCCTTTACTCATTTATCTTTTTTATCATGCCTGCTGTCTTCTTAAGTCGATCGGCCCGTTCCTTCTGTCCTCAAAGATCTCACCGGTCTCCGGATCCACCCTTCTGCCGGGGCTGACCTCTTCATAAGCAGCTGCAGGGATCTCCTGTACCGGATTGACCTGTGGAAGCCTGCTTCCCGGCTCTGACATATCAATACGGCCCGTACTGGAGTCCTGTCCCACCAGGAACATGGTCTCCGCTTTCTTAAATCCGGCCAGTTTCGGCTTCACGTTATACTCTACCTTCAGGTTCCCACGCCCGGCCGGTTTGAACTTGATATTGATCGTCATTTCCCTGGCAGCTTCCGGATCCATGTTCGGATCCAGGATGTTCCTTCCGATCTGTCTCAGGGCCATGTTGAACTCCTCATGCAGCCTGCCATTGCCAATGCTGTCAAATGTTATCGCCATGCCTTGATCACCTCCTTTCATTTCACCTATTTAGCTGAAAAAATCTGCCGCTGCATCGTTCGTTTCCTGCGCAGCATCATCTTCCTGGACTGCAGCATTCTCTTCCTGCGGTACCGCTGCCTCTTCTACTGCATCCGGCTGTACAGTCTCCACATAATCCCGGCTTCCGTCCTCACGGATCACTGCCATATCAGAGTCAATGGCGTCCTGAAGGTCAATGCTCATGATGCCCCACTTACTGATCAGCTGTCGGAGCATGGTCTTATAGGCCATAGCATCAAAATCCTTGGCCCAGAAAGTCCAGCTTGTCCCTTTTTCCAGGTCGCGTTTATAACCAGGACTGTACTTCTTGGCATGGGCTTCCATTTTTGCCCTGCTCCAGTACATTGCTTTCCGGAAGCCATTGGTGTACTCAAACATTGCATAGTAGCCGATCGTGGGTGCTGCTTCTCTCTGCTCATCATCCTGGATCAGGTTCACTTCGATCTCCTCATTCAAAGGATCAAAGCGGATCAGTTCCCCTTCTTTGATAGAAAGCACGTTCAGTTTCTTATACTGACTGGAACGGGTCGCTAACTGGATATAGCCTTTATATCCGAGCTGGAACTGTGCTTCTTTGGCGCCCTTACTGCGGTTATCATAAGGGACCATGTAATACTGGCCAAGCTGTGGGCTTGGGGAGAGGTTTAATGACTCTCCCAGAAGTGCCGCTGACAGGATACTGGAATTTGTGCATTCCTGAAGGGCCGGTGTTGCCTGTACCGCTGATACGATACTGGAAATAAAACGCGTACCGTTCTTCCCACCTACTACCTTGTTGATCTGGTCCTTAACTGCATCCTGGGTAAGATATGCAGTTAATCCCGTCTTCTGTGTCCTTGGTGCTAACCTGTTTGCTACTGCCATTTCTACATCCTCCTCTTATTGTTTCGGTACCGGCTCAAACCGGATGCCGTTCTCTTTTAAGAATCCTTTTAACTTCATCAGCTGTTCCCTGGTGGCATAGACCCGAAAGTCGATCACATTGACCGGCTCTTCCACGGTCTCCATTTTAGGTTCTTCTGCCTTAACCGGTCCTGCAGGAGCTGCCTGTACGTTTTCCTGTCTTCCGGCTGCCATCACGCTCTCAGCTGCGGCTTTTCTCTGTGCTTCCTGCTCTGCCTTTCTCCTTGCCATTTCTTCCTGGTAAATCCTGCGGTTCTGTTCCTCTGCCTCTAACTGGTTTCTTTTTGCCATGGCCGCGCCGATATCATAAGTCTCCAAAAAGATTTTCTTCATATCACCGGCATAAGGGCTGTCCACTTCATTTAAGACAGCCAGGCCCTCATCCACCTTCTGGATCAGCGTCAGGATCTCTTCCTTGATGGACTTCATGGTAGTGGAAGCCAAGGCATATCTTGGCTGCATCACACGTTCAAACGGAAGATACTTGCCAATGTCATGGATGTTATCCTCATAGAATTCCCTGACCTTGGCGGTCTTCTCCTCACGTAGGCGTTCCTCGTAGCCTTTGATCTGACCGTCAATGTTAGCCGCTGCTTTCTGGATCATGCCTGTAAGTTCCTGGACCTCTTTTCCGAACTGCTCATCCGGCTCCAAGAGCTTCTTACGGATACGGGTACGTTCCTTCTTTAATGCATCTGATACCTTATTCAGTTTGGCCCTGTCTTCCTTGGCCTTTTTAATCATGTCATCTGTATAAACAGAATTGGCATAGCTTTCTATTGCTGCTGCGATCTCCTTTTTAAGTTCGTCATAGTTCCAGTCGATCTTCTGGATAAAGCCCGTATCCTGCGGGCTGTAGATCTTCAATTCCATCATGTACGCTCTCCTTTTCCTATATTGCCGGGAGAATCAGATCCGGCCTGGTACCTGTGATCACACAGTTCCAGAACTTCCGTTCTGACTCTACCAGGCACTCTATATCCTCCTCGACTTCTTTACGTTCAATAAAGTAATGTCTTGTCTCGATCCGCATCCGTTCCCCTTGTCCACTTTTGATCTGGGCCTTTAGGACTGCAAAATCGTATTCTGTTACTGCCAGATAATGAAGTACCTGGCAGAAGTAATTATCCGGGATCTTATCCCTCCATTTCTCCCACTGGGAACCCTGAAGGATGTTTGTGGTCTTGATCTCCAGGATCCCATGACGTCCGGTACTGTCCAGAAGCTCCCCATCTAAAGAAGCATGCATCCAGAGATACTTAGAATTGGTAAACATGTTATCCGGATCATAAAGAACTTTATATTCCGGATGATCCAACGCGAACAGCGCACGGAGATATTCTTCCGCCTCCGTTCCATACTGGACATAATCCTTATCGGAAATGTCTTCCGGAAGCACCAGTCCTACCTTTTCTTCCCAGAGTTGCACGTTATCCTTATAAGGATTTAGTCCCACACAGGCAGCCGCATCCGAACCGCCTATATGGTTCTTTCTCCCCTGCAGCCACTCTTCCCGGCTGTTAAACAGCTTTTTAGTTACCATTCGTAAGCCTTTCCAATATCTTTTTCTTGCAGCGTCTCTCGGTCTCTTCTATAAATGCTGTCAGCATTGCGATTGCCTGCATATCATTATCAGTCATGCGGCTGATTGCTTCTGCTATGCCATCTGCTAAGCCTTGTACCATCATAGAACCCCTTAACCCTTTACCGCCGACTACGGCTAACTGAAACTGGTTCTCTTCTTTCATCTCTCCCAAACCGATCGCTACAAATCAGACCACAGTCCTCGGTCTCTCCTGCTTCCCTGTTATCTACTACAAACTTCGCTTTTACCATCTTGCAATTCTCCTTCTCCCTCCGTATAATGAGGGTGTGATTTATTTTTCTTACCGGACCTTCCGCAGTTGCCGCTGCCTGGGTCCTTTTTTATGTAGCCTCTGCATGCCTGTAAGCGGCTTCTCTCCATGCACCGGTTCTTCCTGATGCAGGTACCGCACTGGTCTTCCCGCACAGCCATCACAGCACCTGGACCGCAAGCGCAGCCCCAAGCATCATGAAGACTATCACCCACATGCCACCGGCTATAAATGTCTCTGTGATACCTACCCAGTCCACAGCTTTCTTCTTAGGCCTGGTTGCCTGTACTGCCACATAGGACAGTTCCATGCCGGTCTGACCGTCATAGTTCTTGATCTTTGCCATTACTTCTACCTCCTTTCTATCCCCTGATCATTGTCCGGGACTCTGTCTCTATCTGACGCAGTCTCCACTTTTCAAACTCTTCTGTATCAAATATGATCGGGCTATTTTTCTTCATCGGGTTCATTTTTCCAGCGAACCTCTGCGTTGGAAGTCGATAGGCTCTCTGTAGATATTCTTCTGGGAACCCCATTTCCTTTACCAGCTCAGTGAGCTTCATTACTTTTTTCGGATACTGCATATATCTCTCGCCTCCTCTCTATATCAGCTTTACGGTTTCAATCTTGTCTTGCATATCTCTCCGGTGATATACTTTCTGTACAGGCGTTGCAGCGCCGAGTACAAAAGGAAGGAGAAATTACCCATGGATTTCAAAATCAAAATAAAATGTCATAAGTGCATGTGCAAATTTGAACTTCGACCTGAATCAATCAATTGCACTAAAATTATTTGTCCTAATTGCACTTCCGAAGTTAAACCCGAATATTCTGCACATATATTAAACGGAATAAGAGAACTTAGTCTTGTCCCAGAAAGCTATTCCGACGATGATGAACTCATTTATCCGCAAACAGGTTTTTCTTTTGAAGTACAACACTATTCATCGATACAAGGACTTAAAGAATAGGGAACATCATTTAATGCTTCTAAAGTAATATCAAAAACTTTTTTCGCCTGGTTATATGACAGCCCGCTGCTAATAACCAGGTCACCTATTTTATTAGATATCTGAATCAACTTTTGATTTGAAATTTGTTCTTTTACACCATTTGTTCTATTCGTTTTCCTCACCCCCTACTCCAGCAGCTTCTCAATGGATATATCTCTCGCCTCCTCTCTTATTCCAGTAGGTTCTCGATTGCAACACCTAAACGATCAGCTACTTTTTTCAAGTTCCTCACCGTCGGACTTACTGAATTCCACTTACACACGCTACCGATAGCTAATCCACAATCTTTCTCAAGTGCATTTATCGAAATCCCAGATTTCTTTGCCTCACGGCAAACATTGTCGTAAATCAAAATCTCGCTCAACTTGTTCACCTCCTGTCCTATAAAAAGAGTTCTGAAAAAATCACTCAAATATGTTGACTTGCTTCTGAAAATATCCTATAATCAAATTGTCAAGTAAGTTTATCGAAAAATTCAGAGGCATTATTTATATCTCCGTATTTTGCGATTTTTTCAGAACCTTATGGTTACATTATACGCGATTTATTCAGAATGTCAACAGGAATTTTTGCGATTTTTTCAGAGATTAGAAAAGGACGCAAAATAGGCATGAAAGAACGAATTAAAGAATTATGCAAAAACAAAAAAATATCTATGAATATGCTCGAACAAGAATTAGGATTCGGGAAAGGCTATATAAGTAAGTTGGGGCAAAGCACGCCTAACGCGGCAAAAATCAAAAAAATAGCCGACTATTTTGATGTGACAGTTGATTATCTCATGACAGGGAAAGAAGATGCTACGCAAGAAAAAGCCCCAGAGCTTACCGGCCGAGACGAAAGAGATATTGAAAAAATATTAAACAATACCCGCGAACAGCTTCTTTCCCAGGAAGGTCTGATGTTTGATGGTGATCCAGCAAGCCCAGAAGCTATTGACTCTATTCTTTCTGCAATGCAGATCGGTATGGAAATGGCTAAAAAGAAAAACAAGGAAAAGTACACCCCTAAAAAATATAAGAAGGATTAGCCTATGGATATAAAGAAAAAGGCTGACGCTTTGGTCCGCAAGCACCAGACACGTAACCCCTTTGAAATTATTCTAGGACTTAATGTTATCCTTGTCTTTGCCCCGTTGACAGGAGTACGTGGGTTTTACCAATATTTTCAAAGAAATAATATCATCTATATAGATGAGAATCTGCCACCACACGAACAGGCTTTTGTTTGTGCTCATGAGCTTGGACATATGTTTCTACATAAAAAAGCCAATGCTATTTTTATGGATACACGTACGCATTTCAATACTCACCGATACGAATTGGAAGCAAATAAGTTTGCAATGGATTTTCTTGTTGGAGATGATACACTTTCCGAATATCAAGAGTGTACCATAGATCAGCTTTCACGGATCCTTGGATATCAGAAAGAACTTATAGAATTAAGGCTGAAATAATAGCAACTTGTAAGAATTACTTACAAGTTCAACTATTTCCGTTTTAGAAATACATCAGAGCTAACCGTCTGGATTTTCATACGGTTAAGAAAGGAGTTTTATGAAAATCAATGCTAATGGAACAGAAATTAATGTAATTGGCTCTAGTGATGGAGAAGACTATATTTCATTAACGGACCTTGCAAGATATAGAAATTCAGATGATCCAGCAGGCGTTATTGCCAACTGGCTTAGAAACAGAAATACTATTGACTATCTGGGGCTGTGGGAGCAAATGTACAATCCTGAATTTAAACTCCTCGAATTCGAGGAGTTTAAAAAACACGCTGGCGAAAATGCGTTTACTTTGTCTCCTCAAAAATGGATTACCTCCACAAACGCAATAGGTATATCTTCTCGATCAGGACGTGGAGGCGGTACATTCGCCCATAAAGATATTGCTTTTGAATTTGCTTCATGGATTTCTCCAGAATTCAAACTGTATGTATTTAAAGATTATCAGCGCCTTAAAATTGATGAAGCCAGCCGTCTTGAAATAGGTTGGGACACCAAACGTGAACTTTCTAAAATTAACTATCGCATACACACGGATGCCATTAAAGAGTTTTTAATCACACCAGAATTAACAAAGCAAGAACAAGGATATAAATACGCTACAGAAGCAGATATCCTTAATGTGGCATTATTTGGAAAAACAGCCAAGCAATGGCGTATTGAAACCGGAAATAAAAAATTGAACATGAGAGATTTTGCCAGCGTGGAACAGCTTATTGTTCTTGTAAACCTTGAAAGCATGAATGCCGATATGATTCGGCAAAATATTCCAGCAATGGAGCGTCTGGAAAAGTTAAGAAGTGTTGCTTACTATCAGCTTAAATCACTATTATCCAACGATTCTGCTAAAAAGCTTAAAGCAACCATTCAAAATAGAATTGAGCAAAAGGAATAAATAGTAAAAGACCGCTCCTGCGCCAACAGGAACGGCTTTCACATAGATTTTCTCTTACCAGATTGCTCCGGAAGATATAGTTTTTAACGCAAATAAATTATATCATTCCTGAAGCACTCTGGCAAGGGTGCCTTTTTTGTACCCATTTTTCAATAACAGGAGGATATACTTTATGGCAAAAGCAAAATATACACCCGGTAAAGACGGCCGCTTCCAGACCAAAGTATGGGACGGGACCTATAACCCAGACGGCCGCAAACACTACATACCTATCTATTCCACCAAATCCAGCGGTGACCTGGAGAAAAAAGTAAATGCGATGAAAGCAGCCGTTGCTGATCGCAAATATGTTACACCAACAGATGAAACCTTTTTAACCTATGCCAGGAGCTGGCTAACGGTATATAAAAAGGTCAGGCAGCTTAACACCCAGCGCATGGTATGAGAACATCATAGAAAAACATTTAATCATCCTGGACAGTATCCGCCTGCAGGATCTGCGTAAGATCCATTTCCAGTCAGTTATCAACAACGCACTGAAAATGCCAAGGACTTGTCAACAAATCGCCCTGACTTTTCGACAAATAGTGAAAAGTGCGATTCAGGATAAAAAACTTCCGGAAGGATCCTACCGCGATATATGTACTGGAATTGATATTCCAAAATACAAGCCCGATGAAAAAAGACCTCTAACTCCGGAAGAAAAGGCAGCTATTAAGGCTGCAGATTTTACTCCCAGGGAAAAGGCCTTTGTTCTCCTGATCTACGCTACCGGTCTTCGGCGCGGGGAAGCTTTGGCCCAGACCAAGTTTACAATCAATCTAAAAAAACGTGAATTGTACGTAAACGAGGCTGTAGCCTTTGACAAGAACACACCCTATATAAAATGTACTAAGAACGAAAGAAAGCGTCCTGTGCCCCTTCCAGGCTATCTGGTGGACTATCTGGACCAATATATGCGTACAGTGCCGGGAACATACCTTTTTGGCAAGCTGAACGGTGAGATCATGACCAAAAGCTCATATGACAAAATGTGGAAGTCGATCACCACCAAGATCAACTTAGCTGCAGGCGGCAGTGAAGATCTGCAGGTTATCTTTAATCTGACAGCTCATGTCTTCCGACACAACTACTGCACAAACCTCTGCTACCAGATCCCAGCTATAAGTATTAAAAAGATTGCTGCACTCATGGGTGATACGGAAAAAATGGTAATTGAGGTCTATAACCACATTATGGAGGAAAAAGAAAATCCAGCAAACGTGGTAGAAAACGCTGTTGCACTCTAGGTTTTGAGGGATATTTTTTGAAGATAATTTGAAGATGAAATGAAGATATTTTGCCTCTGAAGACGGCTTTAAGACAAATAAAACCACCTATTTGGGGTTACTTTTGACTACCGTGAAATAGATGCAAAAATGGCGAAAAACCTTGATTTTACAAGGCTTTCCGCCACTTTTCAAAGATGAGCGTGCGGGGATTCGAACCCCGGACAACTTGATTAAAAGTCAAGTGCTCT
>OGYX01002903.1_pt1 | contig 10481 bp, 10 predicted proteins | sample 1576601 | NCBI WGS metagenome assembly OGYX01 (sample SAMEA3541561, study PRJEB24748) | human gut metagenome | biome: human gut; feature: human-associated habitat; material: faeces | place: China | collected 2012 | reverse complement strand
ATGCGGACTCCAAACCGGACCTGATGGTCCAACTTTTTGTCCGCAGTCCCGGTTTTATCGGGTAAAACGTTCAAATAAAACGCCGGATGCAAGACGAGCGTGCCCGTCAGCATCCGGCGCATCTACGGCTACCAGCTGAGCAGTTCGTAGCCGTCCTCGGTCACCACGAGCTGTACCTCGCACTGGGCCGAATCGCTGCCGTCCTTGGTGCGCACGCACCAACCATCGCCCTTGCTAATCTTGATGTCGGGCGCTCCGGCATTGACCATAGGCTCGATGGTAAAGACCATGCCCGGAGCCATGATGGTGTCCACATCGGGTGCCTCGGTGGTAAAGCCCACAAACGGGTCCTCGTGGAACTCCTTACCGATGCCGTGTCCGCCGTACTCGCGCACCACGCTAAAACCGGCGTCCTCGACCGTCTTTTGCACGGCCTCGGCCATGTCGGAGAGCGGCAGCCATGGCTTGACGGCTGCCAGACCCGCCTCCACGCTGGCGCGGGTGACGTCGACCAGGCGCTGGCGCTCGGCCGAGACTTCGCCGATGCAGAACATACGGCTCGAGTCGCTAAAGTAGCCGTCCAAGATCGTGGAGCAGTCCACGTTGATAATGTCGCCCTCGTGCAGCACGTCCGTATCGCAGGGGATACCGTGGCAGACCACGTCGTTGATCGAGGTGCACACGCTCTTGGGATAGCCCTCGTAGTTGAGGTCGGCCGGCGTGCCACCGTGCTCGACGGTGTAGTCGTAGATCATCTGGTCGATCTGATTGGTGGTTATGCCCGCGGCGATGTGCTCGCCTACGTAGTCGAGCACGCCCACGTTGATGGCGGCGGAGCGCTTGATGCCCTCGATATCGGCGGGCGTCTTGTAGAGCGTGCGGGGCAGAACCTCCCAGCCCTCTTCCCACAAGCGTTCGAGGCGCTCATCAAAGACGCTATGGCATTTCTTGTATTTCTTGCCGCTGCCGCACCAGCAAGCGTCGTTGCGGCCGGGCACGGGTCCTTTGTCATACATGGCTAGCTTCCTTTCGTTCGCAGCTAGTATAGCCCACCCACGCGTCCATAAAAGTTTCGGTGATATAGTTCCGATTTAAGCGGTTTAACAGCACAAATAGGAACTATATCACCGCAACTGATGGAGCGGGATGGCTGACACTAGCTGCTGCGTGGTTTTGCTAGTAGCTCACCTGGCAGGGAATACCGAGGGCTTGGACGCGCGCGGCAATGGCGTCGAGCACCTCGGGCGCTGCTTTGGCAAGGCCGGCGACTGGTGTCTCGCGCGCGACCGTGTAGATGGTCGCCTCCTGCGGACGAATGCGCTCAAGCGCCGCGAGCCAGGGGGCAACATACTCCTCGCCGGTATTGTCGATGAGCTTGCCCTGATACTCGCCGGTCAAAAAGATCGTCTGGATAATAACGTGACCGTCAAAGCTTGCGAACGTCTCGATCTGGTGTTCGACGTTGTAGGGGCCAACAGGCTGGTCGAGCAGCTGGATAAACGCCGGGTCGACGGTATCGAGCTTAAGAATGTTGTCGTCGACCATCATGAGCGCGTCGTGCACCTCGGGGCGGCCGGCGCGTGTGCCGTTGGAGAGCACGGCGATCTTGGAGTTTGGGGCAAGCTCGTCGCGCAGTGCGACGGCACCGGCGATGGCCTGCGGAAACTCCGGCGCGGCGGTGGGCTCGCCGTTGCCGGCAAACGTGATCACATCGGGGAGCTCGCCCTCGGCTGCCATCTCGCGCAGCTTTGCCTCGAGCGCGTCGAGTACCTCGGCAGCTGTGTTGTACGGCTCGTGGCAGGGGCGCTCGGCGTTGAGGCCGTTCTCGCAGTAGATGCAGTCGAACGTGCAGATTTTGCCGCTGGCGGGCATCATGTTGACACCGAGCGAGAGGCCAAGGCGACGACTGCGAACGGGCCCAAAGATGGGGCTGGCATTCAAAAACGTAGACATAGGCATATGCTCCTCAAGACAATTGTGCCTAAGCATAGCATCGGCTCCAAAGCAAGGCGCGGGCTCTTGCTTTACAAGTTTCGTTTTTTCACGTCGCTCATGATGCCGTGCCATGAAAAGCCTCAGGTCGGGTACAGTTAATCTGTCAACAAGGTGTAAGGCAATGCGGGTCTATCCAACCGCACTGACGTGCAACTGGATGAGCATTGATGACGGGGGCACAACATGGATTTTACGGTCGAGAATGCGGGCACCACGATCGCCTGTCGCGAATATGTCGGCCCGGATGTGTCGCCTGATGCTCCTGCCTTGGTGTGCGTGCACGGCGCTTGTGTCGACGGCACATTTTTTGACGGTATCGCTTGTGAGCTCAGCCGCAACTACCGCGTAATTGCCTACGACCGCCGCGGCTGCGGTGGCAGCAGCGATGCGGCAGACGGCAGCTATGATCTTGCCGCTCAGGCCGCCGACCTGCAAGCCGTGATCGAACACGTTGGCGCTCCGGCAAATGTGCTTGCGCATAGCGCCGGTACGTTGGTGGCGCTGGAGCTTCTTCGCACCGAGCCCCATCTCGTTGCCCGTGCGATTCTGCATGAGCCGGCTGTGTCGGACAAAGGCGTCGGTATGGGCGCAGCTCCGGTTTTGCTCGATATGATTGCGGCGGGAAAGGTTTCAAGGGCGCTCCGGCTTTTCTTGGGAGCCCTCGGCGACTTGGACCCCGAGGCTCCTGGAACGACCGAGGCAGAAGCCAAACATGCCCTGCGCAACGGCCGCAGTTTCATGGCAAACGAATACGGGATTGCTATGACCTGCGTTCCCGATTGGGATAGCGTTCGCGCGTCAAAAACGGTGGCCGCCGTGCTCCTGGGCGAGCTCTCGATTGGCACATCCCGCGAGGCTGGTACGCGAGCGGCTGCCGAATATCTCGATTGCCCCCTCGTGACAATCCCGGGCGCGCACAACGGCCTGCGCGATCGCCCGGCAGCGGCTGCCCAGACTGTCCGTAGCATCCTGGGGCTCTAGCAGCCGTAAAAATCAAAACAGTCTTCACTCGCAAACGTTTCGGCCGTGTTAACAAATGTGCTCAAAACCTCACGTCTGCGGCTTCAATCGCGCCGTCTGCCAACTCATAAAAATGTAACAGCATTCACGTGCTTACCTGCATCGGCAAGGTGTTACCCTTGTAACATTTGGAACCCACCGCTACCATGCGAAACTATCGAAAGGGCCCCATATGCTCAATAATCACGAGGTCAATCTAACCGACGAGGAGGCTGCCGCCGAGGTCGCCCGTGTCGCGAAGACCTACCCCGTGGTACGTTTGCTGTCGGCCGATCAGATTAAGAGCGAGCCTAACTGCCTGCTCGCCGGCGATCGCTGCCCTTGTCTGCGTCAGTCGAGTCTTGAGGCCTTGGTAGATTCGGGCGAGGTGTCGGAGCAGCTACTCAATGATGGTATTGAGTACCGCGCCCGTCTGCGCCCTCTAAAGGTCGAGGGCGAGCCTCACGTCCTGCTGATGGTGCGTCCGATCGATGAGCAAGAGGCTGCAGAAGAGGACCTTGTCTACACCGACGTGCTGACGAGCGTGCACAATCGCCGATATTACGAGGAAAAGCTCCGCAACGCCCGCATGAATGCCGGCGTTGCGATGATCGACCTTGATGATTTTAGGGTCTTCAACGATACGTGTGGCCGTCATGCCGGCGACCTTGCGCTCGGTGCTGTGGCGACAGCCATGCGCAGCAGAATCCGTTCGACTGACGAGCTTGTGCGCTATGGCTGCGACAAGTTTGTGGTTGTCATGTCCAATATTCCCTCCGATGACTTCACCCGTCGCCTGCATCAGGTGTCCGATGCCGTTCGTTCCACGATTATTCCGGGCCATGAGTACGTGAGCTTGACGGCATGTGTTGGTGGCGTTCGCATTCATGGCGAGACGGTCGATGAGGGCGTTGGCCGCGCTGTCCAGTTACTGAGCCGCGCTAAGGCAAAAGCCGGTACGGTCGTGACCGATGCCGATTCCATCGAGGCCTTCCAAAGCGAAAAGCCTTTGGTGCTTATTGTCGATGACTCCGAGATGAACCGAGTCATTCTCAACGAGATGCTCAAGGACGAGTATTGTGTCCTCGAGGCCGATAACGGTCGTGCGGCGCTCGACATGGTCGACCGCTATGGCGATGAGTTGTCGCTCGTGCTGCTGGACATTATCATGCCGGGCATAAGCGGCTTTGAGGTGCTGGCCGATCTGTCACGCCGATCGGGCATCGACAATCTGCCTGTCATCATGATTTCGAGCGAAGATTCCGATGATATGGTTCTGCGCGCGTACGAGCTGGGCGCCTCAGACTATATCAACCGCCCGTTTGACTCCCGTATCGTGCGCCGCCGCGTAAACAACACCATCCGCCTGTACGCCAAACAGCGCCGCCTGACGAGCCTGCTGTCCCAGCAGTACAACGAGCGCGTCAAGAACAGTCGCATGCTCATCGACATCATGGCCGGCGTCATGGAGCTTCGCAACGGCGAGAGCGGCAGGCACGTTACGAACATCGAAAAGCTGACCGAGCTGCTGCTTGGCTGTCTGGTCCAGCGTAGCGGCACGGTCTCCCTCGACAATGAGGAACGCTCTACGATCGCCCTGGCTTCGGCGCTGCACGATATCGGCAAGATGTCGATTGACGATGCGATTCTCAACAAGCCCGGACGCCTTACGTCCGAGGAGTTCGAGATTATGAAGACGCATACCACGATCGGCGCCGACATGCTGCTTGAGCTGGGTAGCCATCACGCCGGCAATGCGCTTATGGAATATGCGTACCAGATTGCGCGTTGGCATCACGAGCGCTGGGACGGCAAGGGTTATCCCGATGGCCTTAAGGGCGACGAAATTCCCATCGCCGCGCAGGTGGTTTCGGTGGCTGACGTGTACGATGCCCTGACGAGCGTGCGCGTGTACAAGGACGCTATCCCGCACGAGGAGGCGATCCAGATGATCCTGGACGGTAAGTGCGGCACCTTTAACCCGCTGCTGCTCGACTGCCTGCTCGAGGTACAAGATCGTATTGCCGAAACATTGGCGCGCCCTGCCGACGTCGTCGCGTTTCCCACGATTTAGTTTGACCAAAGGAGTTTTTGATTCATGATTTCCATGCGTGAGGCGTATGAGAAGATCGGCGCTAATTATGATGACGCGTGCGCTCGGCTGATGGGCGAGGAAATGCTTGCCCGCTTTGCCCTCAAGTTTTTGGATGACGAGAGCATGGACAAGCTGGAGGCCGCCATGGCGGCAGGAGACGCCGAGAGTGCGTTTATGGCGGCGCATACGCTCAAAGGCGTGAGCCAGAACCTGGGATTCGATAATCTGTACGAGCCGGCGGTCGTGGTGACCGAAGCGCTGCGTGGTGCCGATGCCGTTGATGGTGCCCGCGAGGGAATGCATGCGCTGCAGCAGCAATATGCGGCTACGATGTCGGCCCTGCGCGAGGCGGCTGAATAGAAGCCTGCAAGCTTTGATGACTATGAGAGTGGATAATCTCCCGTTTTAGGCCCGGTGGCGGCCTCAAAGTGGGAGATTATCCACGCTCGTTCGATACGTGTCCAAAAATCCACGCTCACCCCTTCTGATTAGTGAATGGCCTATGCGCACTGGCGGGGCTTTCCGCATGCAATCCATATCGTTGTTCGATAAACTGTTCGAATAACGATAGAGCCGATGAGGGTGAGTGTATGTCCAACAGCGTTCAGCGTATGGCCAAGGCGGGCGAAAATATCAGGAAGCTTGGTTTTTGCATGGCAGCCGTTTTTGCAGGGATGCTCGTTGCTTTTGCCGCGTTGGTTGTTTACGTGATCTGGTATGCGGTTGCAAACGGTGCTTCTGTTGATTCTTTCGGTGTCGTGACGCTTCTCAATGGCGGGTGCATCGTTATCCCAAGCGGACTGTGCCTGGCACTCGTCGTGGGTATTTCGCTTGTCGTTTTGTGCGGGATCAGCCGTAACATCTCGCGGGGCGTCTCGCCCTTTACCAAGACGCATGTACGGCTTATCCGTGTTCTCGCGCTTGCCTTTGCTGCTAACGCCGCGGTTTCGCTTGTTGGTGCCTATGGATCGGTCAATCTCACCATTGGCGGACTGGAGCTTTACATCGTGCCTCATTCCTTCGTTATTGAGATTTGCCAAGGCATTGCCTTTGATGCGGGGTCGCTTATCGGCGCGGTTGTCTGTTTGTTTATCTCGGCGATCTGGAGTTATGCCTCGCTGCTCCAGGAGCAGTCTGACGAGCTTGTGTAGGAGGAAGCATGAGCTATCTCATTATCGAGCTTGAGACGCAGCTGCTTAAGACCGGAAAGACTAGTTCTGATCTGATTCGGGCGACGGGGCATACTCCGGCTAATATTTCAAAGCTTAGAAACGGAAAGATAAAAGCTATTCGCCTAAAGACGCTCCTCGATATCTGTGATGAGCTTGATTGTCAACCGGGAGATATTATTCAGCGCGTGAGTGAGAAAGAGCTTGAGGAGCTTATTGTTGAGCGTGCAAAAAACGTTGTGAGGCAGATGCGGGACGGCGGAGGCAATGAGGCGTCGCTTCCGACATCAGTCTTTGCTGTCGATTTGAGCGACGAGTAGCTTAAGGCGAACAACTAAAACGAAATATCAGCGTGAAGGGACCCGTGTCTAACACGGGTTCTTTCTTTTAGATTATCTTGACAAATATGAGTTATCGAAAAACAATAATAACTATGGAAAACGATAAAGTAAAGAAGGAACGATATGAGCGGTTTTGCTATCAAGCGGAACGGGAGGCCAATGAACGCATCAACGATAAGGCTATCAAGGGTGTCAAAGCGCTACGGGAAACGGCGCGTTTTGCATGACGTTTCCTTCGAGGTGGATCAGTCTGAGCTTTGCGCCCTTGTTGGTGCAAACGGGGCGGGCAAAAGCACGCTTATTAAAATAGTGCTGGGCCTCTGTGAGCCATCGTCGGGGAGCGTGGAGCTCTTTGGAGGCAAGTCGAAAAAAGAGCTGAGCTTGATGCGGACGCGTGTCGGCTATGTGCCAGATTCCTGCGGAGCATACCAATCCCTCAGTGCGGCTGAGAATCTTCGGATCCGATGTGCGGAATGGGGGCTCGATGAGAAACGTGAGGTTCCTCGCGTCTTGGGCCTGGTCGGGCTGGACGTCGATGAGAAAAAGAGCGTGAGCAGTTTTTCTCTGGGAATGAAACGGCGACTGGATATAGCTACGGCTTTATTGGGCGACACCGACGTACTAATTTTCGATGAGCCGGCAAATGGATTGGATCCGTTGGGCATCGAGAGTATATGGGCCCTTATCGGTCGATTGAATCGAGAGCAGGGTAAGACCATGCTTATCTCTAGCCACGACTTGGATGAGCTGGCATCGGTTGCAACAAGCTGCCTGTTTCTTCATGACGGTGAACTGCTAAAAAAGGAATCGATGGATGTCATAAGGGATGAGGCGTCGTCCCTAAAAGAGTATTACAGGCGCTTGATGAAGGCGGTCTCGCCATGAAGCGGGCGATCCATTCCATAAAGGCAGATATGATGCGTTTGCACGGGATGTTTCCAGCGAAGTTTGGTCTTGCGCTTATGCTGGCGTTCGGCCTTCTCTTCGGTGTCTTTCTAAATAACGGAGCAACGTTGCTAGCCTTTGGCTATGGCGTTTGTGGGGAGGATATTGGTTTCCTCTGGAATGCAATCGATCCTTCTGCGCCTGATGAGTCCCTTGCGCGCAGCGCTTTTGCCGGTACATCCCTGTTCGTTCCACTCATCGTTTGTTTGGTGATTTTACAGGAGCATGGCTATAAAGAGGGGCACCGAATTTCTTCGGCAAGAGGTCTCAACCGCTTTTATGGGGCTCTAGCCCATGCATTTTCGTCTGCTTTAATAATTGGCGCAGCGTATAGCGCGCTTTGCCTTCTTCTTTTTGCAATAGCCATAATACGTGGAGGGCAAAACTATGCGCATAGCATGCTGGCTGCATTTTTGCCCGCAATGATGATTAACGCCGTATTGGTGATATCGGTTGCGTTGGAGACGGTGACCATCTATCGGATTACAAGCAGCGCCGTATTGAGCGGGGCTGTGGTAATAATCGGATTTGTCATGAGCTTGACGCTCTACGGAACTTACCTTCAGACGCCCATACCGTCCTTGCGATGGATCTTCTTTCTTCCGGGGCCGTATCTTGGAGTCGGATGTGCTCTTGGGTATAGCGATATGGGCCAGCTGACGCTTCTGGGATATGGCGTGGCGGCCAGCTGTCTATCGGTTTTGGTTTACGTTCTCGTGAGCTTTCATGCTGGGGGTGTGCCCAATGGCTCATCAGATTAAAAGATTCCTCCATTCAGAATGGAAGCGTGTGATCAAATGGACGTACGCCTTAATCCTGGTAATTTATGCGTGCATGGTGGTATTGCAGCTTAATTCTTTCCCGATGTGGTTCTGTAGCCTCCGTGAGAACAGTTTCTTGGGCTTTTTCCCAGACCCGACGCTTCCGCTATCGGCGGAGGATGTCGTTCTATTTGGTAATGCAGAGGTTTTTCGCGGTCTGCTGTTCAACGTAGCCCCGTTGGCTCATGCATTGTTCTTTCCATTCATCGCGGCTTGCATTGCGCCGCGCTTTGTCAGTTCGGGCTTTGTCGAGGAACCGTGGGGGTTGTCGGAGGCTCGGGGAGGGAAGCGTGTGTGCGCTATCGTTGCGCGAGCGATGCTGTCTTCTTTCGCCCTTTTGGGCGCGTTTATCCTGACGAGTGTCGTTTTGTACTGTCTTAACTGCGCGATCGTTTTGGATGCTCAGCAGTATTTCAACCTGCATGTATTTTGCTATCGACTTGTTCTTGCTGCCGCCGCCTGCCTTGCATACGTGGTTTCTTGCGTAATCGTTGTTTCCTATTTTGGGTCCGGCTTCGGTCCGATTGGCATGCTGTTGCTTGTCAACGTTGTAGCGATCTACATACAGATCGGGGCCAATTCCATGCTTCCGCTTCCAGCCTCGATGCTCATGTGGATTTGCGGCGTGACCCCGTTGGGGGACGGTCAATGCGTTTCGATTATAATTGACTGCCTAATAAACGTAGCAAGCGTTTTTGCCATCTGCTTTACGGTCGACCGATTGTGGTCGAGATTTCTTTGATTGTTTGTGAGGGATAAACATACCGAGCGTATCAAATACAGGGGGGCGGGCACCGTGGCTGGTGTCCGCCCCCCTTGGCTTAGGAGGCTTTAACTTGTGTAGCTTGCGAACTAACGGGCCTGCTTAACCTTTGCCGCTGCCTCGACAAACGACTTCCACAGGTTAAAGTCGGTCTCGAGCGTCTTCCACGTGTACTCAGGGTGCCATTGCACGCCCAAGCAGAATGGTTGGCCTTCGACCTCGATGCACTCGGGAACGCCGTCGGTTGCCTTGGCGACCAAACGCGTGCTCTTACCCAGACGGTCGACGCAACAGTGATGTGCCGAGTTGGTCTGGATCAGCCTGTGCCCGCCAAGCGCGCGCTCCAGCAGCGAGCCCGGCACGACCTCGACGGGATGCACGGGGTCGTTGAGCACGTGGGTATGGCGCCACTGAGTGCGGCCCTCGCGAGCGCCCAGGCTCGGCACGTCCGTGCACAGGGTGCCGCCAGTGGCGACATTGAGCAACTGCGTGCCGCGGCAGGTGGTAAAGAGCGGCTTTTTGGCGCGGAGTACCTCGCCGACCAGCTTAAACTCAAAGCTATCGCGGATCTCGCAGCAGAGGGTGGGGTCGTAGGGTCGATCATCGCCCCAACGTTTGGGATTGACATCGGGGCCGCCGGGAATGGCGATGCCGTCGGCGATATCGACGTAATGACGGATGACCTCAATGTCCTCGGTGATGGACATCTGCAGCGGCAGGCCGCCGGCGGCAAGGATGGCATCGACAAAGACACTTGCGATTTCCTCGTTGGGGGAGAGCGTCTCGCTCAAAAAGGGCTTCGCTTCTTCCCAGCGCGGTGCTACCAGGATAAGCGGGCGGTCGGCGGGGTCGACGTCGACGTGCGGGGTATAGGACGATGAGGTACGGGTTCCGATCATGGGCGTGGCTTTCGAATCCGGGTGGACATGGCGCAGGGGCGTGGCGGGACAGATGCGGCGCGGGACAGACGCTCCTGATGAATGTGCCCTGCGTGGCATTTGGGTTAGTGGCCCTTGATGGAGTTGAGGAACTCCTGGGCGCGTTGGGTCTTGGGGCGGTCAAAGAACTCGTCGGGTGTACCGGTTTCCACAATCTGGCCGTCGGCCATAAACACGACGCGGTCGGCCACGCGGCGGGCAAAGTTCATCTCGTGCGTAATCACGATCATCGTCATACCCTGCTGGGCCAGACGGACCATGACCTCGAGCACCTCGTTGATCATCTCGGGGTCGAGGGCACTTGTGGGCTCGTCAAAGAGCATGGCCTTGGGCTGCATGGCGAGTGAACGGGCGATGGCCACGCGCTGCTGCTGGCCGCCCGAAAGCTGGTTGGGCTTGTTTTTCAGCTTATCGC
>OGYX01002897.1_pt1 | contig 10505 bp, 10 predicted proteins | sample 1576601 | NCBI WGS metagenome assembly OGYX01 (sample SAMEA3541561, study PRJEB24748) | human gut metagenome | biome: human gut; feature: human-associated habitat; material: faeces | place: China | collected 2012 | reverse complement strand
GGGGAAACTTTCCCTAGAAAGTTTCCCCTCCCCCTCCCCAAACCCCTCCCTCTCCTCTTCAAAGATTTTCGACTTTATCGAATCCCTGTTCCCGGTTGTACCGTGAAAGAGAGCCTTCCTTCATATGAGGGGAGGTTTTTCTTTTATGGGAGATCAAGAGGGGTTCAGGGAGCCTCTTCGCCGGGGCCTTCATCCGCTGTCTGGCCTTTCAGGGAAGATGAGATTACCGTCAGGAGTGTTTCATGCCCCCGAAAGATATTCCCATGCCGTTCCGGACAGCCCTGCCGTGGACGGGATTTGTTGCGCTGCTGTTTCTCTTGAACTACATGTCGCGCTCCACGCTGACGCCTTTGCTTGTCTCCATTGAGGAAGATCTGGGAATCGGGCACGCGCAGGCGACGAGCCTCCTCCTGATGCAAAGCGCCGGGTTCAGTTCGGCACTGGCCGCTTCCGGTTTTCTCCTCTCGCGCTTCAAACCAAGGCAGATCGCGACCATCCCGTTGGCCATCGCCGGGGGTATCCTTCTGTTGATGCCGCTGGTGCACACGCTCGGTCAGGCGCGGCTTGTTTTCATAGCTTTCGGGCTCGGTGTCGGTTTCTATTTTCCGGCGGGCATGGCAACCCTCTCCTCGCTTGTCTTTCCCAAAGACTGGGGCAAAGCCGTCGCCATTCATGAACTGGCCCCAAACACGGGCTTTATCCTGATCCCCCTGCTCGCGCAGGCCGGTCTCATGTTTACGGACTGGCGGGGCGTCTTCGCCATCATGGGCGTCCTCATGATCTGTACCGCCGGGGCATTCCTGCTCTGGGGACGCGGCGGCAACACACGCACCGATGCCCCGTCCTTCAAAGGATGCGGGGTGCTCCTCAAAAACCCCGCAAGCTGGATCGTGGCGTTGCTGATGGCCGTTTCCATGATCGGCGAATTCTCCATCTACAGTATCCTGCAAATCTTCCTCGTCAGCGCGGCAGGGTTCGGGCCGGAAGAAGCCAACCTCGGCCTTTCCATATCCCGCCTCGCCATGCCGGTCATCGTCATTGCCGCCGGATGGGCCGCCGACCGCTTCAATGCCAAGCGTACCGTCAGAGCCTGTTTCCTGCTCCACGCCGTGGCCCTGTGCCTCATGTCCGTGGACGCCTCGGTGTCCCGCATCCCCGCGCTCTGCGGCGTGTTCCTGCAGGCGGCTTCAATGGCCTTCGTCTTCCCGCCGCTGTTCAAGGTCTTCGCCCAATGCTTCTCGGCCGACGAGCAGCCCATCCTGCTCTCGCTTACCATGCCCCTCGCCGGGCTCATCTCCGCCGGGGGCATCCCCTTCTTCATCGGCTACTGCGGGGAATACTACACGTTCGGCCTCGCCTTCCTCACTATCGCCGCCATGTCCGTGGCAAGCGCCGTTTCGGTCGCCTACTTGACCGGCGTCGCGCTCGACGTACCGGCGTTCACGCCCGCGCGGCTCAGGTTGCCGCTCGCGTCGCCCGCGACCACGCTCACGCGGTGCTGTGCGCCGTTCGCCGCGGGAAGCGTAATGCTCAGCGCGCCGCTGGACTGGTCATAGGTGTAGGACGTGTAGCTCTTGCCGTCGTAGGTCACGCGAATGGTCGGGATGGCCGCGCCGTCGATGTCATCTTTCACCGTGCCGGTCACAGTGTTGCTCGCCGCATTGTACTGGAGCGAGAGCTTCGGTGCGGTCGTATCGGTCAGGCCGCCGTAGGAGAGCACGAGCTGGTCAAGGTACACGGCGCTGATAAGCTCCGTGTCCGAAGAGACGATCATGCCCGTGATCGCGGTCGCCGCGCCGAGGTTCGCCGTCAGGAGCTTCCAGCCGGAGAAGTTGAGAGCTCCCAGGTTCACGCTGCCAGTATCCGTCACCAGCGCGAGCTGCGCTCCGCTATTGTCGCCGAAGACCCAGAAGTTGAGCTGGTCGTAATTTGAAGGAATGGCATAGTTGAGGCCGATGTAGGCATTGCCCTCGCTGCCGATCGCATAGTCAAGCCGTGCGGAGGCGTAGCCGTTGTGCACGCGGGTCATCTCACTGTTGTAGGAGAGCATCGCACGCGTGCCGGTCGCGGTCGCAAACGAGGTCTCAAAGCCGTCGAGCGTGCGCAGGGCGCGCGCCGTCACCGTCACAGGGACCGTCACGGAAATGCGGCCGAGGCTCGCCGTCACGCTGCCGCTGCCGATGCTGCCGGACGCCGTGAACACGCCGTTTTCGATCGTGCCGACATTGCCCTGCACGGTCCAGGTAAAGCCCTTGTTGTCGCCGAGCACCGGCAAATGGCGGTACATCGCCGAGGCGGTCAGCGTCGCCGTCTCGCCCGCGCTGAGCGTGATAGCACTCACGGCCTTGCCGTTCTGCTTGACGCTGATGCTGTCGGGCTGCGTGATGACATCGATCTTCGTCTGCGCGCTCGCGCCGCCCGCGTTCGCCGTCACCGTCACGGTGCCGGAGGCGGGCGCGGTCAGGATATTGCCGTCAATGGTGCCCTTATCCGCGCGCAGGGAGACATTGGAATTTGCCATGGGGATATAGTTCGTGTCGAGCGCCGTCGCGGTCAGCTTGACCTGCGCGTTCGGGAGCACGCGGGTGCTCTCGCTTTCAAGATACACATGGCCCACGGAGTTCGTCGGGCGGCTGTCCGCCACTAAGAAGAGGTGGTTCGTCACCGCGCGCTCGCTGCCGCCGGAGGGCTTGTTCACAAGCGAAGCCGTCGTGCTGTCGGGCTGCGTCGCGACGAGCGCGGTCGAGCCGCCGCCGTCCAGGCTCAGCGCCGTCACGCAGCCGAGCTCGACCATGCGCTCGGCGACCTGCGTCAGCGTCGCGCCGATGGAATAGCCGCTCTGGCGGCCGTCGATGGTGTACATCACAAGAGAGCCGTCGCGCTTGAGGCCCACAGCCGTGCGCGGCGCGCTGCCGTTGACAAGGCCCGCGCAGACCTGACCGTTTTCGACCAGCTGATAGAGCGCGCCGATCATGTTCGTTACGCCGTTCCACTCGCTGCCGCTCGCGCTGACAGAGACCGTGATGCGGTCGCCGACCTGAAGCGCACGCATGGAGGTCAAATAGCTCTCGCTGGACTTGAGGTTGACCGACAGCACATACTGCCCCTTGCCGACCGCGGTGTCCACGCCGCTTTCGACAATGCTTTCGACCCGAAGCGTCAGCTCCTCGCCGATGCCCAGCTCTCCGCGATCCACCGAACAGATGACATCAAGGCCCGGCTCGCTCGTGCCGATCGTGCCGCGGGCATTGAAGCTGTCGTCATACAGGAAGATACCGAACGACGTCTGGCGGACATAGTTCATGGCCGTGATCCCGAACGTGCTGCCGCGGTCGGTCTCGGCGTTGATGCGCAGGTTGGGCTTGCCCATCACCGCCGTGCCGTCGTCGTAGAAGCCGAGGGCATAATAGCTGCCGGAGATGTTGCGGAAAACGCCCTCGCTCATCACGCTGCCGAGCGCGATGCCGTTGGCGGTGTCGTAATAATCGCCGTTGATGCCCGCGACCACGCGGTAGCCGTCGGCCTCCAGCGTGCGCGCTGCTGCCGAGACGGTCGAGAGCTGCGTGCTGTAGCTGCCGCTACTCACAATGGGCTTCACGCTGCGGTTCGGCTCATAGACGACGTAGTTCTCCTGACGAAGGTCGGAGTAGGTATTGCTCCAGAACGTACCGGCGTTGAGCTTGGTGCGCTCATTGACCTCAACATTTGAGCTCGTCAGATCGTCGCCGAGCGCGTCAGACGCGAAGGCGTTGAGCGGAGCCGCCGCCAGCACGACTGCCAGCGACAGCGACAAAAACTTACGGATAATGGATTTCACGATTTGCCTCCTTGCTGAAAATGCCTTGAATTGGTAAACATAACACAGTATAGCAGATACCCTGCCATAAGTAAAGACGCGAAAACGCGGAAAAAGTTTCCACTTTTTTCGCAAAATTTAGAGGGAAAGCGCCTCGAGCACCCGCACGATGACGGCGTTTGACACTAGAAAGCCCTGCGGCGTCAGCCGCCAGCGGCCGTTTTCCTTTTGGGAAAGGCCGTGGTGCGCGCACTCTTCGAGCACTGCCTCGGCGTCCCGCGTGTCCTCCTTGAGCGCCGACAGGTCGAGCCCCCGCGCGGTGCGCAGGGCAAGCATGACGCGTTCTTCTTCGCGCTCGCGTTCCGCGGGGCATGCGCTTTCGGAAAGGTGCTCCTCACCCTTGATGTAAGCATTCAAGTCGCGCGCGTAGGCGAAGCGCCGCCCGCCGAAGTCCGAATGCGCGCCAGGACCGAAGCCCAGATACTCCTGCATCGTCCAGTATTTGAGGTTGTGGCGCGACTCGCGCCCGGGACGCGCGAAGTTCGAAATTTCATACTGCGCGTAGCCCTCCTTTTCGAGCAGCTCGACCGTTGCAAGGTACTCCTCCGCCTGTTCATCGTCGTCGGGGATGCGCAGGGCGTCTTTTTTGCGGTCGAGCGGCGTGCCCCCCTCGATCTTGAGCCCATAGCAGGAAAGGTGCTCAGGCCGTAAAGCGATCGCCGCTTGCAGGTTTTCCCGCCAGTGCGCCATTGTCTGCTCGGGTAGGCCGTAGATGAGATCGAGGCTCACATTGTCGAAGCCCGCCGCGCGGGCGGCGCGCACGGCCTCGACCGTCTCTTTATGCGTGTGGACGCGCCCGATCAGGCGCAGCTCGTCGTCGCTCGCCGACTGCATCCCGAGTGAAATGCGGTTGAAGCCCGCTTCTCTGAGCTGCCGCAGTGCTGATACCTCCCGTGCGCTATCGGGATTCGCCTCGGTCGTGATCTCAGCGTTTTTGTCCACGCGGTAATGGGCAAAGACCGTCTCTAAAATGCGGCAGAGCCGGTCTGCGCCGAGATAGCTCGGCGTGCCGCCGCCAAAGTAGATCGTGTCAACGGTATGGCCTTTCGCCTGATCCGCCCAGCGCATCAGATCGCGCTGCAAGGCCGCGGTGTAGGCGTCCATCTTCTCCTCCGAATGAGGAAGCGAGTAGAAGTCGCAGTAAATGCACTTCGCCTTGCAGAACGGAATGTGGAGATACAGTCCCAGCGGTCGCATCGCGTCAACTCCTTTGCAAAAATGTCCTCGCCCATTGTAACACAAACCTCGCCGCGCGCAAGACGGTATCGCGCGGATATTTCGTCCATTTCCCGCAAACACTACGACAAAAGGAGTGATTCTTCATGGATATGACGCCTCAGGAATATCAGGAGTATGTCAAGCGCCTTGCGCCCAAATCGCCCATTTTCAAGGATACCGCCTTTGCCTTTTTCATCGGCGGCGCGATCTGCGCGCTCGGCCAGCTCATCCAGAACGGCTTTCTCTCGCTCGGCCTTGCAAAGGCGGACGCAGGCACGGCGACCTCGATCTGCCTCATCTTCCTCTCCGCACTTTTAACAGGCTTAAACCTTTACAATTCCATCGCGCGCTTTGCCGGGGCCGGCACGCTCGTGCCGATCACGGGCTTTGCCAACTCCGTTGTCTCCCCCGCCATCGACTTTAAGAGCGAGGATTGACCTATAATAGACATACAGTCGGTTCTATGGAGTGAGTATGCTGATTTAGTCCAAAATCAAAGCTTCCTCCCGACTTATCATTTGCACGCATTCACCTTAAATGGTGGGTGCGTGCTTTTTTTGTTTTCAATGCATTTTCATAATACCTCATCAGCCTATTTTAGTCGATGGGGAAATTTTTCTTTTTTGAAGGGTGGTCAAAAGGGGTGCCATTTCTACATTCATTACGAGAGGTGCATTCGAGGTGTTTTATGACTTGCCGACCGCAGACTCTCAACCTGTTACCACAGCACTGTACCTTGAAAACCGAATACGATTCCAAGACATCACCGTGTTCGAGCCACTATGAGCAAGTGAAAGGGGCCTGGTCAAGCTCCATTGCGACGACAGCACGGGAAAATAATGGTACACTCGTCCGGCTAGGTCTCAAACCGAGGGACGACGCACCCACAAGCATGGGCCGAGGCTGAAATGCCTGTGTCCCCCTGACCAGGGGACTTGGAATCGACTCTATTTATAGCTCTGTCAGGAAGGAGGTGTATGAGATGAACTGCACACAAAAACAACAGTTGGTGTGCTTTCCGAAGGTAAGAGTTTATAAGCCGTGGTTCCGACACTTCAATGATCACAAGGATTTCCGGAACGAAGGAACTGTCCATCTATTCAGTCTCATGGCGCTCTTCAGCTACGCTAATTTTCGATCCAATGAACGCGTGATCTATGGCGACCGATATATGGAGGCACCGGGTCAGTGGATCTGCAAGCTCGGGGCATTGCCCAGAATCCTTCGAGTCCACTCCAAGGCTCAGGCGCTTGAGCTGATGGAGTACTTCCGGAATCATGGATTCCTTACCTTTGAGATCTTGGATGAGGAAAAGGAAATACTCCGCTTCACGATTGCCGATTGGAAAGAGCACTGCACACACCTACAGTATAACTATTACAGCTATAAAGGATCGGGATTCTTTTTCTTCCCGCTGCCTGTCGGCAGACTGCTTTTGAAGACAGCACGAAAGGAAGTCGGAATTGTATTCAGTGAATTGGACGCCATCATGGATATGTGGCTCCACACAATCCTGAATGACCCCCAAGTGCGAGGATCTGAGTATATGCCAGTTGTCTATTACTCCAATATGCGAGGTATGCCGCTGCTCTCATATACTTACCTTGCTCGTCGTTGGGGCTGGTCCAAGTCCCGAGTCGGACGCTTCATGTTGAAGACCGGCGAATATGGAATTATCAGCCGTGTGAGTTTTTCCAGCTCACGCGGCTCTGTCATTTCAATGTGCCGCTATCGTGAGATGATCTACGGTGAAGGCTGTGAGGAACTCGAGCTAAGCAGGATTGGCGAGATCATTGGTATTGCTAAGGCGATTGATGTGGTGGAAGCAGACGACAGCAAACTCGATATCAGCGTCGAGTCTCGCGTCCCGCCCGCTCATACTATAGGGAAGCCACGAAAAGCCTTGAGAATTCAAGTGTTTCTGGTGATCCGAAGTTCTTTTTTTGCTCGCCAAATTCCATTAGTCTTCTACAGTGCTTTAGACTGGGAGGTAACGAATCAGGAGAAGAATAGCCGCGATCCACCGACTGAGTCCCAATCCGGAAAGGAGATGAAACGATGACATCAGATAGCACTCCCGCGTTTGAGATAGAAAAAGAAGCTTTGAAAACAGAGATCGAAACCGGCATCCAAGCCGGTGTTGATCATTTAGAGGCGAAGACCGCAAAACGCAAGGATGCGGATAAGTATCATAACACAAGGCATCTGCTCAAGCAGTACCGGAAAGTAGCATATGCGATCCAAATCTCGGAAGCAGATATGAATGTTCGAATGGAAATGGAGCATGGCACCCGCCTTTCCACACTTGAAGTCAATGCCGAATTGGCTGGCGTGGATTTGTCCGGTTCTAAACTGGAGGGGTACGCCAGAACAGTTATTCGGAGCAAGAACATGCTCCAGATCATTGATAACGCGCTTAATACGGTGCGAATGGATCCAGACCACGGTGAGCTGATGTATCAAGTCCTCTACCTCACATACTTCTCAAAAAAGAAGCCCGCGAATCGTGAGGTGATCCTAGCGGAACTTGATCGGCAAGGATTCCCCATGTCGATGGTAACCTATCATAGCTATCTCAACATGGCAATTCGTGCGATTGACCGCATTCTGTGGGGTTACACGGCGCGTGATTGCATGGAGATTATCAAGCAGTTTTTACCTTGAACCACTATTGAACTGTTTTCGAACGAAACTTGAAGTTCTGCTTAATTGCACCTGTACCCCCTAAATGGTAAGATGATAGCGTCGAAAAGATTCATTGATGGACTGCCTCCTTTCATCGGGAGGCATTTTTCATGTGAAGCCAGGAACTCAGGTCGTACTGCCCGAGTTCCCGGCTTTTCTTTTCGGCTCTATTTGAAAGGAGGACATCCCAATATGAATCTAAACAAACCTGCCGTCATCAAGAAGCTGCAGGAGCGATTCAGAAATGTAAATGCAGGCCGAGGCCTATATACTGCCTTTCTCGTGCCTACGATGCTGACCATGTTTTCCACACGCGCCTTTGCTGCTGACACCATTTGGACGAAGGCGAGTGCAATCATGCAGGATGTGTACACTCAAATCCTCGGCATCAGCACCATCGCAGCTGTTGTTACTGCGGCTATTGCGCTTCTTCTGATGAACTTCTCCAGATCTGGACGAACGGTTGATGAGTCCCGTGCATGGTTAAAGCGGATCATTATTACTTGGGCCATTCTCAATAGCCTTGGCTTTATCATGGCCTATGTGACACCATTCTTTTCCGGTGGCACTTGGACTCCCTAATTACGAAGGAGAATCAAGACATGAAGAATATTATCTGTTTCTTATCCGGTATTGTCGCTGGCATTGCCATGTGCCTCACCGCAGCATACTACCTGCCTGAAAGTAGCTTCGATGATGAGTTAGGCCACTTCTAAGCAGATGCAGGAGGAGCCGCATGGGAATCTTAGACAGTATTGTTGAGTGGATTGCCACACAGGTCATGAATCTGCTGGATCTGATCACAGGGTCCGTACTCGGTGCGCTAGGCTGTGATATGAGCACGTTTCTACGCTATTTCCCAGCCGCTGAAACGCTCTATGAAATATTCGTAGCGATTGGTGTAGGCTTCATCTTACTGAACCTTGTGTGGCAGCTATTCAGAAACTTTGGGCTTGGACTGGGCCTTAGTGCGGAGGATCCAGTCAAGCTCGCCATCAAATCCATTCTCTTTATCTTTTTAGCACTTTTTGCGGATCAGATTATGGTGCTCGTTTTGGGAATCGTAGGAACGCCATACGACTGGGTGGTAGACACAGCACTTCCCCCAATCGAGTTTGCAAGTTTTGCCAGCGTAGTAACAGTTTTGGTGGGCAGCCTTGTGTCCGGCTCGGTAAGTTTGATTGTACTCATTTTGGTGCTCATCGTAGCATGGAACTATATCAAGCTTCTATTCGAGGCAGCGGAGAGATACATTCTCGTCGGCGTTCTGATCTACACAGCTCCAGTCGCATTCGCTACAGGGGCATCAGAAAACACATCAAATGTCTTTAGTGCATGGTGCAGAATGCTTGGAGGCCAGCTTTTTTTGCTGATCATGAATGCATGGTGCCTGCGCTTATTCACGAGTATGGTTGGCAGTTTTCTTGCCAACCCGTTATCCGTTTGAGGAGGTAAAGATGAAGAGAAAAGCCCATATCATACTGCTTGTATTGCTGCTCTTATGCGTACTTTCGACAACCGCCTTTGCCATCGATGAGAGCGAAGTAGAAAGTGCCATTGCGGCATCGAGCAAGGAAGAAGTTGCTGGCAATGTTTTTATCTGGTTTCTATGCGCCATTGGATTCCTTAAAGTCAGCCAGAAAATTGATAGTTTTATGGCTTCTTTGGGAATCAATGTCGGCAGAACCGGTGGAAGTATGTTGACTGAGCTCATGGTTGCCGGACGCGGCATTGCTGCTGTTGCGGGGGCTGTAGGTGGAACTGTATTTAACCATCATTCCTCAAGTAACAGCACTCACACAAATGCACAGGCCGCCAGCGCTGCTTTTACAGGTGGAGGAAACGGCCTTGTCGGCGTTACGAAACGTGCTGCTGGAAACGCGGCAGCCGCAAGCGCTACAGGCAATGCAAAAGGACTCAGCAATCTTGTGGGTGGCGCTATGTTCGAATCAAGCCTGCAAAATGGAGGCAAATTTGCAATGAGCGTTGTTGGAGCTGTGGCAAAAGGCAGCATATCCTCAGTCGGGTCCATCACCGGTGATCAGGCGGCTGAGGCATTGACAAGCTATTTGGGCTATTCGCCTGTTGACTCAGGTAGCGCACTTGCAGATGATGGTGGCCTCATCCCTCCATCTCCCATTACGTCAGAAGACGTAGTTACGCTTGATGGCGGCACAGCCGCAGGAACAGCTTCTCCTACTGCGTCTGCAAATGGGACACCTATCCCATCTGGCGCTAGAGAGCACGACGGTTCTGTGGTTGAGAGTGCACGCATTTCTGGAGCGCCACCCATATTTCAGAATGTTGAAATCGGCGGTGGACGCATCACGGGCCTTGAGGTCTCACCTGATAGGCAGTCAGATAGGGAGTTTGCTATGTACAGCACAGAACAATACATGGCCCCAACTGGCCCGTATGATACAGTCCAAACAGTAGACGGTGCCTCGTGGTATCGGCAGTATGCTCAGCCCAAAGTTGAGAAAACGCCCTATACCGATGAAGGTGACAAGATTAGGTATGAGGAACGCATCGTTTCTCAGATGCCGCCTGTTCCCAAAAGAAAGGACAAAATCTAATGAGTGATGAAAAAAGCCAGCAGCAAACATCGACCGAATCCACAGTTGCGGGTGCCGCAAAGACTGGCAAAGCAATTCCCAATATTGCCAAGGGCGCAGCTGCAGGTGGTGCTCATGGTGCGGCAATTGAAGCAGGGAAGTCTTCTGCGAAATGGCTGATTCCGTTAATC
>OGYX01002886.1_pt1 | contig 10550 bp, 10 predicted proteins | sample 1576601 | NCBI WGS metagenome assembly OGYX01 (sample SAMEA3541561, study PRJEB24748) | human gut metagenome | biome: human gut; feature: human-associated habitat; material: faeces | place: China | collected 2012 | reverse complement strand
GGGGGCCGTGCTGACCAGTGTCGTGCCCCAGATCACGGGGGCGCTGGCCGAGTGCGCCCGCCACTACACGGGCAAAAAGCCCGTCATCGTCTCGCCGGAGATCCGCACCGGGCTGACCATGGGGGTGCCCGACCCCCACGCCGTGGGCAAGGACCGCATTGTGGACGCGGCCTACGCGGCGGCCAATTTCCCGCTGCCGGTGATCACGGTCGATCTGGGCACCGCCACCACCTTTAATGTGGTGGACGAGAACCGGGTGTTCCGGGGCGGCGTTATCTGCCCGGGGCTCTCCACGGGCCTGCGGGCACTGGGGGAGCGCTGTGCCCAGCTGCCGCAGGTGCATCTCTCCTCGCCCAAAAACGCCATCGGCACCAACACCGAAAGCTGCATGCTCTCCGGCTCGGTGCTGGGCACGGCGGTGCTGCTGGACGGCATCGCCGCTCGCATTGAAGAGGAGCTGGGCCGCCCGGCCACGCTGGTGGTCACCGGCGGGCTGGCAAAGTATGTCACCCCCCTTTGCCGTCACCCGCTGACCTATGACCCCGAGCTGCTGCTCAAGGGGCTGGCGCTGCTCTACCAGCTCAACGCGCCCCAGCAGCACCATCACCCCGCCGGAGGCCGCAAGCCTCACGGGCAGAACTTCCGCCGCCATCGGCCATTCCGCCGGGAGCGGCACGAGACGGAGGCCAAGGCGGGCTGACACGAGCAAACAGGATAGGAACTAGGAAGAATGGAACAGAAGATGAAGCTTGGCATCCTGGGCACCGGGATGATCGTCAAGGAGTTTTTGCCCTGGCTGGCCGGGGCGGACTCGCCGTTTCAGGTGCAGGCGCTGTGCAGCACCCAGCGGAGCGCGCCGCTGGCGGCGGAGCTCTGCGCCCGGTACCATGTGCCCCAGTGCACCACCAACTACCTGGAGCTGCTGCAGTGGGTGGATGTGGTCTATCTGGCCGTCCCCAATTTGCAGCACACCCGCTATGCCAAAGTGGCGCTGGAAGCGGGCAAGCATGTCATTGTGGAAAAGCCCATGGCCCCCACGGCGGCCCAGACCGAAGAGCTGGCCGCCCTCTCCCGTCACAAACGGGTCTTCCTCTTTGAGGCGCTGACCACCCAGTATCTGGAAAACTATAATAAGATCCGGGAGCTGCTGCCCCGCATTGGCACTGTGAAGCTGGTGCAGTGCAATTTCAGCCAGTATTCCAGCCGGTACGATGCGTTCTGCGCGGGGCAGGTGGCCCCGTCGTTTGATCCCAACTGCGCCGGCGGTGCCCTCATGGACCTGAATGTCTACAACATCAGCTACATCGTGGGCCTGTTCGGGGAACCCAACCGGGTGAACTACGCGGCCAACATCGACCACGGCATTGACACCAGCGGCATCCTGACCATGGATTACAGCGGCTTCAAGGCCGTGAGCATGGCGGCAAAAGACTGCGGGGCCCCGGCCCGGTATGTCATTCAGGGCACCAAGGGCTATCTGCTGCAGAAATCCACGGCCAACTACTGCGGCGGCCTGACGCTGCACCTCAACGACGGCAAAGAGGAGCACTACAACCTCAACGGCGGCCGCCCCCGGCTGGCCGCGGAGTTTGAGGCCTTTGCCCGCGCCATTGAGGGCGGCGACCAGGAGCTGTGCAGCCGGATGCTGGATACCTCCATTGCCGTCAGCCGGGTGCTGACCGCCGCCCGCCGCTCGGCAGGCATCCGCTTCCCGTGTGATCCATAAGTTATCTCCCTTTGGAACGTTCCCTGACAAAGCATTCCAAAGTAAAATAGAAAAACGGCCCCGCACCTTTTGCGGGCAGGTTTGCGCCGTATCCGACATCTAGGGCGGAACGGCAGCAGGAGGAAATATTTTTATGAAAAAGAATAACGATCTTCGTACTCTCACCCGGCTGGCACTGCTGGTCGCCATTGAGCTGGTCATGAAAGCCGTCGGCCTGGGCAGCGTGCCCATGGGCCCGCTTTACATGAGCTTTCTGACGCTCCCCATCGCCGTGGGTGCCATCACCATGGGCCCGGCGGCTGGTGCCATCCTGGGCGGCGTGTTCGGCGCGGTGAGCTTCTATGATGCTGTCACCGGCGCTTCGGCCATGACGGGCGCCCTGTTCCAGGTGAGCCCTGTCAACACGTTCATCCTCTGCGTGGGGATGCGTGTGCTGATGGGCCTGTGCGTGGGCCTCGTCTTCAACGGCCTCAAGCGGTTCGACAAGCCCGGCACCTGGAGCTACATCGTTTCCGCCATGTGCGCTCCCGGCCTCAACACCCTGTTCTTCATGGGCTACATCGTGCTGGCATTCTACGGCTGCGATTACATCCAGAACATCGTGGCTGCCAAGGGCGCGGCCAACCCGTTCATGTTCGTGGTGCTGCTGGTCGGCGTGCAGGGTGTGATGGAGTTCCTCGTCTCCGGCATTCTGGGCGGCATCGTGGCCCGCGCGGTGGCAAAGTTCCTGAAGTAATCTCCCGGCGTGCGCACAGTCAGGGACGCCCCGAGAGATCAGATAAAAAACCCAATAAAATCGCAGGCTCCTCCGGCGTTTTGCCGGGGGAGCTTTTTGCGTGTGTCCGTGCGGAAAATGCCTTGGCGGCCCCGGGGCGAAACTGGTCATATCGCTGTTTTCTCACCGTACCGATTGGTAAAAATGATGAAAACACAGTGAAATCTTGACAATTGCCACAAAAAGGGGTATGCTGAATTTAACATAGCAAACTGCCCGCACAAGGCGGGCCGTTACTGGGGAACTATCTGATTACGGAGGATACAACAATGAAAGCATTTAAGAAACTGATGGCTGCTGCCCTCGTTTGCGTTATGGCTCTGACCATGCTGACTGGCTGTGCAGTGAGCGACAACCTGGTTGAGAAAGCTCTGGTCAACAAGCTGAACGCTGTCAGCGCTGTCTCTTACAAGCACAAGACCGATCTGGACGACGAGGCTCAGAAGGCTTGGGACGAGAACAAGGATAAGAAGGAAAGCAGCGGCATCATTCTCATTGGCAAAGATAAAGTTGCTTACAACTATGTGATCGTCAAGAAGCCCAGCGATGCAACCAAGGAAAACAGCTGGGGCGATAAGGCTAAGAAGGCTGATGTCGTTCTGTCTACCTCTGCGAAGAACAGCGACAAGAAGATTGAGATCGGTGTCAAGGTTGTTGGCGACGATTATGTTGCTATTGTTGCTAAAGCAGCTACTAAGGCAGCAAAGTAATCAATCCACCAAAAATTGCATATTGGCCCCGGAGTAAGCCTTACGGCCCCGCTCCGGGGCTTTTTGTTTGCGTCCGTCACCCTCCTCCCTACCTGTGCATAGAATGGCGCAGGCTTTGGGGAGGAGGGCTTTTTAATGGAACGACAAAAAAGCTTTGCGGTGATCGGCAGCGATGCCCGGCAGCTGGCGGCAGGCCGGGCGCTGGCCCGGGCGGGGTATGCGGTGGAGGGGCCGGAAGAGATCGCGCTGGCAGACTATATCCTGCTGCCGCTGCCGCTGGACGCGGCCCGCACCCCGCTGGCGGAGCTGCTGCGGGCGGCACGCCCCGGGGCGCTGGCGCTGGGCGGGATGCTCTCGGAAGAAGCAAAGGCCATTGCGGCGGAAGCCGGGGTGGAGCTGGTGGATTACTTTGCCCGGGAGGAGCTGGCCATCCGCAACGCCATCCCCACGGCGGAGGGGTGCATCGGCGTTTTGCTGGCCCAGCGCAAACGCACCCTGTGGGGCAGCGCGGTCCTGCTGCTGGGATTTGGCCCGGTGGGGCAGGCGGTTGGCACCCGGCTGGCGGCATTGGGGGCGCATGTGACAGTGGCAGCCCGCCGCCCGGCCCAGCGGGCACAGGCGGAAAGCCTGGGGATGCAGGGGGCAGAGCTGGCCCGGCTGGCCCGGCTGGCCCCGGCCTTTGACACGGTGGTGAATACCATCCCGGCGCAGGTGCTCACGGCCCCAGTGCTGGCCCGGCTGCGGCCCGGGAGCCTGATCGTGGATCTGGCTTCCCGCCCCGGTGGGACGGATTTTGATGCCGCCGCCCGCTGCGGCCACAAGGCCATCCATGCATTGAGCCTGCCCGCTGCCTGCGCGCCGGAAACAGCCGGGGAGATCGTGGCCCGGACGGTGCGCGAGATGCTGCGCGAAAGGGAGGGAGCACGATGAACGAGAAACGACGCTGTGCCTTTGCGGTCTGCGGCAGCTTCTGCACGCTGGAGACCGCACTGGAACAGGCACGGGAACTGACGGCCCGGGGCTGGGAGCTGCTGCCTGTCATGAGCAATACCGCCGCCCGGTGTGATACCCGGTTTGGCCGGGCCGGGAGCTGGCGGCAGCGGCTGGAAGCCCTGACCGGGCACCCGGTGCTGGACAGTTTGCAGGCCGTGGAGCCTCTGGGGCCCCAAAACATGGCCGAGGCGCTGGTGATCGCCCCCTGCACGGGCAGCACGCTGGCCCGGCTGGCGGCGGGCCTCTCGGACACGCCGGTGACGCTGGCGGCCAAGAGCCTGCTGCGGGTGGGGCGGCCGGTCGTGATCGCCGTCTCCACCAACGACGGGCTGGGGGCCTCGGGAGAAAACATTGCCCGGCTGTACCAGCGCAAGCACTATTACTTTGTGCCCTACGGCCAGGATGACCCGCAGGCAAAGCCGCAGAGCCTGAAAGCCCGGTTTGCCCTGCTGCCCGCCGCACTGGACGCGGCGCTGGAGGGGCGGCAGCTGCAGCCCGTTCTTTGCCCCGCCGCCGGGCACGGAATGTCTTTTCAGCAAGGGAAAAGTGTGGTATACTAAACAAAATAATTTTGAATTATGGAGTATACCAGATGAAAAAACAGATCGCCGTGCTTTGCACGGTGCTGCTCTGGGTCTGCGCGGTGTTTGCACCCATGGCGCGGGCCGCGGGCCCGGCGCTGTCGGCCACGGAGGCTTACTGCATCATCGACGCGGACACCGGCCTTGTGCTGGCCCAGCAGAATATGGACGAAGAGCTGCACCCGGCGTCCATCACCAAGGTGATGACGCTGGGCCTTGCCTGTGAGAAAGCCCAGGGCCAGTGGGACGGTGTGAGCCTGGAAGTGACCCACGAGGATGTCTATTCCCTCGCGGGGACGGATTCCAGCCACATTGCCCTGCAGGAGGGGGAGCATGTGCCCCTGACGGATGCCCTCTATGCCACCATGATGGCCAGCGCCAACGATGGCGCCAACCTGCTGTCCGAATATTTCGGGGATGGCACCATTGCGGGCGGCGTGGCGGCCATGAATGCCCAGGTGGCTGAACTGGGCCTCAAGCACACCCACTTTGCCAACCCCCACGGCATCAGCGATACCGACCACTATACCAGCTGCTATGATATGGCGCAGATCCTGCGCTGGGCCCTGACCCAGCCGGGGTTTGAGACGCTGTTTACCCGCAACGAGATGTATCCCATGAAGCCCACGGACATCCAGCCCAAAGAGCGGTATTTCCACCAGCAGGACAAAATGCGGGTGGGTTCCAGCCGGTATTACATCCCGGCCATTCAAGGCTCCAAGATCGGCTACACCAACATTGCCCGCTACAGCTATGTCTGTCTGGCGGAGCAGAACGGTGTCCGGCTCATCTGCGTCACCATGCAGAGCAACATCAAGACCGACAAGTACAACGATGTCCGCACCCTGCTGGATTACGCCTTTGTCCACTACACAAACTATACCGACATCCCGGCTCAGGGCCTGACCCGGGAGCTGACGGTGGCGGGAGGCGGTGCCCCGCTGGGCATGGTCACGGTGACCGACCCCGGCACCCGGCTGCTGTTGGCTGACGGCCTGACGGCAGGGGATGTGTCCGTGACGCTGGAGCTGCCGGAACAGTATGTCTTGGGCACCAGCCCGGCGGTGTACGCGGTGTATACCGTCAACGGGCAGGACAAGCAGGAGTCCGCCAGCGTCCGGGTGCCGGCCACGATTACGGGACTGGAGGATCTATTAGAGCGGAACACCGGTGTCCAGCTGGGCAGCGGCACCCGCAGCCCCGGCAAGACCGCGGGCCTGCTCATCGGCATCTCGCTGGGGTGCACGGTGCTGGCGGCGGGAGTTGCATTTGTTGTGGTAAGGCTCCGCTCGAAAGCTAAGAAAAAATCGAGGCACTGACCCTCTTTGCCAAGGGCTCCCCTACAAGGGGAGCTGTCGCGTAAGCGACTGAGAGGTTGTATGACATCCGCATATGGACAAGGCGGTGCTCTGTCCAACCTCTCCGTCATTGCTTCGCAATGCCACCTCTCCTAGTAGGAGAGGCTTTGGCAATCCACGCAACATCTTTTCTAACACTGCGCAAAAGCCATTCCGGCTTTTCCAAATAAAAAACAAAATGTCAAAAACAATAACGAAAAAACAGAGAGGAAAATGAAAAATGGGTAAATTTACGTTTACGGAAACTGAGATCCCCGGTGTTGTGGTCATTGAGCCCCAGGTGTTTGGCGATGACCGCGGTTATTTTATGGAGACCTACCAGAAAGACCAGTTCGCTGCTGCCGGGATTGATAAGGAGTTTGTGCAGGACAACCAGAGCCGCTCCACCCGCGGCGTGCTGCGCGGCCTGCATTTCCAGAAGAACCACACCCAGGGCAAGCTGGTCCGCGTGACCAAGGGCGAAGTGTACGACGTGGCCGTGGACTGCCGCCCCCACAGCGCCACCTTTGGCAAGTGGGTGGGCGTGACCCTGAGCGAGGAGAACAAGAAGATGTTCTATATCCCCGAGGGCTTTGCCCACGGCTTCCTGGTGCTGAGCGATGTGGCCGAGTTCTGCTACAAGTGCACCGATGTCTATGACCCCACCAGCGAGGGCGGCATCCCCTACGATGACCCCACCGTGAACGTGCAGTGGCCCGACTGCGGCTGTGAGCACAAGACCAGCGCAAAGGACAAGCTGCATGAGCCCTTTGCAGCCCAGAAGTTTGAATTCTTTGAAAAGTGGTGATAGCCCGTGGCGAAACTGAAAGGAATGTTCAACGGCTTCTGGCGCTACCGCTATCTGCTGTGGAATCTGGTCAGCCGTGATTTCAAGCTGAAATACCGCCGCAGCGTGCTGGGTGTGCTGTGGAGCGTGCTGAACCCCCTGCTGATGTGCCTGGTCTACTGGGCTGTGTTCAGCAGCCTGATGGATATGCGGGGCAGCGGCATCGACAACTTCCCGGTGTTCCTGATGTGCGGTCAGCTGCTCTTCAACTTCTTCAACGAAGCCACCTCCTCCAGCATGAGCAGCGTGCTCAGCGCTGCCCCCCTGCTGAAAAAGGTGTATATCCCCAAGTATATCTTCCCGCTGGAAAAGTGCTGCTTTGCCATGGTGAACTGCGTGTTCAGCTTTGTGGCCCTGCTGCTGGTGATGATCTTTACCGGCGCGCCCTTCCACCTGACCCTTCTGGAAGCGCTCTATCCGCTCATCACCCTCTTCTTCTTCAGCCTGGGGGTGGGCCTGTTCCTGGCGGCGGCAACGGTGTTCTTCCGGGACATCATGCACATCTGGAGCGTGTTCATCACGGCGCTGCTCTACTTCTCCGCCATCTTCTATGACCCTACCCAGATGACCTTTTCCATCGGCGGGTTCAACATGCAGCAGATCATCAAGCTGAACCCCATATACTGGTATATCACTGGCTTCCGCCGCACCCTGATGTGGGGCATCCCGCTGGACCTCAACATGTTTGCGGTCTGCGGCATCTGCGCAGTGGTCTCCATGTGGGTGGGCGTGCACATGTTCCGCAAAACGCAGGATCGTTTTGTGCTGCATATTTAAGGAGGGGAGAAGAATGGAACCGATCATCAAAGTGGACAACGTGTCCATGTGCTTCAACCTCTCCACCGAAAAGCACGAGAGCCTGAAGGAATATCTGCTGGCCATGGTGCAGGGCCGCCTGCAGTACGACGAGTTTTACGCCCTGAAGGACGTGAGCCTGGACATCATGCCCGGCGATTTTTACGGTCTGGTGGGCTTGAACGGCTCGGGCAAATCCACCCTGCTCAAGACCATTGCGGGCGTGTACAAGCCCACCAGGGGCAAGGTCACCGTCAACGGCACCATCGCCCCGCTCATCGAGCTGGGTGCGGGCTTTGATATGGACCTGACCGCCCGCGAGAACATCTACCTCAACGGTACGGTGCTGGGGTTCTCGCCCAAGTATCTGGACGAGAAGTTCGACGAGATCGTGGAGTTCAGTGAGCTGCAGAACTTTCTGGATGTGCCGCTGAAAAACTACTCCTCCGGCATGGTGGCCCGCATCGGCTTTGCCATTGCCACCATCACCAAGCCTGATATCCTGATCGCGGATGAGGTGCTCTCGGTGGGCGACTTCCTGTTCCAGCAGAAATGCGAAAAACGGATGAAGGAACTGATGGCAGGCGGCACCACCGTCATTCTGGTGTCCCACTCCATCGAGCAGATCGAGCGGATGTGCAGCAAGGTGGCATGGCTGAGCCACGGCCATCTGAAAATGAACGGCGATACCGAGACAGTCTGCGCGGCCTACAAGGCCACCCAGCGCGGCGAGGCCTGAGCCATGAATGTGCGATTGAAACGTGCCAGAGAGCTGGCAGGCTATGCGGTCCAGCTGACAAAGGACGAGGGGCTGGGCACCATGCTGGCCCGGGGCGCGGGCTTTGTCAGGCGGCGGTGCTTTGGCAAAAAGGCCCGCTACCTGCCCGCAAAAAAGGTGCTGGAAGCCCAGAGAGCCGAAATGGCAGGAAAAAATTTTGAAAACTGCCAACTTTCGACGATTTCCGTGTTGACACCGTTGTATAATACTCCTGAGGTGTTTCTGCGGCAGTTTCTGGATTCCTTCGTGAACCAGACCGCCCCCAATGGTGAGCTCTGCCTGGCGGATGCCTCCGATGCCGCCCACAGCAGTGTGGGGGATATCGTAAGGGAATATCAGGCAAAATATCAACACATCGTATACAAAAAGATCGAAAACAAGGGCATTGCGGCCAACACCAACGCCGCCGCTGAACTGGCATCGGGGGAATATCTGGCGCTGGCCGACCACGATGACATCCTTGCGCCCCACGCCATGTACACCATGGGTCAGGCGATCCGGCAGCTGCGTGAGGCAGGGGAGCCGGACGGCTTCCTGTACAGCGACGAGGCCCTCTTCACCAAAAAGATCGAAAAGCCGCTGGTGGCCCACTTCAAGCCCGATTACGCCCCGGATTATCTGCTCTGCTGCAACTACATCTGCCATCTGGCCGTGTTCCGGCGGGAGCTGTTCGAGCAGGTGGGCGGGGAACGCCCCGAATGTGATGGCAGTCAGGACCACGACCTTTTCCTCCGGCTCATTGAGCAGGTGGGCGGCGCGGCCCATGTGCCGCAGGTGCTCTACTACTGGCGGGTACACGAAGGCTCGACCTCCGGCGGCACCGATGCCAAGCCCTACGTTGCCAAAGCGGCAAAGAAGGCGCTGGCCGACCATCTGGAGCGCACCGGCCGTACCGGCACCATAGAGGATGGCCTGTACCCCAGCACCTATCGGGTCAGGTGGGACATTGTGGGGGAGCCGAAGGTGAGCATCCTCATCCCCAACAAGGATCACACCGAGGATCTGGAAAAGTGCCTGCAGAGCATCTGGAAAAAGACCACTTGGAACCGGTTCGAGGTCATCGTCATTGAGAACAACTCCACAGACCCGGCCACCTTTGCCTATTACGAGAAGGCCCGGCAGCGGTACGATGGCCTGAAAGTGGTCACTTACCCGGACAAGGGCTTCAACTTCTCGGCCATCAACAACTTTGGCCGGAAAGCGGCAGAAGGCGACTACCTGCTGCTGCTCAACAACGATGTGGAAGTGGTGAACGGCGACTGGCTCACGGAGCTGCTCCGGCAGTGCGCCCACCCCGGCGGTGCGGCGATCTGCGGTGCCATGCTCTGGTACCCGGATGAGACCATCCAGCACGCCGGGATCGTGACCGGTCTGGGCGGCTACGCGGGCCACAGCCACAAGTATAAGAAGAAGGGCGGCAGCGGCTATCTGTTCCGCACCTCTACCGTGCAGGACTTCTCCGGCGTGACCGGTGCCTGTTTGCTGGTAAAGACCGCCGTCTATGACGAGATGCACGGGCTGGACGAGCAGTTCGCCGTGGCCTTCAACGATGTGGACTTCTGCCTGCGGGTGCGGGATGCGGGCTACCGCATTGCCTGGACCCCCTACGCCGAGCTCATCCACTATGAGAGCAAGAGCCGGGGCGGGGATGAAAAAGACCCCGTCAAGGCGGCCCGCTTTGCGGCGGAACAGCAGCGGCTCTACACCATCCACGGCAAGGAAAACATTCTGGATGACCCCTACTACAACCCCAACCTGACCCGCGACCGGGAGGATTTTTCGGAGAGCGACGATCTGCGCAGATTGAAAGAGGGCAGGGTAACGGTAAGATTCCGGGGAGGTACCCTCCAATGAACATCAAGGGACACTTTGAGACCATCACCCGGCATAAACTGCTGGTGATGAAGTATTGCTTTGAATGCGGCCTTTATCAGCAGGGCCTGACCCATGACCTGAGCAAGTACAGCCCCACCGAGTTCATCCCGGGCTGCATCTACTATCAGGGCGA
>OGYX01002878.1_pt1 | contig 10578 bp, 9 predicted proteins | sample 1576601 | NCBI WGS metagenome assembly OGYX01 (sample SAMEA3541561, study PRJEB24748) | human gut metagenome | biome: human gut; feature: human-associated habitat; material: faeces | place: China | collected 2012 | reverse complement strand
ACCGGAAGGATCTCCGGCGAGAACCATCCGTTCGTCGAACATTTCAAGTTCGTCAAGCAGTTCGAGGACGAGAACACCGTGGCCCGCCAGACCATGCCCTCCCCCGCGCAGACCCGCTTCGTGCTCACCGGCAACGCGGCCGCCTACCCGTATGACGAGTTCTACAAGAACGACGACGAGCTGACCGCCGACATCGTCGCCGCCTACCGCCAGGTCATCGCCGACCTGTATGCCGCCGGCTGCCGCAACGTGCAGTTCGACGACTGCACCTGGACCCGCCTGTGCGATGCGAGCGTACGCGAACGTCTCGGCTGGAGCGACGAGGACGCGCTACGCCTGCAGCAGGAGAACCTCGACGTCATCAACGCCGTGATCGCCGACCAGCCGGACGACCTGGTCATCAACACCCACGTGTGCCGCGGCAACTTCCACTCCACCTGGCTTTCCTCCGGAGGCTACGCGCCGGTCGCGGCCAAACTGTTCGGCGAGGAGAACGTGGACGCCTACTACCTCGAGTTCGACGACGACCGTTCCGGCGATTTCGCGCCGCTCGCCGAAGTCTCCGGCGACAAGAAGGTCGTGCTCGGCCTGATCACCTCCAAGAAGCCCGACCTTGAGGATCCGGACACCATCAAGGCCCGCATCCAGGAAGCCGCCCAGTACATTCCGCTCGACCGCCTGTGCCTGTCCACCCAGTGCGGCTTCGCCTCCACCCAGGAAGGCAACAAGCTCACCGAAGACCAGCAGTGGGCCAAGATCGCACTCGTCCAATCCATCGCCAAGGACGTGTGGGGCGAGTAAACACAGCACGCCATCCACAATCAGCTATAAGGAAGGGCTATCCGTCTTGTTCGGCGGATAGCCCTTTGTTTGTTTGCCGGCGTTTTTAACGGGCAGGTCAGCCCTTCACAGCCTCATCGATGCAACGAATCGCGTTCAACGTACGCGGATAGCCGATATACGGCATGCACTGCGAGACCACCGCGATTAGAAACGCCTTCTCATTGCCGACGACCATATTCGCCTTGGCATGCGCCGTAAGCTGCGGTTCGCAACCACCCTGCGCGGCCAGGAAACACAACGTGACCATTTCGCGCTCGCGGGTGTTGAGTCCGCCGCGAGTGTAGTAGTCGCCGAAGCAGTTGTCGGCCAGCCACTTGTTGATGTGCCGGGTCTCCTCCGGTCCGGATTGCGCGAATCCGCGCATGTTCTCGCCGAAGATCTCGACCTGCTTGTCCTCTCCGGCCTGCGCGCGGGTCTCCGACGTGGTCGTGCCCTGCGGCTCCAGCGGCAGATGCACGTTCGCGGCTCCAAGGAAAACGTTGAGCTTCTTCAGGAACGGCAGGGTTCTCCCGAATCCGCAGTATGCGGTGGCTTGGTAGATCATCTCCTTGATGGCCACGGACGTCAGTCCTGTCTCGTAGGCGACCGGCAGCATCATTTCGAACGCGTCGAGACCCTGGCAGCCGACCAGAGCCGCGAGGATCGCCAGGGAGCGGGTCTGGTCGTCCAGATCGGGATGGTTCGCGCCCGGCTCGTTCACCACTTCCCCGTAAGCGAAGTCGGAAAACAGCTTGACATATTCCGGATCGGTCTGCGACAGCGTCCTGTCGTTGTTCCAGAACGCGTTCATCTTCCTATGCAGTTCCTCGAACATGGCTTCCTTTCCATTCGATGTCTTCGCGCCGCATGCCGCGTTCATTCTATCGTCGGAAATGTTGCGTGCGGATAGCGGCCATCGTCGTCTGAATGTTCAGCGTGCGATCGCGCCCTTGCCGGGCTGTTTCTTGACGTTTTCGATGACGTCTTTGTTTTCCTCGAGAATTCGGTTGGCCTCATCCTCGTGTCCTTCGGCGATGGCGCGCCAATAGAGCGATTTGAGCGACACGTACGCCTGCTGGATGCGCAGGGCCTCGGCTTTCGCGGCCAGACGCAGCGATTGCGCGTCGAGCAGTTCGATCTGCCGTCGGGCGCCTTCCGGACCGTCGAAACGGTTCTTCAGGTATTCGCGCATCGATTCAAGCGGCATGCCCGTCGCCGCCAGGCATGCGATGGTGGTCAGCGATTCGATGTCCTTGTCCGAATAGACTCGGTGGCCTGAACTCGGATCGCGGGCGATCGGATCGATGATGCCGATCTGCTCGTAATAACGCAACGTCGATTCGGGCAGTCCGGAAATCATGGACGCCTCACGGATCGAATGCCAGGTGGTCGTCGTATTGCTCATACCCCGCACTCTAAAAACTTAAAGTGCTCGAAGTCCATATTCCGGCGTGTCGTATTGGTCCGACGTCAAACGGCATTGAGCGGGCAATGGAAGAGCCGGTATCCGAAAAGTGGATCTGTCGCACGACTCCATTTTCATGTCCTTTTCGGCAATCGTGCGGCTTTTTCGTCCGTCTGTATGGGAACCGACGGACGAAAAAGCCCACGCATGCTCAGGCGGCGGTGATCAGCTCCGAGGAATCCATGTCGAAATCGGCCATCGCGTAGGAGCGGATGGCGGGATCATCATACGTGTTCATGTAGTACGTGTTGGTCTTGGACGAATATCCGCTGGTGAACAGCGTGCGTTCGAACTGGCCGTTGCCCATCTTCGCCATGCCGTCAACCATCTGCACGGAACCAAGGGTGTGGAACAGGCGAGACACGTTGGCCGCCTCGCCTTCCTGCTGCGGATAATGCGTGTTGGCATAAGCCACACGCACGAAACGCGACGGGGAGCTCACATCGCCCGGAATGCCATGCATGCTCACACCCGCGCCCCAAGCGGACAGGGACGCCTTGCCCCACGTGGCCGGCTCGGCCATCTCGTTGCCGACGCACATGTAGTTGCGCAGATTCTCCATATGGAAGCCAAACGTCGGCTGGTTGGTCAGCACGTCTACGTCGTCATGGTGCACATGCATGCCGTCCGCCATCTGTTCGACGACGATGCTGCGCTCGCTGTCGCCGATGATCCAATGCAGCAGCGACTCCTGCTGGCCGGGCACGATCTGGGAGACGAGGGTCACGTTCTTCAACGCCTCCTCGACTTCGTCGACGGAATCGAAATTGCGTGCCACCCACAGCGGGAATTCGAAGGTCGCGACGTTGTCGGTGCCTTCGACCGGCTCATGCACGAACTCCGCGTAGCCGGGGAAATTCAATCCCGCGATGGCCAGACCATGCTCGTTGGCGCAGTCGAAATACATCGGACGGTCGGCCATGACCACGCCCACGCCGATCACCGTGTTCGGCGTGGCTTTGCCGCTCGCGCCGAACACGTTGTCGTAGTGGTAGCCGCGTGGAGTGGCCAGGATGCTTTCGCCGTATGAGAAGCTCCAGTCGAGGTTGCGACCGAAATACATGTTTCCCTCTTCGTCGGAGAAACGAACGCCAGTGCACATGATGGACTTCCTTCCTTTGTTTGATTGACCCGGTGCGTTCATCATACGCATGGACGGCTGGACGAACCACGGTTTCCGCCGACGGATAAACATGAAGGGTGGCCAAAAATGCCAAGAGTCGTTGAAAATGAAAAAATCCCTTGTTTCCAAGGGGATTTTTCGAATGGCTCCTGCGACTGGGCTTGAACCAGTGACCGTCCGATTAACAGTCGGATGCTCTGCCAACTGAGCTACGCAGGAATGCGCTGTGCACAAGACATGAATCATACGCGGTAAAACGCAAAATGCAAATCCCGCGCGTGTCTCCCCTGCTGCGGCGGGACTACCGTCACATGCTGATCTTCGTCAACGGCATGGCGGAATCGATTGCGAAATCCGGTTCGGACGGTTTCACGCCGCTCTCCACCAGGTTCACGCCCAGCATGGCCACCATAGCGCCATTATCGGTGCACAGTTTGATTTGCGGGATACGCACTTCGACGCCATGCTTGGCTCCGACCTCCAACAGTTTGGCGCGCAGTTGGGAGTTCGCGGAGAAGCCGCCGCCAACGATCAGGGTCTTCGAACCGTACTGCTCGCAACCGCGCATCGCCTTCTTGGCGAGCACCGTCGCGACGGAATCGGCCAGCGACGCGCACACGTCGTCGATGGGAATCTCATTGCCCTCCGCCTGCTGCTGTTCGATCCAACGCGCCACGGCCGTCTTCACGCCGGAGAAACTGAAATCGTACGGATGCTGCTGCCCCGCCTTGCCTTGCGTAAGGCCCTGAGGCACTTTGATGGCATGTGGGTTGCCCAGCTGTGCGTGACGGTCGATGTGCGGGCCGCCGGGATACGGGAAACCAAGCAGACGCGCCACCTTGTCGAAGCATTCGCCGGCAGCGTCGTCGAGCGTGGTGCCGACCACGTCGATATGCCGCGCCACGTCTTCGACATGCAGCAGCGAAGTGTGCCCGCCCGACACAATCAACGCAAGCGTGTCCTTGGGGAACGGTCCGAACTGCAGCTGCGTCACCGCGATATGTCCGATGACGTGGTTGATGCCGTAGATCGGCTTGTTCGCGGCCCATGCCAACGATTTCGCGCCGGACACGCCGACCGCGAGACAGCCGGCGAGGCCAGGTCCCGCGGATACGGCGATCGCGTCGACGTCGGACAGCGTCATGTTCGCGTCGGCCAGAGCTTTGGAGACGCATGGCACGAACGCTTCGGCGTGCGCGCGAGAGGCGATTTCGGGAATCACGCCGCCGTAGCGGGCGTGCTCGTCCATGGAGGACGCGACCACGTTGGAAATGAGGGTGCGTCCCTGCACCACGGCCGCCGCCGTTTCGTCACAGGTCGATTCGATGCCGAGTACGATTGGTTCGCTCATTGCTGCTCCGTTGTGTGTGTTGCTGAAGTGTGCTCTGTATCCGCTGTTGCGCTGAAGCCGACGACGCGCGGCTCCAAGTCGAGGCTCATGGTGTACGCGTCGATGCCTTCTGGCTGGTAGTAGCGTTTGCGCAATCCCATCCGCGTGAAGCCGAACCTTTCGTACAACGCCAATGCCGGCACGTTGTCGACTCGGACTTCCAGAAGCATGCGTTTGGCGCCCTGCCGACGCGCCGAGACGATCAGTGTTTCGAGAAGCGCCGCCGCTATCCCCTGCCGTTGGTATGGTCTGCCGACGCCGATCGTCATGATCTCCGCGTCGTCGCCGTCGTACCAGTAGCCTGCGTAGCCTCGGACGACGGGATCCGCCGTCTGTACGGCATCGCCTTCAATGTCGAGCAGATACGTGCGTGCCGGAGCGTGGAATTCCTGCCGTACGGACTGTTCGCTCCACGCGCCGCGGCCGAACAGGTCCTTTTCCAATGCGGCGATCTGTCCGACGGCGGTGTCTTCCGGAATCTGGGAATGGTCGACAATCATGGGCGTGCCGTCACTCCGTTCGTTCGGCGCCGGCATGGTTGAGCACATGCTTGAGCGGGTTGGGCACTGACACGTCCGGACGACGCAGATATAACGGTTCGACGGGGGTCGGTTCTGCCAACGCCTGTTCGCTGGTGGTGAAGGCTGCGAATCGCGCCAATCCTTCCGCGCCTTCGTCGAGCAGAGCATGGTCGTCGACTTCGCCGAGGGAGGCAATCGCATTCCACGACTGCGCGTATTTGACCGCACCATGGCCGATGACGTCGACGACGTACGGCTTGCCCGTGTCGGCGAGCTTCGTAAGAACGTCATTGACGCGCATCGTGATGGAATCCGGATAGTCGATGTCCATGTCGATCAACGTTATGGGCGATTGTCCGACGCCGTCCGCAACGGTGCCGCCGTCATACAGCGCGAAATACAGTTGCCGGCGACGCGCGTCGTTGACGGCAAGCGTCAGATGGCGGCGATCGTCCGTAGCTTGAGTATGTGCCAGGCATTGCGGCGCGAGCACGTCCTGTCCGACCAGTTGCGCGCCTGTGGCGAAGGCCAATGCCTTGGCCGTGACGATGCCGGCGCGCAGGCCGGTGAATGGCGCCGGTCCGACGCCGACGACGATGCGGGTGATGTCCGACGCCTGCAGTCCGGCCTGTTCGACGGCTTGCGCGATGTTCACCTGCAGTTTCTCGACATGGGTGCGCGAATCCGTTTCGACGATGGGTTCATGTCCGACCACGCCTACGGTCGAACCATATGAGGTGTCAATCACCAGTGTCTGCATATGCTTGAAAACTCCTTGTGCCAAACTGCCAACCACTGTACAACCGGCGCTGGAAGCCACGGCATGCGGTGCGGTCGGCCACGTCGGATGCGTCTTAGACAGGGTCAGCGTTTTCCCGCGGTGAAATCGAACGAATCCCAGGCAGCGCCCACCGGCACCAACGTCATCGTGCGTGCGCCCGCGCTGGTCAGCTCGCCGTCCGCGGTCACGGCGGGCGCGTCAAGCGGACGGTCGATGTGGATTTCAAGCCGTTCCGGAGCCAATGCGGCGGCCATCTGCTCGCCCCATTCCATCAGGATGACGGTATGCTCGCCCGGATCCTCCAATTCCTCGTCCAAGCCGAGCGATTCCAATTCGTCCAATAGCCGTCCGACCGTGTCCTGTCCGGGCGCGTAGGCGTTGCCGCCGAGCCTGTAGGCGTCGACGTGCACCAGATGCGCCGGCGAACCGTCCGCGAACCGTCCCTCAAGCTCGCGTGCGATGGTGAAGGTCGGCGAGACGATGGGCTCTCCGATGCCAAGTCCCGCGCCGAACCCTTGCGCGAACGTGGTCTTGCCGGCGCCAAGCGGACCGGACAGCAACAGCACGTCGCCTCCACGGGCAAGCTTCGCCAAACGCTCCCCCAACGCCTGCATGTCCTCGCCGGTGGCGGCTGTGATGGTAATGGTGTTGCTCATGCGGCACGTCCTTTGCGGCTGATCAGTTCGATGGACCGTTCCAAAGCATAGACCGGGTCCGAGCCATTGGTTTTGCTTTGCTCGTCGGCCCATGCGAGCATCTGGATGCATGCGCTCATGCCGCTTGACGTCCATCCAGATAGTTGCCGGGTCGCGTTCTTCAACACCCAGGGGTTCGTTTTCGCCTCGGCCGTGGAAATGGTGCCCGCACGCACCGCCGACGCCTTCGCCATCGTCCGCAGCTTCATGGCCAGCGCGCCGATAAGCGCGATCGGAGCGGTGCCCTGTTCCACGGACGATCGCATGGCGATGATCGCGTCCGCCGTACGCCCCGACAACGCGAGGTCGGCGACACGGAAGCCATCCACCTGCGGATTGGAGGTGAGATATTGGTTGACGCGGTCGAGCGTCATGGGATTGTCGTCGAAATCGAAGCATAACTGGCCGACCATGGCCGCAAGCTCGCCGGTCCTATCCCCCAACACGGCCACGAGTTGCTGCGCGGCCATCGGCTCGACGCGGCGTTTGCGCCGTTCGAAGCATTGCATGACGAAGTTGAGTTTGGCCTCGGGCTTCTTCAGGTCGGCGACAGCGTCCTTGTACGCTCCGGCCTTGGTGAGCTGCTCCACCAGACGTTTGCCCTTCACACCGCCCTCATGCTGGCAGATGACGATGCACGCGTCCGCCGGCTCCTTGCACGCCTGTCTGCAGTAAGAGACCATGGCGTCGCCCAGTTTTTCGTCCGCGTTCTGCAGGTTGGTGACGATGACGATGGCGCGATCCGCAAGCAATGATGGGCTTACCGCCTCGTCGAAGGCGTAATGGTCGGCGCTTGCCGCGTCGAGTTCGATGGTTTCCGCGTCGGGATACCGGCGTTGCGCCTCGTGTTTGAGGTCGCGCACCGTCTGGTCGTTCAGGTACGAGTCGCCTCCGTACACGAGGTGGAAGGGCGTGGTGGCTGCGGATGGTTTCGGCATACCATTCAATCTCGCTGTATCGGTGGACAAAACCGGCATGGCCTATTCCTCCCATTGCAGTTCGCGCAATGCCTTCCGAGTACGTTCCATCCACATGCGCAGCCGTTCCACAGGGTTGGCTATCAGACGTTTTCCGGGCAGATCGGGTTCCTGGACCATCATGCGTCCGAACAGCCGGTGCGTCATGATCGCGGCGGCCGCGCAGGCGGCTTCCACCACGCAGACGAGGACCGCTCCCTCGACGCCTCCGGCCCACGGTATCGTGGCCTGGCTGCCGGAACCCAGTTCAAGGGCGGTCAGTTCCATGACCGCGGTGCCCCAGGAGGCCGCACGGGCCAGTTGCAGGCCGAGCCACGGAATCAGCCATGAGACGGCAAGACTGGCCAGGCCGGCCAATGTGGCGAAACCCACGAACGGCGCCACCATCAGATTCGCCGGTATGGAGAACACCGGCAGTTCCGGTTCGATGAGCACCTGGATCGGCAGGGTGAACACTTGCGCCGCTATGGTCATGGACAGAGCCTCGGCCACGAACCGTGGCAGGACCGGTTCCATCCATGCGTTGAGGGTGTCGGCGAACAGCACGATGCCGAGCACCGCGGCGCAGGACAGGGCGAATCCGAAGCTTTGCGACATGTGCGGGCATGCCATCAGCATAGCCAATGTGGTCCAGCTCAACGACGCCATCGCCTGGCCTCGTCTGCCGATGAACAGGCATGCCGCGCCGGACAATCCCATCAAAAGCGCGCGGGATACCGAATCCGACGGAAACACGCATGCCGACAGCATGATGTACGACATGGCGACCAGCAGTGCGGTGAATCGTCGCGGCAGAAGGAAGAACGAGCAGACGGAACGCACCAATGCGGCGGTCACGGCCAGATGGCCGCCGCTGACCGCCATGAGATGCACGATTCCGGACCTTTGGAACGCGTCCTCCACCTGTGCGGCGTATGTGGAATCGATGTCGGCGCCATCGCCTTCGGCCGGCACGTAGTCCTGTCCGAGAACACCCAATGTCAGTCCGGGGACGAGCACTTTCCCTTGGTCGGAAAGACGTGCGGTTTGGACGAAGAACGCCTCCTGCATCATGCCGATGGCGCGCATCGGCAGGTTTGGCGGCCTGACGTGTTCGACTGTCGTGACGTCGGTCAGCCACAACGGCATGGCACCGTATCGCGCTTCGGAGATGCGACCCGCGATCTTGTAGGTGCCGTCCTGTTTGAGTTTGCCGCATTCAGGCCAGTCCGCGTATATACGCGCTCGTGCCGAACTGGTTTGCCGTACGCCGTCGATGGTGACCGATGTGATGCGCGCGTCGGCACGGCAGTCGTTCGACCGTCTGTCGGAGATGACGGTCGGCGAGGTGGCGCGCGCCGTGACGACGACGGAAGCGTCGCCTTCCGCGGCCGCCCGAGAAGCCGGGTCGCGCCATTGCAGCAAATCATAGGTCAACGCGCTTGCCGCGCAAACCATCGCAGCGATCACGCAGACCGTGACGCTCGCATGCCAGAGCGTTATCCGTCGTCGAACGGACGCCGGCAATCGTGGGAAGGGCAGTCCCGCCAGGACCGCCAGCGGTATCATGCAGGTGAGAACGGCCGGCAAAGCGCCGAGCATGCCGTCATGCGACATGCAATATGCGAAGCCGGCGTGCGCGGCCAGACTGGCCGCCCAACCGCATATTGCGGCCGGCAGCAGTCTCCAGTCTCGGCTCCCGCGCTCCCTGGTCAGCCAATCGCGTGTGCCCGTCATCTCACGCACACTTGGTCACGGAACTTCGCCAGAGTCTTCGAACCGATGCCCTTGACTTCCAGAAGCTGGTCGACGTTGTCGAACCGTCCTATCTGCGTTCGATAGTCGAGGATGCGCTGCGCGGTGACCGGTCCGACGCCTTTGAGGGTCTGCAATTCGCCTAGGTCTGCGGTGTTGAGGTCAAGCTGGTTCGATTGCTGCGCTCCATCTTGCCCGTCATGGCTGTCCGGTGTGGACGCGTCCTGCGTCGGCCCGTTTTCTTGCGGTGCCGGCGTTTGTTCCGTTTGCGGGGCCTGTTGCGGCTGCTGTTGGGCCTGTGAGCGTATCTGCGACCGCGAATGCTGCAGTTCGCTGTAGTGGATCGTCTGTTGGACGAGCATGGTCAGGCTCGCGCACAGCGCGCACGACAAAGTGAGGATCGCCATGAGCGCGTGGAACGGGCGGAACGCCAATCGTGGCCTGTCGCGTTTCGGCCGCTCCCCCTCGTCGGGTTTGTCCGTCGGCCGGACGCCGGCGAGCTCCGCCAATGTCGGTTTCGCGTCATGCGTCTTCCGCTGCGGCATCGGTCGTGCGGGTTCGTGTGATGCGGACGGTTCGTCCGATTGCGCCTCCATGGCCGTAAGGCTGTTGGTTCGGGACGGTTTTTCGGGCATGCCCAATCCCCGCAGCCGCTTCGTGGCGGCCGGCATGCCAGTGCCGCCGTCCGCCGTGTGGATGGCACGGATGGGGTGAGTGCCGCGAAATGCAAATATGCCCATGCATCCAACATTGGAGGATGCATGGGCATACTGTCCAGCCGAAACGGCTCCTGTGGTCGGAGAACGCGGGTTATCCACATTCCTGGCGTGTCGCCATGGTGCGGAAGAACCCGCGTCCTCTTATGCGGGCCGTCTCGTCAGAAGATCATTCCGCGGGAACGATGGAGACGATCTTCGGAGCCTTGACGATGACCTTGCGTGGCTCCTTGCCGCCCAGTCGGTCGGCGACGGCTTCGAGCGCCATCTTCTCCAGCTCCTTCGGATCGATGTCCGGGGAGACCTCGAGCTTGGCGCGCACCTTGCCCTTGATCTGCACGACCGCGGTGACGG
>OGYX01002865.1_pt1 | contig 10623 bp, 9 predicted proteins | sample 1576601 | NCBI WGS metagenome assembly OGYX01 (sample SAMEA3541561, study PRJEB24748) | human gut metagenome | biome: human gut; feature: human-associated habitat; material: faeces | place: China | collected 2012 | reverse complement strand
CGGGACAACGCATTGCTGCGTCAAGCTGGCGGGCGACCAATGGTCGCCCCTACACATTCAATAGGTCAGGAATGTGATTCTCTGACACACTGACATTATTTGTGAATAGTGTGATATTATAATTCGGTTTGAAAAACGCAGACGACGGCGGCGGCAAGAGGTACTTCCAAAAATCCTGCCCCAAATTTGTCGATTGTGCCAAACGAATAAAGTTGCAATCAGATTTGACTTTTTGTATACTATATCTATATATACTATACAAAATAATCGGAAATATTATAAAAATTCTGGTTGGAAAGCGGGCCGGGTGTTGAAAAAGATTAGGATACAGCGGGTGAGCATCTTTGATATTGTCGCCACGCTGGTGTTGGCGGTGGTGCTCGTCGCGTTCACGGTGCAGGGCACGGGGGAGTTGGCTCAAATGCAGACCGCCACGGACGATTACATCCAGTGCGAGACACTGGCCCGGCAGCTGCAAAGCGGGTCGGACTACCTGATCGAGCAGGTGCGGATGTACACCGCCACCGGTCAGCGGGAGTACATGGACAACTACTTTGAGGAGCTGAACACGACCCGCCGCCGAGAGAACGCTTTAGAGTATTTTGCAGAGCATTACGGCGACAACGATGCTTTCACGCTGCTGAAATCCGCCATGACAACGTCGCAAAATCTGAGCTTTACGGATCGCGCAAACCCCGGCGAGAGCATCTTCGAGGATGCTGACAAGGCGCTGTACCGTGTCAAGCAGAACGGCAAGCACGGCTGCGGCTTCTATTAAGTGCGCACGGATTTTGCGCAGCTGCGCCGTCTGCCGGACCTGCTTTTTCCGCGGCGCTGTCCGTTTTGCGGGTCATTGCTGGGGCCGGAAGCACTGCAGGGCACGGTTTGCCCGGCCTGCGTGCCCGAGGAAATGCGCTTACAGCACATTCCGGCGCGTCTGCCGGAGGGCGAACACGATTTTTACGCCGTGCGGGAGGCTGCTGCGGCGTATTATTACGAGGATATTGTACGTGCAGCCGTTTTGCGCTGCAAGCGGGGCGGCTGCTTTTGGTATGCCCGGGAGCTGGCGGACCGTGTGGCCGTGCTGGTGTTTGGCGCACTGCCGGCCAAACAGCCCGGAAAAATGCCGCAGTATGCGGGCGTGACCGCGCTGCCGCTGTACAGCTGCATTGTGCCGGTGCCGCCCCGCCAGCCGCTGCCCGGTATGCCGGGTCTGCCGCTGCTGCTGGCGCGCCGGTTGGGCGCGGTGCTGGGGGTCCCGGTGGAGACACCGCTGTACATCAAGCGCCGGGGCCGCCCGCAGAAGGAACTTACCCGCGAGCAGCGCCTGCAAAACGCCAGGGGCGCGTTTGGCTGCCGCCCCGGCACAGACCTGACCGGCAGGCGGGTGCTGCTGATCGATGACATTATCACAACCGGTGCGACGGCGTCGGCGTGTGCGCTGGCACTTTTGGAGGCCGGTGCGGTGGAAGTGACCGTTGTGGCGATTGCCGCGGCGGAGGAGCTGCCCAAGAGCCGGAAAAAGCCCCCTGAGACAAAACCATAAAAAGACCGAAGCGGTGTGCCCGGAAATCATGGGCGTACCGCTTCGGTCTTTTCATAGCTTATACGGGGCCCTCTCCGCACCATCCGGTATGCCGTGCCTGCCCCGCCCAACGCCAGCCCTGCCAAAAATAGGGTGAAAAATTTGGCGGTTTTGCCACGCGCATAAAATCTGAACATCCTGTATAATAAAGACACGGATCGATTTTCTGCTGTAAAAAGGAGAAACCGCGATGACAAAGCAAAAATATATCATGGCGCTGGACGCGGGCACCACGTCCAACCGCTGCATCCTTTTTAACGCCAGGGGCGAGATGTGCAGCGTCGCGCAAAAGGAGTTCACCCAGTATTTCCCCAAGCCCGGCTGGGTCGAGCATGACGCCAACGAGATCTGGACGACCCAGCTCGGCGTGGCGCTGTCGGCCATGAACGAGGTCGGCGCGTCGGCGGAGGACATCGCCGCCATCGGCATCACGAACCAGCGCGAGACGACCATCGTCTGGGACCGTGACACCGGCGAGCCGGTCTACCACGCCATTGTCTGGCAGTGCCGCCGCACAAGCGAGTACTGCGACGAGCTGAAGGCCCGCGGCCTGACCGACCTGATCCGGCAAAAGACCGGGCTGGTCATCGACGCTTACTTCTCGGCCACAAAGCTCAAGTGGATCTTGGACAACGTGCCCGGCGTGCGTGCGCGTGCCGAGCGCGGCGACCTGCTGTTCGGCACGGTGGAGACGTGGCTCATCTGGAAGCTGACCTGCGGCAAGATCCACGTGAGCGACTACTCCAACGCCAGCCGGACGATGATGTTCAACATCCACACGCTGGACTGGGACGACGAGATACTGAAAATTCTCGATATACCGCGCTGTATGCTGCCGCGTCCCGTGCCCAACAGCGAGTTCTACGAGTACGCCGACCCGATGCACTTCGGCGGCGAGATCAAGATCGCGGGGGCGGCGGGCGACCAGCAGGCCGCGCTGTTCGGCCAGACCTGCTTTACCAGGGGCGAGGCCAAAAGCACCTTCGGCACGGGCGGCTTTCTGCTGATGAACACCGGTGAGAAGCCGGTATTCTCCCAAAACGGGCTGGTCACTACCGTGGCGTGGGGACTGGACGGAAGGGTGAATTACGCGCTGGAAGGTTCGATTTTTGTGGCGGGCGCAGCTATCCAATGGCTGCGGGACGAGCTGCATCTGCTGGAGGACGCCCGCGACAGCGAGTACATGGTGCAGAAGGTCAGGGACACGAACGGCTGCTACGTCGTGCCTGCGTTCACCGGTCTGGGTGCGCCGCACTGGGACCAGTACGCCCGCGGCACCATCGTGGGCCTGACCCGCGGCGTGAACAAGAACCACATCATCCGCGCGACGCTGGACAGCCTGTGCTACCAGATCAACGATGTGCTGGCCGCCATGCAGGCGGATTCTGGCATTGACCTGACGGCGCTCAAGGTGGACGGCGGCGCATGCGCGAACAATTACTTACTGCAGACGATGGCGGACATCAGCAACCTGCCGGTCAAGCGTCCCTGCTGCGTGGAAACGACGGCGCTGGGCGCGGCGTATCTGGCCGGGCTGGCCGTCGGCTATTGGAGCAGCACCGAGGACGTGCTGCAAAACTGGTCGGTGGACCGTGAGTTTATGCCGGGCATCCCCGACGACGAGCGCACCAGACGGCTGAAGGGCTGGAATAAGGCGGTGCGGTGCAGCTACGGCTGGGCGAAGGAGGAGTAAGGCCCCTAAAGCCTTCCCCTTGGGGGGAAGGTGGCCCCGCAGGGCCGGATGAGGGGAGAGCTTGCCGCGACAGGCCGTAAACGGGTAATAGTGGCAAGGCTGCCCCTCATCAGTCAGCGGGCGGGGCCGCTGACTGCTTCAGTCTCCGCGCTAAGAGCCGCCTACGGCGGTTGCGCTCCGACACGCGCCTGCGGGCGCAGCCCCAAGGGGGAAGCCATTCCGATTGCACAAACAACACGAGGTATCAATATGTACGACATCATCATTATCGGCGCGGGCGTGTCCGGGTGCGCCTGTGCGCGGGAGCTTTCGCGGTATGACGCGAAAATTCTTGTAGTAGAGAAGGAGGAGGACGTCTGCTGCGGCACGTCCAAGGCCAACAGCGCCATTGTCCACGCCGGGTACGACGCGGCCCACGGCAGCCTGATGGCCAAGCTCAACGTCGAGGGCAGCCGCAGGATGCCGGCCCTTGCGAAGGAGCTGGATTTTGCCTACGAACGGTGCGGCAGCCTTGTCGTCTGCCTGGGCGATGAGGACCGCCCCGCGCTGCAAAAGCTCTATGAAAACGGCATCGCCAACGGCGTGGAGGGGCTGCGCATCATAGAACGGGACGAGCTGGTGGAAATGGAGCCGAACATCTCGGACGCTGCCGTCGCCGCACTGTGGGCGCCCACGGGCGGTATCGTCTGCCCGTTCGGCCTGACGTTTGCGTTGGCGGAGAACGCCGCCAAAAACGGTGTGCAGTTTCGGTTTGACACCAAAGTTACGGGCCTGCACCCGCTGGACGGCGGCGGAACCGGGTGGGCCGTCGAGACCGACCACGGCACGCTGGAAACGCGCTGCATCGTCAATGCGGCGGGCGTATACGCCGACACGCTGCACAATATGGCCGACGCGGCGCACCCCATGACAATCACGGCCCGGCGGGGAGATTACTTCCTGCTTGACCACACGGCGGGGCAGCATGTGCGGCACACGGTATTCCAGCTGCCGGGCAAATACGGCAAGGGCGTGCTGGTAACGCCCACGGTGCACGGCAATCTGCTGGTCGGGCCGACGGCCATCGACGTGGACGACAAGGAGGCCACGGCCACGACGGCGGCGGGCCTGGACGAGGTGCGGGAGAAATCCTGCCTCGCGGTCAAGGACATTCCACTGCGCCAGACCATCACGAGCTTCGCGGGTCTGCGCGCCCACGAGGCGCGGCACGACTTCTTCATCGGCGAGATCGCGCCCGGCTTTGTGGACTGCGCGGCCATCGAGTCGCCCGGCCTGTCCAGCGCCCCGGCCATCGGTGCGATGGTCGCGGACATCGTGCGCGGCAGTCTGCACTTACACAATAAGCCTGATTTTGACCCGACGCGCAGGGGCATTCTGGACCCCAAAGCGCTGGATCTTGCAGCGCGGGCGGAGCTTATCCGGCAAAACCCTGCCTACGGGCAGATTATATGCCGGTGCGAGAGCGTGACCGAGGGCGAGATCATCGACGCCATCCGCCGCACGCCCGGCGCGCGCAGTCTGGACGGCGTCAAGCGGCGCACCCGCGCGGGCATGGGCCGCTGCCAGGCGGGCTTCTGCAGCCCGCGCGTCATGGAGATCCTGGCGCGGGAGCTGGGCGTGCCGCAGAGCGAGATCACCAAGTCCGGCGGTGCGTCCAAAATCATCGTCGGCACGAACAAGGATAGCCTGTGAAAGGGGGCGTCTGCCATGAAAAACGTTGATCTGGTCATTATTGGCGGCGGCCCGGCGGGGCTGGCCGCGGCGGTGGCCGCACGCAAAAGCGGCGTGCAGGACATCCTGATCCTGGAGCGCGACAGTGAGCTGGGCGGCATCCTGAACCAGTGCATCCACAATGGCTTCGGCCTGCATACCTTTAAAGAGGAGCTGACCGGCCCCGAGTACGCGGCACGGTTTGTGACGCAGGTACGCGAATTGGGAATTGAATACAAGCTCAACACGATGGTGCTGGATCTGGCGGCGGACAAGACCGTCACCGCCATGAACAAGACCGACGGACTGTTTCAGCTGCACCCCAAGGCGGTCATTCTGGCCATGGGCTGCCGTGAGCGCCCGCGCGGCGCACTGAACATTCCGGGCTACCGGCCCGCGGGCATCTTCACCGCGGGCACGGCGCAGCGGCTCGTCAACATGGAGGGCTGCCTGCCCGGGCGGCGGGTCGTGATTCTGGGCAGCGGCGACATCGGCCTTATCATGGCACGCCGCATGACGCTGGAGGGGGCAAAGGTGCTCTGCGTGGCGGAGCTGATGCCGTACTCCGGCGGCTTAAAGCGCAATATTGTGCAGTGCCTCGATGATTTTGGCATTCCGCTGAAATTGAGCCACACGGTAGTGGACATTCAGGGCAAGGAGCGCGTGACCGGCATCACGCTGGCGCGGGTCGAAAACGGAAAACCCGTCCCCGGCACCGAGGAACACTACGACTGCGACACGCTGCTGCTTTCCTGCGGGCTGCTGCCCGAAAACGAGCTGAGCCGCGCCGCGGGCGTGGCGCTGAACCCCGTCACCGGCGGCCCGGCGGTCAATGAGAGCCTGGAAACGAACCTGCCCGGCGTCTTTGCCGCGGGCAACGTGCTGCATGTGCATGACCTGGTGGATTATGTGTCGGAGGAGGCCGCGGCGGCAGGTGAGCACGCGGCGGCATACATTGCGGGCGGTGGGGCCGCGGCGGGCGGCACCCTGCCCGTGCGGTGCGAAAACGGCGTGCGCTACACCGTGCCGACCACCATCCGCCCCGACTGCGCGGGGGATACCGTGACGCTGCGGTTCCGCGTGGGCGGCGTGTACAAAAATAAAAAAATCGCGGTGTACCGCGGTACAGACTGCATCTACAGCCGCAAGCGGCCCGTGCTGGCCCCCGGCGAGATGGAGACTGTGCGGCTGAAGGCCGAGCTCCTGCGCGGCCCGGGCGACGCCGTGACGGTAACGTTGGAGGAGGGCTGACGATGGAAAAACGTGAACTGATCTGCATCGGCTGCCCGATGGGCTGCCCGCTGACTGTGACGCTGGACGGCGGCGCGGTGGTCACCGTGCAGGGCAACACCTGCCCGCGCGGCGACGCCTACGCCCGCAAGGAGGTCACCGCCCCGACGCGCATTGTGACCACAACGGTGCGCGTGACCGGCGGCACCCTGCCCGCCGTGAGCTGCAAGACCCGCAGCGACATCCCGAAGGAGAAAATTTTTGACGTTGTCCGCGCGCTGAAAAGCGTCGTGGTGCCCGCCCCCGTACACATCGGCCAGATTCTGCTGCCCGATGCAGCCGGGACCGGCGTGGATGTGGTGGCGACGAAGGACGTAGCCGAGGTGTAGATTCATCCCGTTATGAAAATAACTTTCCGAAAAAGTTAAATTTTCAAAGAAATTTGGGCAAAAATCAATGGCATGTTTGAATATTGCACAAAGAAAGCGCCGATTTTTCGGCTTTTCGACAATTCTGCTAAAATCACTTTCTTTTTTGTGAAGAATATGTTAATATGAGATTAACAAAGTGTCGCGGCTGCGGAACCAGACAGCCCGGCGCCGAGTTGGGAAAGACCCACTCACAATTTTTGGAGGAATGCTTTTATGATGAAGTATCTGCAGAAGCTCGGCAAAGCTCTTATGCTTCCCGTTGCTGCACTGCCCGTCTGTGGTATCCTGATGGGCATCGGTTACGCTTTCGCTCCCGCTGTTATGGGTGCTGAGGGCGCAACTTCCGGTTTCGCTTACACTCTCGGTTTCCTGCTGATCAAGGCCGGCGGCGCCCTGATCGACAACATGGCTTGGCTGTTCGCCATCGGCGCTGCCGTCGGTCTGTCTGATGACCATGACGGCACTGCCGGTCTGGCCGGTCTGGTCAGCTTCCTGATGATGCAGCAGCTGCTCAGCCCCGGCGTTGTCGGCGCTGTCCGCACGCTGGAGGAAGGCACCGTCGATTACATTGCTTTCAGCAAGATCGCCGGCAACTCCTTCATCGGCATCCTGGCCGCCGTCATCGGTGCTGCCTGCTACAACAAGTTCAAGAATACCCAGCTGCCTGACTGGCTGGCGTTCTTCAGCGGCAAGCGCAGCGTTGCTATCGTGACCGCCGTTGTTTCCATCGTGGTTTCCGTCGTTCTGCTGTTCGTCTGGCCCATCATCTTCGGCGTTCTGGTTGCCCTCGGCAACGGCATTGCCAAGATGAGCGGCATCGGCGCCGGCATCTACGCTTTCCTGAACCGTCTGCTGATCCCCACCGGCCTGCATCACGCTCTGAACAACGTGTTCTGGTTTGACACCATTGGTCTGGGTGATCTGAAGCACTTCTGGGCTGGCGATGTCACCGGTCAGAATGGTGTTAATTGGGACCTCGGCATGTACATGTCCGGCTTCTTCCCCTGCATGATGTTCGGTATCCCCGGTGCTGCTCTGGCTATGGTCCAGACTGCCAAGAACAAGAAGGCTGCTATCGGCCTGGTTGTTTCCGCTGCTATCTGCGCCTTCGTCTGCGGCGTTACCGAGCCCTTCGAGTTCGGCTTCATGTTCCTGTGCTTCCCGCTGTACGTTGTGTACGCTGCTCTGTACGGCATCTTCACCATCATCACCTACTACACCGGCTTCCGCGCAGGCTTCTGCTTCTCCGCCGGTGCTACCGACCTGATCTTCTCCGCCAGCCTGCCCGCTGCTAACAATACCTGGATGATCATCCCTCTGGGCATCGCCGCTTTCGTTGTCTTCTACCTGGTGTTCAAGTTCGCTATCGTCAAGTTCGACCTGAAGACCCCCGGCCGTGAGGACGAGGATGCCGAGGCTGCTGAGGCCAACATCACCCTCGCCAACAACGACTTCACCGCCATCGCCTCCGGCGTTCTGGCTGCTGTCGGCGGCAAGGGCAACGTTGCCAACGTTGACTACTGCGCCACTCGTCTGCGCTTTGAGGTCAAGGACAGCACTGCTGTCAACGAGAAGGCCGTCAAGGCTGCCGGTGCTGCCGGTGTCATCCGCCCCAGCAAGACCGCTTGCCAGGTCGTCATCGGACCCAAGGTCCAGTTCGTCTACGATGAGCTGAAGAAGATGCTGTAAAAACAGGCATTACCGGATAAAGGTCTGGTTCCCTTTATCAACTCCGCCGCGGGCGGGCGATCAGCCCGTCCGCGGCTTTTTCTGTGATTTGCTGCAAAAACGGTACAAAATCTTGGTACAAATCACATAAACCGGTCATGGTATCCCGCCCCATGGCGTGGTATAATGAAGAATAGGAAAACTGGGGCAACGCGCCCCGAAAAGATCAGGAGGTATTTTCTTATGAAGATCATCCGTGCAAAAGATTACTACGACATGTCCCGCAAGGCCGCCAACATCATCTCGGCCCAGGTCATCATGAAGCCCAACTGCGTGCTGGGCCTGGCCACCGGCGGTACGCCCGTGGGCACCTACAAGCAGCTGGTCGAGTGGTACAACAAGGGCGACATCGACTTCTCCGAGGTCACGACGGTCAACCTGGACGAGTACCGCGGCCTGCCCAAGGAGCACCCCGAGAGCTACTGGAGCTTCATGCACCGCAACCTGTTTGACCATGTCAACATCCGTCCCGAGGCCATCAACCTGCCGGACGGCACCAACATGGACGCCGACGCCGAGTGCGCCCGCTATGACGCGGTCATTCACAATGTGGGCGGCGTTGACCTGCAGCTGCTGGGCATCGGCAACGACGGCCACATCGGCTTCAATGAGCCGAACGAGGCATTCGAGCTTGGCACCCACTGCGTTGACCTGAAGGAGGAGACCATCGAGGCCAACAAGCGCTTCTTCGACGGCAACGCCGACCTGGTCCCCAAGCAGGCCTACACCATGGGCATCAAGACGATCATGCAGGCCCGCAAGGTCCTGATGGTCGCTAACGGCAAGGGCAAGGCCGACATCGTCAAAAAGGCGTTCTTCGGCCCCGTCACGCCGGAGGTCCCCGCCAGCATCCTGCAGATGCACCCCGACTTCATTCTGGTCGGCGACGAGGAAGCCCTGAGCGAGATCTGATTTGCGGAGGGACACTGCAATGATTATCAAAAATGCAAAAGTCTACAGCGACGGCTGCCGCTTTGTGGAAAAGGACCTCATCATCCGCGATGGCCGCATCGTCTTTGGCGCGGCCCCGCAGGAGGGCGAGGAAGTCATTGACGCGGGCGGTGCCTATGCGCTGCCGGGTCTGGTGGACATCCATTTCCACGGTGCAGTCGGTCACGATTTCTGCGACGCCGACGAGGCCGGCCTGCAGGCCATCGCTGATTTTGAGGCGAGCAAGGGCGTGCTGGCCATCTGCCCCGCAACCATGACGTTCAGCGAGGAGATCCTGAACGGCATCATGGACGTGGCCGCGGCCCACAAGAACGAGCGCGGCGCGGATCTGGTCGGCATCAACATGGAGGGGCCGTACATCAGCCCTAAGAAGGTTGGCGCGCAGAACCCGAAGTACGTCATGGCCGCCGACGCGGGCATGTTCCGCCGCCTGCAGGCGCGCAGCGGCGGGCTGATCAAATTGGTTGACGTCGCCCCCGAGGAGCCGGGCAATCTGGATTTCATCAGGGAATGCCGCGATGAGGTGCGCATTTCGATTGCCCACACCTGCACCGACTACGACACGGCCAAGGCCGCGTTTGCCGCAGGTGCATCCCACATGACCCACCTGTACAACGCGATGCCGGGCATCACCCACCGTGAGCCGGGGCCGATCATTGCCGCGCTGGAGGACGGTGCCGAGGTCGAGCTGATCACCGACAACGTCCACATTCACCCGGCGATGGTGCGGTTCACCTTCAACACCTTCGGGGCGGATCGTGTGATTTTGATTGCGGACAGCATGATGGCCTGCGGTCTGCCTGACGGCCAGTACAGCCTGGGCGGCCAGGCCGTCACGGTGCGCGGACCCCGCGCGACGCTGACCGAGCAGCCCGGCACGATTGCTGGCAGCGCGACCTGTCTGTTTGACTGCATGAAGCGTGCGGTCCTCGACATGGGCGTGCCCCTTGAGAGTGCCGTCCGCGCCGCGACCCTGAACCCCGCCCGCAGCATCGGCATCGATGCCGATTACGGCAGTCTCGACGCAGGCCGCTACGGCAACGTCGTGCTGGTCGATGATAAGCTGGATATTTTGAAGGTTGTGCGGCACGGAGAGGTTATCGGCTAAACCGGGAACGGCAGTCCCCCGGAAACTCGCTTTCTTTTGGCAGCAAAAGAAAGCTTGCAAAGAAAACTGCCGCTGTTGCGAATGCAGCGGACCCCGCCTTAGGGGCTGCACGCCCCTAAGAACCCCAATAAGGAAGTCGGAAGGCCCGACGGCTAAACGGACGCAGTATTACTGTCCGTTCTTAACG
>OGYX01002863.1_pt1 | contig 10632 bp, 6 predicted proteins | sample 1576601 | NCBI WGS metagenome assembly OGYX01 (sample SAMEA3541561, study PRJEB24748) | human gut metagenome | biome: human gut; feature: human-associated habitat; material: faeces | place: China | collected 2012 | reverse complement strand
CGCCGTTGTTGATATTGGTCATCGTGCGGGCGATGGCTCCGGTGGCGGGAATGCCGCCGAACAGAGGCGTCACCACGTTGGCGATACCTTGGGCCACGAGTTCCTGGTTGGAGTTGTGCTTGTCCCCCGTCACGCCGTCGGCGACCGTTGCCGACAGCAGCGATTCGATGGCGCCCAGTACGGCGATGGTGATAGCTGCGGGCAGCAGTCCTTTCATCCCTTCCCATGAGAGGGCGGGGATGACCGCGTCGGGCAGTTGGGAGTTGATCGTGAATCGGTCGCCGATGGTTTCGACGGAGTCGATTCCGGCGTAGCGTTTCAGCAGATAGACGGCCAGCGTCATAACGACGATAGCGATCAGCGAACCGGGTATCTTTTTCGAGAAGCGGGGCGTGAGGGCGATGATGGCGACGCTGATAACGCCTACGGCCGTTGCCCAGAGGTCGATCGTCCCGAAATTCTGGAAGTAGACCATCCACTTCCCGGCGAAGTCGCCCGGCATTTCGGGGGTCGTGAGGCCGAACAGATCCTTGATCTGCGTGGTGAAGATCGTCACGGCGATACCGCTGGTGAAACCGACGACGATCGGGTAGGGAATGAATTTGATGATCGTCCCCAGGCGGAAGAGTCCCAGCAGGATCAGGAATACGCCCGCCATGATCGTGGCGACGGTCAGTCCCTCGATGCCGTACTGTTGGATGATGCCATAGACGATCACGATGAATGCACCTGTGGGGCCGCCGATCTGTACGCGACTGCCGCCGAGCGCCGATGTGAGGAAGCCGGCGATGATGGCCGTGATGATGCCTTTTTCCGGTGAAACGCCCGATGCGATGCCGAAGGCGATCGCCAGCGGCAGGGCCACGATGCCGACGATGATGCCGGCCATGAGGTCGGCGGTGAATTTCTCCCGGGAGTAGTGCTTCAGGGATGTGAGAAGTGCGGGTCTGAATTCGATCATCTCCGAATTTTTATTTTAAGGTTAATTTTAAGGTTGAAAAATGGTGGCGCAAAGGTAGTGAAAATGAGGGGAGGATAAAACAAACGGCTTCGTTTTTTATACCGCATGTATTCTGTTCATTGCGGAAATAAAAGACTATTATTCATATTTTCATTGTGTTACGTCTTTTTAGATTGGATTGGGAGCAGATCGATTCGTGTGTCTGCGCCGTATAAAAAGCCGGGGCGGACGATTTCCGTTTAAGAGTCTGTTTTGAATTTTATAAATGAGTTAGACATTGGCCGAGAGAAAATGTTTCGGCTTTTTTGAACCTCTTTTCTGCATCTTCTTTCAGCAGGTGCTGAAAATAGTTCGCTATTTACGCAACCTCCCCAAAAGAATCTACTCGAAAACAGCTTTCAAATAATCTCTACATAAAATTCGAGCAGGTTCTAAAAATTGAGATAGGGGAAAATGAGCACCTTTCGGCATGCAATACCGGAAGGTGTCATACGGATTTTGTACTTTTATCGAACGTTATTTTTTCAGTTTCGCCAACTGTTTTTTCAGGCTGAAACGGTCGAATTCGTCGATAAGGTTCGTCATCAGCTCTTTCACGCTCTCGATCTTTTCGGCTCGCCAGGCATTGACGCCGGCGAAAGCGTATCCTGCCGACAGGTTGCCTTTGAAGGCGTTGTAGAGGGCCATGATGATGCAGTAGGGGCTGTGGGTTACGTCGCAGGTCTTGATACAGTTGAACGGACAGCTTTTGGGCTGTTTCAACCCTTGTTTCACCCGTTCCAGGAAAGAGTTGTGGATGGCCCGCCCCGGCATACCCACCGGACTTTGGATGATCTCTATGTCCTGTTGAGAGGCTTCGATGTAACTCCGCTTGAACTCCGTCGAGGCGTCGCACTCCTCCGTGGTGACGAAGCGCGTGCCCATCTGGACACCGTCGGCGCCCAGCTCCATGATGCGATAAATGTCTTCGCCCGTGTAGATGCCGCCTGCTGCGATGACCGGGATGTGCGTGTCGTGCGCCGTGCCGAAACGACGGACTTCCGAAACGATTTCGGGCAGCAGCCGCTCCAGCGAGAAGTGTTCGTCGGTGATCTGTTCCGGCTTGTAGCCCAGGTGTCCGCCGGCCTTGGGTCCCTCGACCACGATCGCGTCGGGAACGTATTTGTAGTTGGCGAGCCATTTCTCGCAGATGAGCTTGGCGGCTCGGGCCGACGAAACGATCGGAGCCAACTTCGTCTTGCTGCCTTTGGTCAGGAACGACGGCAGGTTGAGGGGCATACCGGCCCCCGAGAAGATGATGTCGGCCTTCTCTGCGATGGCCGTTCTGACCATGTCTGCGAAGTTGGACATGGCCACCATGACATTGACGCCGATGATACCTTTGGTCTTTTCACGGGCTTTGCGCAGCTCTTCGCGCAGGCCCCAGATGCTTGCCGTATTGTAGTCTTTGGAGTGTTCCCGGTAGATGACGCCCAGTCCGGCCGAGGAGATCACTCCCACACCGCCTTGGTTGGCTACGGCCGATGCGAGTCCCGAGAGGGAGATGCCTACGCCCATACCGCCCTGAATGATGGGAAGACGGGCCAGCAGATCGCCGATTTTCAATGTTTTCATAGTTAAAGTTGCTTTGAATTTATATTTTTCCTTTCTCTCCGTACGTCGTGCCCGCCGATCGTGTCGTATCGTTTGTCGATTCGGCTTTTTCGTAAGTTTCTCCTTGAGCGGATGTTTCGATCGGTTTCAGGTTTTCCCGAAAGGCGGCTCTGTGCGGGGAGAGTGGAGCTTTTTGTAAGTTTTGGATCCCGGGTGCCCGTAAAAATATTGTATGTAGGGTCGGGACAGTTTGTATTTCTGTTATTGTTCCGCTGTCGGTGCGACGGTCAGTTCGAGCTCCTCGAGCCGTGCCACGGGTGCGATGTCCAGGGTTGCGATATTGCCGTTCATGTAGCGGTAGTATCCTGCCAGGGCGATCATCGCGGCGTTGTCGGTCGTGAACTTGAATTCGGGCAGGAAGGTGCGCCATCCCCGTTTCCTTCCCTCCTCCGTGATGCCGTTGCGGAGCCCTGAATTGGCCGATACGCCGCCTGCGATGGCGATGTCGCGGATCCCGTACTCCTTGGAGGCTTTTACGAGCTTGTCGAGCAGAATTTCCACGATGGTCGTCTGCAGCGAGGCGCAGAGGTCGGCTTTGTTTTTCTCGATGAAATTCGGATCTTCGGCCATTTCGTCCCGCAACGTATAGAGGAACGAGGTTTTGAGTCCCGAGAACGAGTAGTCGAAACCCTCGATGCGGGGTTTGGCGAAGCGGAACGCGTGCGGATCGCCCTCCTTGGCCAGTTTGTCGATCACCGGCCCGCCCGGATAGGGCAGCCCCATGACTTTGGCGCACTTGTCGAACGCTTCGCCCGCCGCGTCGTCGATCGTCGTGCCGACGATCTGCATGTCGAGCGGACCGTCCACTTTTACGATTTGGGTATGTCCTCCGCTGACCAGCAGGCAGAGGAACGGAAAGTCGGGGTGCGGAAGCTGTCGGTCGGGCAGGTCCAGAAAGTGGGAGAGGATGTGCCCCTGCAGATGATTGACCTCCACCAGCGGAATGTCGTGGGAGATCGAGAGTCCTTTGGCGAACGATACGCCCACCAGAAGCGATCCCAGCAGACCGGGGCCGCGCGTGAAAGCGATCGCGTCGATCTTGTCGATCGTCACGCCGGCCTCTTTCAGGGCCGTATCGACTACCGGGACGATATTTTGCTGGTGGGCCCGGGATGCTAGTTCCGGGATCACGCCGCCGTATTTTTGGTGCACGGCCTGCGAGGCGATTACGTTCGAGAGGAGCGTCCGGTCGCGGATGACTGCGGCCGAAGTGTCGTCGCAGGAGGATTCTATGCCTAAAATGGTAATGTCCATGTGATTTTTGTGTGGCAAAAAACTTTACAAAGATAGTGAAAGCCGAGAGAAAATGGGAACTTGTTCCCATTTTTCCGAGGTACATCCTATCCAAGACTATGTCAAAGATACGAATAAGCCGAGCGCAAAAGCAAATTTATTTGTGTTTTTCCGAGGCGGAATTATCCGAATAAAAATCAAAGATACGGAATAAAATCCGAAATGATTCGCCGATGTCCGTATTTATTTCGGGCGGCAGCCGATACCGGGTCTCTGTCCGGGTTTCGGAAAAACTCCGAAATGCGATTGGCAACAGGTTTGCGGTTCTGTATTGTACCGGGCACAGATTTTTACCGGTCGTTGCGGGAGGGCTTCGCGGCAAGTTCTTCGAACGGTGATTTTTAACGATAAATATCCGGTCTGCCGGATGTTAAATCCCGAAATTTGCTTAAATTTGCAATTTATTAAAAACGGTTTTGTCGGATAATGCGCAGGATAGTGAACATACTGGCCAAGATGGTGTCGGCGATCGTGCTGGCGCTGATCTTTCTGCCTCTGTTGGTCGCCTTGTTGTTCGAGATTCCTGCCGTTCAGAATTTCGTCGCTCGGGAGGCGACGGAAATAATCTCCCGCAAGCTCGGCACCCGCATCAGTATCGACCGGGTGGATATAGGCTTGTTTTACCGCGTTTCGCTCGACGGATTCTATGTCGATGATTTCCAACGGGATACGTTGCTTTATGCCGGCCGTCTGGATGCCCGGATCAAGAGCCTCGGCCTGTTCGGGGGAGGGCTCGTTTTCAGCCGGGCCGAATTGTCGGACGCCCGTTTTTGCCTGCGCGAAACTCCCGACGGGGAGATGAACATCAAGCAGGTGGTCGATAAACTTTCCAAAAAGGACAAGGCCCGGGCGGAGGGAAAATTCAGGCTGGAGATCGAGCGTCTGGAAACGGATGGGCTGGATTTCAGCATGGAACGGCTGGAGCACCGCAATCCGTCGTACGGGGTGGATTTCGCCGATATGCACCTGATCGACATCCGGGCCGAACTGAAGAATTTCACCATCGACGGTCCGGTGATCCATACCGACATCGGGCGTTTGGCGATGCGCGAGCGCAGCGGATTTGTCGTCGAAGACCTGGCGGGCTGTCTTTGCATCGCCAACGGCTGTATCGATATCCGGGAGGGACACATTCGGACGGCGAAGTCGAATATCGAGTTGCCTTCGCTTTCATTGATCGGATTGGACTGGGCCCTTTACAAAAATTTCGTCGAGGAGGTGGACATCACGGCGCAGGTCGTCAATACGACGCTGTCGTCCGACGACATCGCCTATTTCTCGCCCAAAATGAAGGATTGGCACCTGACGCTGACCGACGTGAACGCTGATGTGAGCGGCCCTGTGGCCGATATGTCGGGATCGCTGCGCTCGGTCCGCACGGGAGCCGACACGAAACTGTCGGTCGATTTTGCGGCGCAGGGACTGCCCGATGTCGGAAAGGGGCATTTTAAGGCCGACATTTCCGAACTGACGACTTCGGCGGCGGATGTCGATCGGCTGGCGGCTGCCCTCACAGGCAAGAATTTGCCCGACGAGGTGCTGCGTATTGCAAAAAATGCGGGCAAAATCGGTCTTACCGGCAAATTCGACGGAACGCTCACGGCCTTTGCTGCGGATGCTGCGCTGGCGACCGAGATCGGCGGTGCGACCTGCCTGTTGCAGGTGAGCTCGCTGCGCGACGGCTGTCGCGGTGTGCTGGGCGATGTGAAAACGTCCAGTCTGCAACTGGGCGAGTTGCTGGAAAACGATCTGCTCGGTCCCCTCTCTCTGAATGTGCATGTAAACGGCGAACTCAGCTCGGAACACTCCGACGCCGAAGTGTCGGGCGAGATCCTGCGATTGGGGATCAACGGATATGATTACGATTCGCTCCGTATGAAGGGGCACCTGGTGAACCGGGAGTTCAACGGATTGATCGAAGCCCGGGACAGGAATCTGCGGTTCGATTTTAGAGGGCTGCTCGACCTGAACGATGAGCAGAGGCCCCGCTACGATTTTGCGCTGGACCTTGAGGAGGCGAACCTGGCGGCTCTGGGGGTGAATCGCCGCGATTCGGTGTCGGTGCTTGCCGCCCGGATTGCTGCGCGTGCCGTCGGCCGTACGCTCGACGACCTGAACGGAATAATCTTCGTCCGTGATGTATCCTATCGTTATAACGACCGCGAGCTTGCGGCCGACAGCGTTGTGATCGTGGGTCGGAACAGCTTGTCGGACAAGTTTATTCGTCTGCGTTCCGATTTTGTCGATGCCGACTACGAGGGGAAAACCTCCTACAAGGAGGTGTTCGCCTACCTGCAACAGCGTTTCCGAGATTATGTCCCGACGCTTGACGGCGGTCCCGGCTGGCAGGCGCAGCATCCCGATACGGTAGAGTTGGCTGACGGATATTCCCAACTTACGGTCAATGTCCGGAAGATCAATCCGCTGGTCAATGCCGTTTCTCCCGGGTTACAGATCGCGGACGGATCGCGGTTGCTGTTGCGGATCAACCCGGCGAACGACAAACTTTCGTTCGAAGCGGCCTCGGATTACATCGAGCGGGGCCGGATGCTGGTGACACGTCTGAATCTGGATGCCCATAACCGGGGCGACTCGCTCGTTTTCGCGGCTTCGACCGAGGACCTTTATCTGAACAGTTTTCACATGAGCCGTGTCGGAATGAGCGGAGGGGCCAAGGATAACAAGCTGGAGCTGATTACCGATTTCGCGGATACTATCGGCGATGTTTCCGGACGGATCGGATTCCGTTCGGAATTTGCCCGGGGACGAGGTCCTGCGGGCCGGCAGATCGATCTGCGGCTGACGCCGTCGTACATCAGCCGGGGAGAGAAGACTTGGAATATCTATACGGACGGTATTACGGCAGATACTTCCCGGATACGAATCGACCGTTTTCGAATGGTCAATGCCGGACAGCAACTGCTGCTCGACGGCGTCGTATCGCGTCGTTTGCAGGATTCGGTGCAATTGACGCTGCATAATTTCGAGCTGGCGCCCTTCTCGCAGTTCACCTCGTCGATGGGCTACCGTGTGGACGGTCGTACCAACGGTTCGGCGACGATGAAAGCGGTGCTCGGGGCCGGCGAGGTGCAGGCCGATATCGTTGTGGACAGCATTTCGATCAACGATCTCGCCGTTCCGTCGATCTGGCTGCGGTCCCGATGGGATTTCATACAGAACCGCGCGGGTATTCTGGTGCAGCAGCGGGAAAATCTCGATACTCTCGTTCGTGGTTTTTACGCCCCTTCGCAAAAGCGTTATTACGCCCGGGCTACCCTCGACGCAGTCGAACTTTCGGCGCTCGATCCCCTGCTGAAGGGGGTGGTCGAGCGGACCGGCGGCAATGCCGATGTCGATATCGCCCTGCGCGGCAGCGGTAAGGAGGCGAACCTTTCCGGGCAGATCGCCGTGCGCGATTTCACCACGACGGTGGATTTTACGCAGGTGACCTACACGATGCCCCGGACCGTGATCGAGGTTAAAAACAATCATTTGATTGCCGAAGGCGTGCCGCTGTACGATCCGGAGAAGAACGAGGGCCTTTTCTCGATCGACCTCAATCTGGAACATTTGTCCAATATCTCCTATTCGGTGAAAGTGCTGCCGAAAGAGTTGATGGTGCTCAATACCACTTCGAAGGATAACGACCTGTTCTACGGCCGGATTTTCGCTTCGGGTTCGGCGACGATCGCGGGCAGCAAGGGCGGTGTGAAAATGGACATCGTGGCTACCACCGAAGGCGATTCCGAATTTTATATGCCTCTGTCGGGACAGTCGAATGCGAAAACGGCCGATTTCGTTACGTTCGTCACCCCTGAACAGATCGATACGACCGACTATCTGGTGCGCAAGAAGCTGCTCTTCCAGCAGCAGGGGCGTAAAAAGGAAGCCGCAGGCAGCACGATGGATATTACGATGGCTCTCAATGTGCAGGACAATACCGCTTTCCAACTGGTGATCGACCCGACGGTCGGCAGTGCCCTGAAAGGTCGTGGCAACGGTATGCTCAACCTGCATATCAATCCGGGTAACGGTATCTTCAATATGTACGGCGACTATACGCTCATCGAAGGCAGTTTTCTTTTCTCATTGCAGAATATCATTACTAAAAAATTCATCATCGAGAGCGGTTCGATGATTCAGTGGACGGGCGAGCCTGTCGATGCGCGGCTCGACATCAATGCCGTCTATAAGCTCAAAACGTCGTTGCAGCCTCTGTTGAACACTGTAACCGCCTCTTCGGACGACGACCAGAGCGGTTCCCGGATTTCGGACCGTTCGGTGCCGGTTGATTGTAAGATCCATATCGGCGGTCGTTTGAGCAACCCGCAGTTGGATTTCAGCGTGGTCGTGCCCGTTACAGATATAGAAACGCAGGCTGCGGTGGCCAGCGTGCTCAATACGCAGGAAGCCCAGGCGCAGCAGTTCATTTCGCTGGTCGCACTGGGTACTTTCAGCAATTCCGGCAGTGCCAATATCGGTGCTTCTTCCGGTGTGGCAACGGGTCTGGAGATGCTTACCAACCAGCTTACCAACTGGTTTTCGACAGATGATTACCGGATCATCCTGAACTACCGGGCAGGCTCCGAAATGACCGGTGACGAGGTGGATTTCGGCTTCTCCACCAATTTGATCAACAACCGTCTGCTGGTCGAGGTCGAAGGCAACTACATCATCGACAACAAACAGGCCGTAAGCAACAATGTTTCCAACTTCATGGGCGAAGCGCATGTGACGTGGCTGATCGACAAGTCGGGCAACCTGCGTCTGAAGGCGTTCACGCAGACCATCGATCGTTTCGACGAGAACCAGGGCCTGCAGGAAACCGGTATCGGGATCTCCTATAAGGAGGATTTCAATAATTTCAAGGATCTGAAACAGCGTATTCGGGACCGCTTCACCAACAAGAAACGTCAGAAAAAGCGTCAGGCCCGCCGCGAGGAGCAGGCCCGGCGTGCGGCGGAAGAGGCCCAACGGCAGGAATTGCTTCTGCCGGAAGATCCGCCGGAGCCTGAATACGACTTGGAGCGGGATTGATACGGAAAAAGTAAAACTCGAATAAAATAAATTTAATTCACTCAAAAAGATTATGATTAGTTTGTTGCAGACCGCAGATGCGGTCGTTGTCGCGGAGCAGACCCGCATGGGACTTTGGCAGTTGTTTATGAGCGGCGGATGGCTGATGTGGGTTTTGTTGATTCTGGGAGGACTCACGATCTTTATCTTCGTGGAGCGCTTCATGGCGATCCGTAAGGCGTCGGAGTTCGATATGAATTTCATGAACCGCATCCGAGATTATATTTTGGACGGCAAGGTCGCTGCTGCGGTCGATCTTTGCCGCAAGACCAATACGCCGATCGCCCGTATGATCGAAAAGGGTATCGGCCGGATCGGTCGTCCGATGAGTGACGTGCAGTCGGCCATCGAGAACGTGGCGAACCTCGAAGTGTCGAAGCTCGAAACCAACCTGCCGATCCTGGCGACCATCGCCGGCGGCGCCCCGATGATCGGTTTTCTCGGTACGGTGGTCGGCATGGTGCAGACTTTTATGGATATGGCCGCTGCGGGCGGTACGGTCGATATGTCGCTCCTTTCGAGCGGTATGTACGTGGCGATGATCACGACGGTCGGCGGTCTGCTGGTCGGTATTCCGGCCTACTTCGGTTATAACTACCTGGTGGCCCGCATCGAGAAGCTCGTTTTCCGGATGGAGGCCAACTCGATCGCCTTTATGGATATTCTGAATCAACCCGTTCAAAAGTAATCTGTTATGGCAATCAAACGCGGATCCAAGGTCGATAAGTCGTTTTCGTCGGCTTCGATGACCGATCTGATCTTCCTGTTGCTGCTGTTCATGCTGATCGCTACGACGCTCATCAACCCCAATGCCATCAAGCTGATTCTGCCGAAAAGTTCGAATCAGTTGAAGGACAAGGCGATGACGACGATTTCGATCCAGGATACGGGACATGGATACAGGTATTATGTCGAGACGGAAAACGTCGGCTCGCGCGAGGGCGTGGAGAAAGCCCTCAAGTCCCGGCTGGCGGGACAGGAGAACCCTACCGTTTCGCTGCATTGCGACAAGTCGGTGGCTTTCGACGAAGTGGTGGCTATGATGCGCATGGCCAAGGCCAACAATTTTACGCTCATCGCGGCTACCTCGCCCGAATAGAGTGAAACCCGGGGAATGCCGCCCTGCGGTGTTTTCCTTGTGAGAATTGACCGATGTATTATTACGATCCGAATAACGATAAATCGAACGCGCGTCGTTGGGCGAGCCTCGCAGCTTTGCTTTATGCGCTGTCGATCGCGGCGGCTTTCCTGTTCGTGTCGTTCGATATGGGGCGGGACGAGCTGCTTCCCGGCGAAGGGTTGCTGATCGATTTCGGGACGACCGAAACCGGTCTGGGCGACCGGGACCTGTCGGCTACCGATGTGCAGGCACCGCCGCAGCAGGCGGCGGCCGAAGCGTCGCGGCAGCAGGTCGAGTACGTGACCAGCGAGCGGGAGGAGATCGCCGTGCAGACACCGCAGCCGGAGAAGAAACCCCGCGAGCGGGAGACTCCGGGACAAACTCCGCAGCGCAGCGACGCGCAGCAGCCTGCCGAACAACCCCGCACGGTAAACCGTCGGGCGCTCTTCCCGGGCCGCACGGCGGGGAGCACTTCCACGTCGGAGGGGCCTGCTGCGAGCTGACCCATCTGGAAGACATCGACCGCCTC
>OGYX01002855.1_pt1 | contig 10660 bp, 7 predicted proteins | sample 1576601 | NCBI WGS metagenome assembly OGYX01 (sample SAMEA3541561, study PRJEB24748) | human gut metagenome | biome: human gut; feature: human-associated habitat; material: faeces | place: China | collected 2012 | reverse complement strand
AGTTTGTTGTACAGGAAGCTGCGGAGATGATCTTGTCCTCGTTTGTAAGACCCTGATGGTTTACGTTGTAAACGATTGTCTTAAGGTCGTTTCCAGCCGGAGCGGAAATAACTACGTGCTTAGCACCTGCATCGATATGAGCCTGAGCTTTATCTTTAGATGTGTAGAAACCTGTGCACTCAAGAACTACGTCTACACCGATCTCTCCCCATGGAAGCTCTGCAGCGTTAGCCTTAGCATAGATTTTGATCTCTTTTCCGTCTACTGTGATGGAATCCTCTCCTGCTGTTACTGTATCTGCAAGAGCGTATCTTCCCTGTGTAGAATCATATTTTAATAAGTGAGCAAGCATTTTAGGAGATGTAAGGTCATTGATTGCTACAACCTCGAATCCCTCTGCTCCAAACATCTGACGGAATGCAAGACGACCGATACGTCCAAAACCATTAATTGCAACTTTTACTGCCATGATAAATTCCTCCTATGAATTGAATGGTGATTAAATCGTTCCTTTGTTAAAGAAACATCAACCTGTTTCATATTGTACCTAATTCCAAACAAAAATTCAAGAGCTATTTATAAAAAAGAACATTAAAATAAATATTAAGAAAATTTCTGAAAAATGTGCTATAATTCTCTGATAGAAAGTTCTGTCCTGCTGAGCGCCAAAAGAGATATCCCTGCTCCCTTCCGGGAGCCTGACTTTTCCGGCTTCATAGCAGGCAGATACGATCATTGTCACAGAATATAAAGGCTTGAATATGGAGGTACAAAATGGACCAGAAAATTTTATGGGACTGCCATATGCACTCCTCTTTTTCCGCAGATTCCGATACACCGATGGAAAAGATGATCCAGACTGCCGCAGACAAGGGTCTCATGGGAATCTGTTTTACTGAACATTTTGATCCGGATTATCCTGATACTCCGGAAAATCTTGATTTTTCCCTGAACATCCCTGCATACCGCCAGAAGCTTGAGAGTCTTGCGGATGCTTTTAAAAACCAGATCCAGGTTAACTTCGGGATCGAGCTTGGACTTCAGCCTCAGCTTGCAGAATCTTTTTCCGATCTTCTGAAGGAAGTTCCTTTTGATTTCGTTATTGGTTCCTCCCATGTGGTGCACGGATACGATCCTTATTATCCTTCTTATTTTGAGGGCCGTAAGGAATCCGCATGTTACATGGAATATTTTGAATCCATCCTGGAAAATATCGCTGCTTTTGATGAGATGGATGTGTATGGACATATCGACTATGTAGTACGTTATGGTCCAAATCAGAACCGTCAGTATTCTTATGGAAGATATAAGGAGATCCTGGACGAGATCCTGCGGACACTGATCCGCAAAAATGTGGGAATCGAGCTGAACACAGGCGGTTATCACTATGGGCTTGGTGAACCGAATCCATGTATCAATATTATCCGACGCTACCGTGAGCTTGGCGGTGAGATCATCACCATTGGTGCAGATGCCCACACTCCGGATAAGATCGGCTATGCTTTTGACAAGGCGGCTGATATTTTCCGTGAATGTGGTTTTTCCTATTATGCTGTATTTAAAAATCGTCGCCCTGTTTTTCATAAACTGTAGCTCTGTTTCTCTCTCACGAGAGAGAGTTTACACTTTTATACCGAAAATATCATTTTATCTAAGGAGGAACTCTATATGTCAACAAAAAGACTCCAGAAAAAGAAAGCTGCCATGCAGGCAAAAAAAGAAAAGCAGCTGAAAAAAAATACCCCTGCTGCCAAATCTGTTGAAAATACTAAAGTCGAAGTAAAAAAACTTGAAACCGTAAAGAAGGAAACGCTTAAAGTCGAGACCTCTAAAACTGAACCGATCAAGGTTGAAACTTCAAAGACTGAGCCGATCAAGGTTGAGACTTCAAAGACCGAGCCGATCAAAGTTGAGACTTCCAAGACTGAGCCGATCAAAGTTGAGACTTCAAAAACCGAGCCGATCAAAGTTGAGACTTCCAAGACCGAGCCGATCAAAGTTGAGACTTCCAAGACCGAGCCGATCAAAGTTGAAACTTCAAAGACTGAGCCAATCAAGGTTAAAACTTCCAAAACCGAGCCGATCAAAGTTGAAACTTCTAAAACTGAGCCGATCAAGGTTGAGACCTCTAAGACTGAACCGGCGAAAGTTACTACTTCCAAGACCGAGCCTCTGAGAGTCGAAACCTCCAAGGAGGACACAGCTTACGATGCCCTCTACGAGAAACGTCTGAAACACTACTACAATGATCTGAAATGGCTCTACTGTGAACTGTTCCGCGATCATCCGGAAGTTGCCGGCACATTCTCAAGCCTCACAAAAAAGATGAAAGAGATTTACCGTGAGCGCTCTCTTTCCATGAAGGAAGCTGACCAGACCTGCGTTGCTGATCCTGACTGGTTCCGTAAGACTACTTTCACCGGAATGGCTGTAAATCCTGCTGACTTCGCAGATACTCTTTCCGGTCTATCTGATAAACTGGACTATATCAGCGAATGCAAAGCAGACACTCTGTACCTGACAGATCTTTTCCAGGCAACCTCCAATTGCTCCCTTTGCATTATCCCGGAGATCGGAACCTCCGAAAATCTGTACACACTTGCAGCTAACTGTAGGAAAGCAGGTATCCGCCTGGCTCTTGAGATCCCGTTAAGTCTTTCTGTGGATGACCCACAGTCCGGTGCGCCATGTGTGCTCCAGACTCCGGCTTATTTCAATGCAATGCTTCTTCAGATCCTGGAACTTGCAAATGAAGGAGCTTCTGTATTCAGCCTTGGTGTCCTTCCGATGATGCCGGAAGAAAATCTCTGGAAGCTTCACTCTCTGCTACGTATGACCAGAATGGTGTGTGAGATCGTATGCCCCGGAATTCTTCTCCTTGGCGAAACAGACCGCCCACCTGCAGAGGCTGCTGCATTCGGCGGAACTTCCGATATGCCGGAACTTCACATTGTAAACAGCCCCCGGCTGATGTCCGATCTCTGGCATACCGTTGCCACAAAGGACACTGCCCTTCTCCGCCGGGGAATTGACAGAGCTGCAGACCTTCCGCAGGCACCGGTATTCCAGAATTACCTCCGTAACCGCAACACTGTACGTTGGAACCTAGACTATGATTTCCTGAAAGGAAGCTTTATCACAGAAGGACCTCACAGAGATTATCTGAATGAATTCCTGGCAGGTATTTTCCCTGATTCCTTTGCCCGGGGTGAAATTTATGTAAATCCGGAAAACGAGGAATCTGAGCTCTGCGGAACAACCGCATCTCTTGCAGGAATTGAGCGTTTTGATTATGAAGGAAATATGGAGGGTGTCAGCCGGGGAATCCGCTATGACGTAACACTTCATGCATTGCTTCTTTCCCTCCCCGGAATTCCGGTACTTCGAAGCGGTGACGAGGTCGGACAGCTGAATGACTACACCTATAAAGCAGACATTTCCAAAGCATCTGATCCCCGCTGGCTCCACAACGGACGTTTCAACTGGGCACTTGCCAGGAACAGAGCCGATGCCGAAACGATTCAGGGACGCATTTTCAACAGCCTTGAGCAGCTGGAATCCATCCGCGCCAGCCATCCGGTATTTGCACCTGAAGTTCCTGCACATACGGTGGAAACCTGGGAAAGGGCTCTCCTTGCCCTGGTAAGAGAAACTTCTGAAGAAAAGCTGATCTGCATCTACAATTTCAGTGATCAGGATAAGGTAGCCTGGATCAACGAACAGGACGGTACTTACACAGATCTTCTCACAGGAGTTCAGAGAGACGCACAGGCTGTAGAGATCCCGGCCTTCGGATTTATCTGGCTTATGCACACGAAATAATAACTTCGTCAGGCGGATATCCACAATCTGCATTCTCTACACAGATCTGCACCGGATAACTTCTCCACAGTTTATTCTCTCCAAAAAAGGACACTGCCATTTTCAACGGGCAGTGTCCTTTTTTCTTTCTCATATTATTATTTTCTCAGCTTATCAATAAATGCGGCAAATTTCCCCTGTTCCCCACTATCCAGCGAACGACTGTAAATATTTCTGAGCCAGGCCGTGATCACATCGATCAGGATCGGAGAAAATGTCATCAAAAGGAACACCAGAATGATCATTCCGAATTCCAGAGATCCCAGTGTCAGAAGATTCTGCAGAACTACCGCCGCACCGAAAAAGATCACCTGCATACTGTAAATGATCACCTTTCGATAGGTATTCAAAGGCGCATAAACCGTCTTAAGTGCCGCCATATAATTCCATCCTGTTACAAGCACACAGGCTGTATTCAGCATGGCATTGGAATGGTATACATTCTGGCATACCAGCATCACACTGAACACACAGCCCGTGATGGTCACAGCAGCCGGAAATGCATTCATAAACACATGACGCAAAAATGTATGGTCGATCTTCTCATAATTATTCTCCTGTGCCAAAAGGAACGTAGGAATACCAACAGCACAGGCACTGATCAAAGACATCTGGATCGGCTCAAAAGGATAAGAATCCCCGAAGAAGATCGTGATCAGTGACAGCAGCACGGAAAAAATCGTTTTGATCAGAAACATAGATGCCGCAGTACGGATATTATTTACAACCCGGCGTCCCTGATTCACGATTTCCGGCATTGCTGCAAAATTAGAATCCAGCAATACCACATTGGCAATATTCTTGGCGGCATCACTGCCCTCAGCCATGGCAATACTGCAGTCCGCCTCTTTAAGCGCCAGAACATCATTGACACCATCACCGGTCATGGCAACCGTATGCTTCTGAGCCTGCAAAGACTTCACCATTGCCTGCTTCTGCTGAGGTGTTACACGTCCGAACACACTGTATTCTGCAACTGCTTCGTCCATCTGTTCCTGGGTTGTGATCGTTGTCGCATCTATATAATGCTCTGCATTTTTAAGACCTGCACGTCTGGCAATTGCAGAAACCGTCACCGGATCATCACCGGAGATCACTTTCAGATCAACACCCTGACTTTCGAAATATGCCAGCGTATCCGGTGCCTCTGCACGGATCACATCTGTAATAAGCAAAAGTCCGACAGGTTCCAGTCCCTCCGGAAGCTCCGCACCCTCACTCACATTTACACTATGGGCAAGGGCCAGCACACGAAGACCTTCCTCTGCAAATCCGCCACAATACTCCATCAACTCCGGGTTCCCTTCCGGGAAAAGAAACTGCGCTGCACCCATCAGATAAGTACCTGCATCTGTAAATGCAGCTCCGCTGTACTTCCTGTCAGAAGAAAACGGGATCACATGATCCAGCTCCATATCCCGAGATACTTTAAATCTTGCCCTGAGTGCATCGGCAGTGGCATTCTGATCCTTCAGCACAGAAAGCAGATTTCCCATGATATGCTCGATCTCCCGGATCTTCTCCGGATTTTCCTGACTGTGTTTTTCCAGATCAGCTTCTGACTTTTCCTGTAATACGAGATTCGCGCTTCCATCCTCCTTTGCGATAGCATCTGTTGCTGAAACTGCAGAGGCAGCAGAACTTTCAGTTCCATCGCTGTCACCTTCGCCGGATCCAGGATCTTTCCCTGATATTTTCTCGGAAATCTCATCATATACCGGCGGATAGCTTTCCACCGCTTCCACACACATGGTACCCTCTGTGATAGTTCCTGTCTTATCCAGACAGAGCGTATCCACGCGTGCAAGAGTTTCTATACAGTACAGTTCCTGCACCAGCGTCTTCTTCTGAGCCAGCTTCAGTGCACCCAAAGTCAGTGCCACACTGGTAAGAAGGACAAGCCCCTCCGGGATCATTCCCAGGACCGCTGCAACCATATTGACAACAGAATCCCGGATATTATCCCCCACAAAATAATACTGTTTATAAAAAAGCAGCGCCCCCATTGGTACGATAATGATACTGATCACCTTCAGAATGGCATTCAGGGAATTTCTAAGCTCTGAATTATGGCGTTTGAATTCCTTGGCCTCGCTGGTGATCCTTGACGCATAGTTGTCGCTTCCCACATGGATGATCTGGCAGCAGGCCTGTCCCGCCGTCACAAAGCTTCCGGAAAAAAGCTCATCTCCCGGATTCTTCGGAAGATTGTCTGCCTCACCGGTAAGCAGGGATTCATTGACCTCAAGGCTTCCCTCCAGGATCTTCGCATCTGCCGGAACCTGTTCTCCGGTCTTCAGGAATATCAGATCATCGACAACCAGCTTCTCTGTAGAAATTTTCCATTTTTTTCCTTCACGCAGAACAACCGTCTTGGATTCTGTCAGGATGGCCAGCTTATCAATAGTCTTCTTAGCACGGACCTCCTGAATGATCCCGATCACGGTATTAATAAAAATGATTCCTACAAACATGGAGTTTTTGTAGGAACCAACCAGCAGTACGAGAACCAGCAGCACCAGGTTCAGAAAATTGAAGAATGTCAACGTATTCTCCAGAATAATCTGCTTATATGTCCTGGTGTTGGGGTTTTCGTTATTATTTACCTGACCCTGCGCAATTCTTTCCTGAACTTCTTCGTTCGTAAGTCCTGTCATGCTTCTTACTTACCTGTCCTTTCAATGGCTTACGGTTCTGTTCAACTGAAGCTTGCTCATGCCCCGGTTATGATCGTAAATAAAAGGGATCAATACTCCTCTTCTGTATCCTCTTCACCCTCGTGGATATCAGACTTCGGTTTGGAAAGACCCTCAATCTTAATGTGATGTTTCTCTGCATAATCCCAGAGAGCTGCATGAATTGCTTCCTCAGCAAGCAGGGAACAGTGGATCTTTACCGGCGGAAGTCCGTCCAGAGCCTCCATAACGGCCTTGTTGGTTACTTCCATAGCTTCCTCAATGGTCTTGCCCATTACAAGTTCTGTTGCCATGCTGCTTGTTGCAACTGCTGCACCGCATCCAAATGTTTTAAACTTGCAGTCTTTGATAATATGAGTTTCGTCATCGATATCAAGGAATATTCTCATAATATCACCGCATTTTGCATTTCCTACAGTACCCACGCCACTTGCGTTCTCGATCTCACCTACATTACGTGGATGCTGAAAATGATCCATTACTTTTTCACTATACATTATTTTTTCCTCCTGGCAAGTATTTTTATTATTTTTTCTGTTTTTTAATAAAATCTTCATATAATGGAGACATGCTTCTTAAGTTTGCAGTAATATCTTTCAGCTTATCTACTACAAAATCAACATCCTCCATTGTCGTCTCCTCGCTTAAGGTCATACGGAGAGATCCGTGCGCGATCTCATGAGGAAGACCGATAGCTAACAGAACATGTGACGGATCCAGAGAACCGGATGTACATGCAGAACCGCTGGATGCACAGATTCCAAAATTATCAAGCATCAGAAGAAGTGACTCTCCCTCGATGAACTGGATGCTTACATTTACATTGTTTGGAAGACGTTTTACTTTATCTCCATTGAGACGTACGTATGGGATCTCTGTGAGGATCCTGCTGATCATATGATCTCTGATCTCGATTTCTTTTGCAGTACGCTCTTTCATGGACTTGTTTGCACGCTCTGCTGCAAGACCGTATCCTACGATACCAGGAACGTTCTCTGTACCTGCACGACGTTTTCTCTCCTGTGCTCCGCCATGTACGAAGGAGCGGATCTTAACGCCCTTACGGATATAGAGGAAGCCGATTCCCTTCGGTCCGTTGATCTTATGTCCGCTGGAGCTGAGCATATCAATATTGAACTCATCTACATTGATCGGGATCTGGCCGAATGCCTGAACAGCGTCTGTATGGAACAGGATTCCATGCTCATGTGCGATCTGTCCGATCTCTTTCAGCGGCTCAAGAGTACCAATCTCATTGTTTGCAGCCATAACAGAGATCAGGATGGTCTCCGGTGTAATGGCTTTTTGAAGCTCATCCAGGTCAATGAAACCATTCTCATCTACATCCAGGTATGTGACCTTGGCACCACGCTCTTTTTCAAGGTACTCGCAGGTATGAAGGATGGCATGATGCTCGATCTTTGTTGTGATGATATGGTTTCCTTTATTTTTATATGCCTCAAAGGTCGCTTTCAGAGCCCAGTTATCAGACTCGGAACCACCTGCAGTAAAATAGATTTCCTCTTTTTTGGCTCCGATCACATCTGCGATCTGCTGTCTTGCCTTTGCGATGGCAGCCTTGCTGTTTGCCGCAAAATCATAAACGGTTGAAGCATTTCCATAAAACTCTGTAAAATACGGCAGCATAGCCTCCACAACTTCCGGTGCGGTCTTTGTGGTAGCCGCATTGTCCAGATATATCATTTTTCCCATTTTCTTTTCCTCCTGTTCAGGATAATTATTTTTCGTGTATTCTCCGGCTTTCTTCGATCAGCTCACTGAGCATCAGTGTATCCACTGCATCTGTGATGCTGTCGTTGATCCTCTTCCACACTAGTTTAGCTACACAGAGATCGGAACCCTGGCAGCCACCGTCACCTTCTGTTCCCGGACATGTTGCAGCCTCCAGGCCACCCTCCAGGACACGAAGGATATCTCCCACTGAAATCTCTTCTGCCGGTCTTCCAAGGAAGTATCCTCCGGCTGCGCCGCGGACACTCTTCACAAGGCCCGCTTTCTTCAAAAGTGCCATCAGCTGCTCCAGATAGCTGACTGATATATTTTGACGGCCCGCAATACTCTGAAGCGAGACCGCTTCTTTTTCACTGTAAAGACCAAGGTCTATCAAAGCCTTAAGTCCGTATTTTGCTCTTGTTGACAGTTTCATCCGCTCACCTCTTTTTTCAATTCCCAGTGTTTTCCTCGGATTTCATGTTTACTCTATCAGAAACATATGGTTCTGTCAAGGCTAACTTCTTCATATACTGACAAAAAGGTGCAAGGTTGTTACTATTCACTGGTAATATTCCGCGAAGCGTGTGCTGAAAATGGAGTGAACAGTAACTCAAGGTTATCCATGTCAAAAAAAATCTTTCTCAAAGGAACCCTGATTCTTGCCTGCACAGGCCTTATCAGCCGTATCGCAGGTTTCTTTTATAGAATATTCCTCTCCTATGCCATTGGTGCAGAAGGTCTTGGTTTGTATCAGCTGGTTCTACCTCTCCAGGGACTTATGGCCGCTTTATCCTATACAGGGATCCAGGCTGCCCTTTCACGCCTGATCGCATCCAGACTTGCCCTTCAGGAGAAAAAGGAGGCACGTTTTTCGCTGGTTACAGGAACACTTATGGCTGTCTTTTTTTCTGCTGCAGCCGGTTTTCTGCTTTTTCAACACGCATATTTTTTTGCTTCCACAATTCTGAAAACACCGCAGACTGCCAGTCTTCTTCGCATAACAGCTGTCAGTATTCCGCTCTGTGCCATTCATTCCTGCATTGACAGCTATTATTATGCCCGGAAAAAAGCCTCTGTTCCGGCAGCCGTGCAGCTTTCGGAGCAGGCTGTCCGGATCGGCACTACCTATATCCTGTATCTGATCTTTCTTTCCGAAGGACGTCCGATCACTGCATTGATCGCAGCGGGTGGTTCTCTTGCCGGAGAAGCTGCCGCTTCGCTGGTGTCGCTGCTGGTAGTTTCCTTTCATTTCGGAAATCACCCTGTACAAGAAAAAAATCCCATCAGGATCTTTTCGCTGTTAAAGGACCTTTTCACACTGTCTTTTCCCATCTCCCTGAACAGAATTCTTCTGACACTTCTCGGCAGCATAGAAGCGGTTCTGATTCCACAGATGCTTCTGCGTTCCGGCATGACAGCATCAGACTCACTGAAAATCTATGGGATCTTTACTGGAATGGCACTGCCCCTGCTCCTGTTTCCTTCCACACTTACGTCTTCCGCCGCTGTGATGATGATGCCTTCCATCGCACAGCTTGATGTGCTGGGAGAGCAGAAGCAGATCCGCCGTGTCACAGACCAGACCTTTTTTCTGTGCATGTTCCTTGGATTTCTGTGCGGAAGCGGATTCTTTCTTTTTGGCCCATTCCTCGGAGCGTTGCTTTTTCACAGCCAGACTGCCGGCACCTACATACGGTATCTGTCTTTTATCTGTCCTTTTCTTTATACAAACACCATGCTCACCAGCATCCTGCAGGGACTTGGAAAACCGGGGCTCTGTCTGATCCACAGTATTGCCGGTATTCTCATCCGCATTTCCTCCGTTGTTTTTATAATTCCGTTGACAGGGATACGAGGCTATTTTTACGGAATTTTCCTGGGTGAGCTGCTGCTTACTCTTCTACACGTGAAAGCGCTAAAATTTCCCTATCGACAATCGGCCAATAATCGTTTATAATAAATAATCGAAATGTCTATAGTTATGGAGGAATAGAGTACTATGAGTTTTGAATTCATAAAAAAACTGCCAACTCCTGAGGAAATCCGCAATCAGTATCCGCTCGATGCTGAACTTCAGGCGCTCAAGGAGAAACGCGATGCTGAGATTCGCGACGTTTTCACCGGAAAATCCGATAAATTCCTCGCTATCATCGGACCATGTTCTGCAGATAACGAAGATGCCGTATGCGATTATCTTTTAAGACTTCGCAAAGTTCAGGAAAAGATCGAAGATAAAGTCCTTATCATCCCGCGTGTTTACACAAACAAACCACGTACGACCGGTGAAGGATACAAAGGAATGGTCCATCAGCCGGATCCTGAGAAAAAACCGAACCTTCTTGCCGGACTGATCGCGATCCGTAAGATGC
>OGYX01002852.1_pt1 | contig 10665 bp, 9 predicted proteins | sample 1576601 | NCBI WGS metagenome assembly OGYX01 (sample SAMEA3541561, study PRJEB24748) | human gut metagenome | biome: human gut; feature: human-associated habitat; material: faeces | place: China | collected 2012 | reverse complement strand
CAGCCGCCGTAGGCGGTAGTAAAGCCGGAGATGGTCAGTTCGGCGCCCGCGGCGGTGCCGTAGTTGACAGTGATGCCGCTACACAGGATGACCATCGCCGTCAGGGTGCAGATGATGATGGTGTCAGCGAAGACCTCAAAAATACCGAACATACCCTGCTTGACCGGCTTTTTGGTGTCGGCGCAGGCATGGGCGATGGAGCCGGTGCCAAGGCCGGCTTCGTTGGAGAAGATGCCGCGGGAAACGCCCTTCTGCATGCTGATGAACAGGCTGCCGATGGTGCCGCCGGTGAAGGCCGCCGGGTTGAAGGCGCCGGCAAAAATAGCTTCCAGCACCAGCGGGAAACGTGGGAGATTCAGCACCACAACGCCCACCGCCAGCACGATGTAAAACAGCGCCATAAAGGGCACGAGGCGCTCGCTTACGCTGCCAATACGCTTGATACCGCCCAGCAACACCATGGCGACCAGCATGGCCACCACGATGCCGACCACGAGGTTCAGTGTGGAGAGCGCACCATTGCCGACAACGTTGTACTCCAGCAGGGCGGTATCGATGGCCGCCACGATGGTGTTGACCTGAGTGGCGTTGCCGGTGCCGAACACCGTCAGCACGCCGAACAGCGAGTACAGCACAGCCAAAAACTGCCAATGCTTGCCCAGGCCGTTTTTAATATAGTACATCGGGCCGCCGACCCACTCGCCCGCGGCGTTGCGCTCACGGAAATGGACGGCCAGCGTGACCTCGGCAAACTTGGTGCACATGCCCAGCAGTGCCGAGCACCACATCCAGAACACTGCGCCCGGCCCGCCGATGGCGATGGCACCCGCCACGCCTGCAATGTTGCCGGTGCCTACGGTGCCCGCCAGCGCAGTGCATACCGCCTGGAACGGCGTCATAGCGCCGTCCGAGGCATCCTTTTTGCGGAACATGCGGCCGATGGTGGTTTTGATGACATACGGAAATTTGCGGATCTGCAAAAAGCCCGTCCGCACACTGAGCAGCAGCCCCACGCCAATGATGCACACCACGGCCGGGACACCCCAGACAAAGTTGTTGACTGCCTGGTTGACAGCCGCAATCGTTTCTAACATAATCCTCCCCATTCCCTCTCGATTTAGGAATCCCACAAATACAAAAAGGTCACGAGCCGTGCGTACACATTGGCTCATGACCTGTTTGCATCGTACTGATTCAGTATAGCATTTTATGGGGAGGTTTGCAAGGGATTACTTGACGTAAACCCCTTACTTGTTTTCCGGCAGATGCACTTCCAATCCAAAATTTCGGGCATATCCTGGCCGATCTCGTGGATGTAGTTCTTGTGGGCGACCAGCTTGTCGTTCATCTGCTGGATAAGGTACGCACCACGGTTGCCCAGCTGGGGCAGATGCAGCAGCGCATCCTTGACCAGATGGAAGCGGTCGATCTCGTTCTGCACGCGCATATCAAACGGCGTGGTGATGGTGCCTTCCTCCTGGTAGCCGTGGACACTCAGGTTGCGGTTGGTGCGCTCGTACTCTGCCTTGGCTTCACTTGTTACCAAGAACAGCGCCGAGCGAGTTGAGATGGGTTCCTACCGCTTCATGTTCGCGTTCGCCACCAGCCTTGCAATCCAGTCTTTCACGCTGCTGGCTGTCTCTGCACTGGGCGACACTGCCGAAGCATGGCGCACCGTGGCTATCGTCTACGCCATTATCGGTCTGATCGTCAACACGCTCTCTGTCTTCTCCGTCAAGGAGTTGCCGGAGGAAGAGTTTGTCGATACCACGGATAAAGCCGAAATCGAGAAAGACGAGAAGTCCGGTCTTGTCGAGGCTGCCAAGTTGCTGGTTTCCAACAAATACTACCTGATGATCTGCGTCACCTACATTTTGCAGCAGATCTATGGTGCCATGATCAGTATGGGTACCTTCTACACCGCCCATATTCTTGGTGACAAAAACCTGTCCGGCGTGTTCTCCTGGGTCATCAACATCCCTTTGATCATCGCACTGGTCTTTACACCGACCCTCGTTGCCAAGATGCACGGTATGTACAAACTGAATGTCGGCAGCTACGCCCTCGCTACCGTGGCCCGTGCGCTCGTTGTGGTGGCCGGCTATACGGGTTCCGGCGATGTCAAGATGATGCTGCTCTTTACGGCCATTGCTGCACTGGGTCAGGGCCCGTGGCAGGGTGACATGAACGCCGTTATCGCCTCTTGCTTAGAGTACACTTGGCTGACGAAGCATAAGCGTGTGAACGGCACGATGTACTCCTGTACCTCGCTCGGTGTCAAGCTGGGCGGCGGCCTCGGCACTGCCATCACTGGCTGGCTGCTGGCATTCAGCAACTACGACAAGGCGCTGGCCGTGCAGCCGGAATCCTGCATCAATATGCTGAAACTCATGTACCTCATGATTCCCTTTGTGCTGGACGCCATCATTACCTTTATCCTCTCCCGCATGAAGGTCGAGGAGGCCAACGATAAGATCCGCGCCGAAATGAAAAACTGATATTCACTATTTTCCTTCTAAAAAGGGGCTGTTGCAATACGGCAGCTCCTTTTTTATATGAATAGGTATAAGAATAAACAGTATTCATAAAGTGGTCATATTCTGATTCTAGAACTAGAAAAGCTTGCAAACAATGGGATTTTCATGTCCCGTTTGCAAGCCTTTTCGAATTTATGGCAGAAAACCTAATCCACACTCGTTGTGTAACGAAAATCTGTTTTTCCCTTTGCATCCGTGAAGACGCACTTAATGGTCTCCTAGCGTTTTTTATAAATGAATCATTTCTATAATTTTGTTCATGGCATATTTGTCTGCATATAGGCTTACCTCGGGAAACTGCTTATAGTTGGGCAGCATTTCAAGCGTGATGTAATCATCATACCCGATTCCTGCGATGGCCTTTGCAACCGCCGGGAAATCAACATCACCGGCAAAGAGATCTACGAAAGCGCCAATGCCTGCCTGATCAAAGCGATAGTCAGACATATGTAGCTTTTTGATGCGGTGGCCGAGGATCTCGATCCATTGTTCCGGGTAGCCGATATACACGGCATTACCGACATCCAAATACATACCGACATAGTCGGAGCTGATCTCATCCAGGAACCGCCGAGTTTCCAATGGGGAAAGAAGGAAGCGATTCCAGACATTTTCAATGCCAATTGCCACATCCGCAGCTTTCGCTTCGGGTGCCAGTCGGCTCAATGCGTCTTGCGCACGCTCATAGGCAATATCGTACCGGATCTTTTCTGGGTGCTCTACAAAATTGCAACCGACATAACCGGGAACAACCAGAATCGTTTTAGCCCCCAGAAGGTACGCAGCTTCGATCTGCTTTTGTACAATGCCAAACGCTTTTTGCCGGGTCTTCTCGCTGTCAGAGACGAGATTATTCTGCCACAGGCTCCATACCCCTACGCTGGGGATCTCCAGGCCCATATCATCGGCCATCCTTTTCATGGCCAGGACATCTTTTTCCGGGGTTTGCGGGTTCAGATAGCCGGATTCACTCAAAACCGGCTCCACGCCATCATAGCCCGCTTTTTTCGCATGTTCAAACATCCATCGGACATCCGTATTTTCGGAAAAAGAGAACAAACTAATACCTTGTTTCATAACATCCTCACGAAACCGTTACGGTTTTCTGCGTTTCCAGCGATTCGCGAATCGCCACGATTACAGAGAGCACATGGCGGACATCGGCCGGGGTAATTACCGTTATCGGCGTACCGGCCTCGATATGGCCGATGAAATCTTCCAGTTCCTTCTGGTAGGCATCATAGGGATCTATGGCCAGAGTTTCGGCCTTGCCGTCGCCATAGACCGTGGTGGAGCGAGACGCCGCCGCGATGTTTTCCAGGTTGGCACCAGCACCCATATGGTAACAGTATGCCTTTTTATCGCCAACAACATTCAGCTCTGTCGTAAAGGGGAATCCGCTGGGCATTTCCAGGATTCCCTCAGCCGTAGCTTCCATACCGTTTTCAAAGGTCAAGGATGTTGCCACATGGTTCCAGCAGCCGACGTTGTTCTTGTGGCCGACAGCATAGACCTGCTTCACCTTGCCGAATAGGTAGCACAGATAATCAATATCATGCAGGTGCAGATCGAACAGACCACCGCCGCTGTTTTCGGCACGGCGATACCACTCGCTCCAGGCGGGATGCTCCGAAAGGCGGCTGGCACGGGCATATTTAATCGTTCCCAGTTCCCCTGCTTCTACCATTTCCTTGGCGCGGACGTATTCAGGCCAGAAACGGACGACCTGCCCTACGGCAAACTGAACGCCAGCCGCTTTGGTAGCGGCAATCATACGGTCAAGTGATTCGAGCGACAGCGTGACAGGTTTTTCACAGATGACGTGCTTTTTATGCCCCACAGCCAGCAGGACATACTGCTCATGTAAAAAGGTAGGCAGGCAAATATCCACAACGTCGATATCTACTGTGTTCAGCATGCTTTCACCGTCGTTATACCAATCACATCCGGCAAACTCGGCGAGGTCTTTGCCCTGCTTTTCATTCAGATCACAAACAGCCGTAACCTTTGCGTTCGGCATGGCCTTGTAGGCTGTTACATGGGTACGTCCCATAAATCCTGCTCCAATAACAGCAACATTTACCACTTACTACACAACCTTTCGGATTTATTTCTTCTTGATGTTATTGATGTTGCTCAGGACGACTGCTGCAACAATGATGGCGCCGGTAATGATCGTCTGTACGTTATTATCGACGCCGAGGATGTTCATAGCATTAGAGATAACACCCATCAGCAGACAGCCGAGGAATGCGCCGCTGATCGTACCCTTGCCGCCGTCGAAGGTGACACCGCCGATAATGGCAGCGGCTAGGGCGTTCGTTTCATAGTTGGTACCGGCGTTCGAGGTAATGGAGTCAATACGGGCAACAAATACGATGCTGGCAACCGCGCAGAACAGACCAGAAATGCCATAAACAATGATCTTATAACGGTTCACGTTAATACCGGACAGGAAAGCGTTCTTTTCATTACCACCCAGGGCGACTACACGGCGGCCGAACTTGGTGTAAGTCATCATGAGATACGCCACCATGACCATGGCCAGCAAAACCAGCAGCATGGGCGAGAAAATTTCGAAGTACTTGGTTTTCAAGCCGTTGAATGCACCGCCGAAGTTCATGATACGTCCACCGGAAACCGTCAGGGCAATGCCATAAAACATCTTACTGGTGCCCAGTGTAATGACCAGCGGAATGCACTTACTTTTTGCAATGATAGCGCCGTTGAGCAAACCACAGGCTGCACCGGTAACAAGGCCAGCCAGCACAGCGATAAAGGTGGGCAGACCGTTGTCCAACACTACGTACATAACAACACCGCAGACGACCATAATATTGCCGATGGACAGGTCAATACCGCCGGAGATCAGCAGAATGCTCATTGCCATTGTCAGAATACCCAGCACGCAGATCTGCTGGAAAATTGCGACAATGTTATTGATGCCAATAAAATTAGGGTTGATACACGAAATAATTACGACAATCAATGCAATAACGATTGCCAGAAGGACCCGCTGGTCCTTAAAAATATTTTTAGCCGGAGAAAGGCTAGTCTTTTTATCAGCCATCTTTATTTACTCCCAATGCACGTTTAATGATTTCCTGTTCGTTGATCTGCTCGCCTTTCAGCTCACAATCAATGCGGCCATCCCGAACCACCAAAACTCTGTCGCTCATGCTGATAAGTTCCGGCATATCAGAGCTGATCATCAGGATACACTTGCCCTGCTTTGTCAGGTTGCTCATCTGTTTGTAAAACTCGGCTTTGGCATTGACATCAATACCGCGGGTAGGTTCATCAAAAATGTAAATATCCTGTTCCGCATACAGCCACTTTGCCAGGACTACTTTCTGCTGGTTGCCACCGGAAAGGTAAACTGCCTCGGTCCACACGCTGGGCGTTTTGACCCGCAGTTCTTTCAGCAGCGGCTCGATCAGCGGCGGAAACTTTTTGATATTCACAAAGAATCCTTTGATCTTTTCCCGCAGGCCTATGATCGTTGCATTTTCCAGCACGCTGGCGTGCAGCATCAGGCCAAGCTTCTGGCGATCCTCTGTAATAAAGGCGATACCTGCATTAATACTGTCGTTCGGGTTCTTGATCTGCACCTCTTTGCCATTGATATAGATGTGCCCACCGTAGCGGCTGTCTGCGCCTATCATGGCACGCATCATTTCGGTGCGGCCGGAGCCGACCATTCCAGAGAAGCCTACGATCTCGCCCTTGTGCACAGTAAAATTGATTTTGGGGGAGTCTTTCGTCAGCTGCAAGTCTTTGGCTTCCAGCATCACATCACCGATAGGACATTTCTCGCGGTCATAGAACATATCTATCGGGCGGCCTACCATGTCCTGTGTGATCTTGGTAATCGGCGTATCATGATTTTCGTTGGAGAAGGTGCTGATCACCGCACCATCGCGGATTACCGTAATGCGATCCGCGATCTCGACAACTTCGTTCAGGAAGTGGGAAATGTAGATGATACCGATTCCCATGCCTGCAATACGCTTGGTCAACTCCGTGACCTTTGCGGCATCCTCTACGTTGAACATGGAGGTCGGTTCATCCATGATCAATACACGTGGCTGCACACTCAACGCTTTCAGGATCTTGACAAACTGCTGATCCGACACAGACAGATTTTCAATTTTCGTATCCAGCTTCAAATGGATTCCCAGGTCATCCATCTGTTTTTGTGTTTCTTTCCGCATGGCGGGATAATCTATGATTCCCAGTCCCTTGGTTTTTTCGTTGCCAACAAAGATATTTTCCACAACGTCCATGCTGGGAACCAGGTCATTTTCTTGGTAAACAATGTTGATTCCCAGCTGCTTGGACAAGAACGGATCGAACTTACTGTATTCTTTTCCATCCACCGTGATGGTTCCCTCGGTAGGTGTGTAAGCACCCGAAAGGACTTTCATCAGGGTAGATTTTCCTGCGCCGTTCTCGCCTACCAGGCAGTGGATCTCACCCGGATACACTTCAAAAGTGATGCCGGACAAAGCCCAAACGCCAGAAAACTCCTTTTTGATATCTTTCATGGCAATAATGGGTTTTGCATTTTTGTAGTCACAAGGCATGTCTGATCTCACCCTCTTACAAAAACGCCAGCCAGGCGCGCCGAATTTCACGGCACGGCCGGCTGGCGGTATATTAACTTATATCGTAGTATTCAATAGGCTAGTTATTTGTTCTCGCCCAGGTACTTGTAAGCGGCTGCATAGTCATCCCAAGCAATGTAGGAGCTGGTATCATCAGCAGAAACAGGGATAACTGGCAAAGCTGTAAATTTCTCGGCAGGATCTTCGCCCAGAGCAACCTTGTTGTACAGGTTCATGAAGGTCTTGACGCCCTGAATGGAAACGGGAGCGGTCATATTCGCAGCTTCGATACCGTCTTGCAGCATCTTGAAGCCGTCCGGAGAGCCACCAGTGGAAACGATAGGGATGTTCTCTTTACCAGCGTCCTTCAGGGCGTTGTAGCAGCCCTGAGCCATCATATCGTTGTTGGCAAAGATGTAATTGAACTCGGTGCCGGAGTTGATTAGGTCGGTAGTAACGTTGTAAGCCTTATCCGTCAGCCAGTCGGCATGCAACGTAGCAACGACTTTCACATCGCCGCCCAGCTCTTCCAGGGCGCGATCAACACCTTCCTGGTACTTCTCGTAAACACCAGCGCCTTCCTGGCCAGCGCAGAAGAAGATCTTTGCCTCGGGGTCCTGCTCAGCGATCCACTTGATGGCAGCTTCGCCGATCTTGTCGTACTCACAGGCAACGGAAGCAATGTAATCGCCCGGATCATCCAGGCCGTCCATAGCAAAGTTCTCGATAGTGACGGGGATTCCGGCCTCGTTAGCCATCTTGACCAGCTGAGACCCCTGCTCGGTGGAGATCGGGAAGACAGAGATGCCGTCAACGCCCTGCTGGATCAGGGATTCCATCGCGGTGACGGAATCTTCCAGGCTGTTCTTGGAATCCAGGACGACGGTCTTAACGCCATTCTGCTCAGCGGCATACTCAAATGCCTTGGCAGAATACTCATTCCAGATATCCGACATATCGTAGGCGATATAGCCGAAGGTCAGGTCCTTCTTATCGCCGGTGCTTTCCGCAGCAGAAGAAGACTCTGCCGTGGAAGAAGCAGTGCTGTCGGCTGCCGGTGCGGCCGAGCTGGATGCAGCAGAGCTGCCGCATGCTGCCAAAGAAAGCATGAGCGCGGTGGCTGTTGCAATAGAGAGTGCCTTTTTCATGTGTTCTTAAACCTCCATATAAATAATGTAGAAAATATATTATCCGGCGGTGGTACCTACCGCAGAATGTACTTAAATCTTGTAACCGAGATTTTTCAAATATACCGCAGATTCTTTAACGGCGGTATTGATCTCATCCAGATCTTTCGGTCCTTTTGCGGTAAACTCAATTTCGAGGCTGAACGGGGCATCGTTATTAGCCTTGTCCAGTTTATTGAAAAGCGTTTTGAAATCGACGTAGCCTTTTCCAAGTGCAGGGAAATCCCATGCATCGCGCGCGCCTGCCTTATCCTTGATATGCAGGTACGCCACATTGTCCATGCAGGTATCGATATCATCTGCTGCATCTACATTGCCATAGAACACGCAGTTTGCCGTATCGTAGTTGATTTTTACCAGATTGGAATTTACTGCCGTGACGATTCCATTCATGATTGTGCCGGTCGCATGCTCACCGTGCAGCTCCAGGACCAGCATCAAGCCATTTTCTTTCAGATGCGGGATCAGTCCTTTGATGTTCTGCACCAGAACTTCGTTTCCGGTTTTTGCTTTATCCTTTAAATGGGCCTCACCGATTGAGGAGACAATGTATTTACAGCCGAAGAAATGCGCCAGGCGCATATTCATAATAAAATCAGGCAGTCTGTCTACATCCATAAGGTTTGTATGACCGCTCATCGCAAAGGGGACTAGATCCAGCTCTTTCAGTTTGTCCTGCACATGGCAAAGACTTGCAAAGCTCTGGTCCGGAAAGACGTGTTCTGTCCATCCCTTTGTTGCCGTCAGTTCTACATAATGGAACCCCGCTGCGGCGATTCCCTCCAGTGCTTCATCGATTGAGTAACCATGGTAGCAGTTGGAATTGACACCAATAATTCTGGGCATCATAATCTCAAGCCTCTTTTCTGCATCAGTCAGCGTATAGGCCGCCTTGCATCTGTTCAAAGAAATCGTAGTAGTGATCAATATAATATCTTGCAGCACCGCCAAGCTCGGAATCCAGCCCCAGCGTAGAATACTGGATCCAGGTGTTGGACACAAACTCTTTGAAGCCGCTATTTTGTACTTCATCGCGGATGTTGGAAAGGAAGAACGGGCCAAGATTTACGCCCATACCGCCAATCACCACAAGCGACGGATTAAAAAGCGTGATCAGATTTGAGATTGCGAAAGACAAATCGACCGCTAGATCTTTTATCAGCTCTTTTGCATGGGCATCTCCATCTTCAGCCATGGCACCGATATCACAGTACAAAGGTTTGCGTCCAGCGAAACGGGTCAAATCAATACCGCACGCCTCCGCTCTTTCCGTCAAGGCATTTTCACCTACAACACGTTCAACGCAGCCATGATTTCCGCAAGCGCAAAGCGGTCCGTTTCTGTCAACTGAGAAATGTCCGAACTGCGTTGCATTGCTACCAGCCCCACGAAGCATTTTTCCATTGGCAAAAAGGCAAGCGCCAACACCTTTTGAGACATTGATATAGGCGAAATTAGGTTCTGTAATGTTGGCAAACACATATTCTGCGTAAGCGAAACAGGCGGTATCATTCAGCAGGCAGAAAGGATAATCATGAAAAGCTTCTTCAAAGCGCTGGACCACAGGGTCACTGTAGCCTACGCCGATCACTGTGGAGAGGATCCGTTTATTTTCTGCATCAATAATGCCCGGTATAATGATGCAGAGACCCATGATGCGTCTATCCCCTACTTTCGGCTTCATAATGTTGAAAAAGGTGGATGTGATCTTGTCGACCTTATCTTCTTCTTCCGTAAGGGGAATCTGATCCCGGAAGGCGATCTTATTATCCGCCGTGATCAGGGCAATATCCAAGCGCGCTCTCCGCCAGCTGATAACCGCCACTAGGTTTTCTGTACCATTGACCCTCAGTTCGCTGGGGCGGCGTCCCATTTGCTGGCTGGCAACGGTCCCGCAGTCAATGAGATACTTGTTGACAATCAACTCATCAACCAAGCTGGAAACCGTGGGTTTGCTGAGATTGGTTTCTTTCGACAACGCCGCCCTCGAGATACTTCTATTTTGGTTTACCAGTTGGTAGATTTTTTTCAGGTTTTCTGCACGGATGCGCTGTTGAATAACCATTTACAAATCTCGCCTTTCGTGTAGCAAATATCAGGTCCGATGCTCGACGAACCGACGAACCATCTCGACGCCGAATCCGTCGAATGGCTCGAGCAGTTCCTGCACCGCTTCCCCGGCACCGTCGTCGCCGTGACCCATGACCGCTACTTCCTCGACAACGCGGCCGAATGGATTCTCGAACTCGACCGCGGCGAAGGCATTCCCTGGAAGGGCAACTACTCCTCCTGGCTTGACCAGAAGGAAAAGCGCCTTGAGATCGAAAAGCGTCA
>OGYX01002849.1_pt1 | contig 10669 bp, 10 predicted proteins | sample 1576601 | NCBI WGS metagenome assembly OGYX01 (sample SAMEA3541561, study PRJEB24748) | human gut metagenome | biome: human gut; feature: human-associated habitat; material: faeces | place: China | collected 2012 | reverse complement strand
TGATCGAGACGCTGGACGAGCTGAACAAGATCCAGACCGAGGGCCGCGCAAAGCGTGCCGCCGCCGAGCAGGAGCTGACCCGCATTGAGGATGAGCTCCGCGCCAAGATGATGGAAATTCGGAGCTAAACAGAAATGGCAAACGCAGATTTTTCCAAGCAGAGCAGCACCCAGGGTCCGCGCGGCTTTGACAGCGGCAGCTACCGTGAGGCAAAGCGCGCGGACGAGGATGCCCTGCACCTGACCCCTGCCCAGCAGAAGCTGGCAGTGCTGGAGAACAGGCTCCCCGCGGCCCTGCGCAATCGCGGCGCGGCACTGGCGCTGAGCATCGTCGTGATGCTGGCCGCGTTCTTCGGATTGGGTGGGGCCAAACTCAAGGCAAAATACAACAGCGCCAGCCAGTGGTTTCCCTACGGTGTCGCCGCCGACAACGGCTATACCCTCAACGAGGAGCTGCTCACCCGGCTGAACACCGCCGCCAATGTCATCACGACGGGCACCAGCACTCTCGGGGCCGACAGCACCGAGGTGCAGGCCGCGCAGACGGCACTGGACGATTTCTCCGCCTGCCTGGACGCGGTGCAAGCCGATGGCAGCAAGCAGGATCTGACCTCCCTGCCCTACTATCAGGGCAGCACGATGCACGCCCTCTATCAGGCCAACGAGGCACTTGGCGCTGCCATCGACCAGCTCTATGCAAAACTCCAGGAGCAGGCTGCGGACCCCATGAAGATGGGCGCGGTGCAGGGCCAGTACGGCCAGTTCAACAGCGCCCAGACCATCCTCAGCAATCTCAATTACAATCAGGCCGTTACGGCCTATCAGAATGATACCAGCGGCTTTCCGGCAGCTCTGCTGAAAGGCCTGTTCGGGATCAAGGAGGTGGAGCCTTTCGCATGAAAACGATGAAATTCCTCGCCCGGCGCGTCAGCGCTCTGGTGCTGGTGGCCACTGTAGGGCTGACAGCCCTTGTGCCGGCCGCCTTTGCGGCACCGGCCAGCCTGCCGGACCTGCCCAAAGACCAATGCGTTGTGGACGATGCCAATGTCCTGAGCAGCAGCACCGTGCAGACCATTCAGGATCTGAACACCCAGCTGGATGCCAGCTGCAAGGGTGCTCAAATCGGCGTGCTGACCGTGGATTACACGGGCAGCGTCTCCACGGAGGATTACGCCGTGGAGGCCGCCAACACCTGGGGCCTGGGCAGCAGCTCTGAGAACAACGGTGTTCTCATCCTGCTGGTGATGCAGAGCCCCGAGTACGCCGACGGCGACTACTACCTGACCTACGGCGACGGCTTCCGCAACACAACGCTGGCCAGCCAGGCCAGTGCCATCGCCCAGACCATGGAGGATGACTTTGCCTCCCAGAACTACGATGGCGCCGTGACCACCTGTGCCCGGAACGTGGCCAACACCATTGCGGACATCTATGGTGTGAGCCTCAGCGGTTCTACAACCAGTAATGTGGCCGGTGGAAATTACAATTATACCGACAATTACCACGAAGCCCCGGTGGCAAAGCCCGCTTTCTGGGAGACAGCCGTGGACGGCCTGTTCACCATCCTGGCCTACGGCATCGTCATCATTGCCCTGTTCTTCATGTTCGTGGTTCCTTTCGGCCACTCTGCAGGCTGGTACTGGGGCCCGTTCGGCTGGTTTGGCTGGCGGCACCGCCGTGGTCCCCGCCGCCCGCCGTATGATGATTTCGGCCCCGGTCCCGGTTTCTATGATCGCCGCGGCCCCCGTGGTCCGCGCGGACCCAGAGGCCCCCGGCCCCCGCGCGGCGGTGGTTTCAGCAGCGGCGGCGGAAGCTTCGGCGGTATGGGCGGCGGCCGTTCGGGCGGCAGCTTTGGCGGCGGCGGTTCGTTCCACGCCGGAGGTGGCAGCTTCCATGGCGGCGGCGGTGGACGCGGGCGTTAAATAAGCATGAAAAAAAACTCCTGCACAGAGGTGCAGGAGTTTTTTCATGCAAGCGAAATTACTTGGTGCCGTAGATACGGTCACCAGCGTCGCCCAGGCCGGGGACGATGTAGCCGTTCTCATTCAGGTGGTCGTCCTTGGCGCCCAGGTAGATATCCACATCGGGGTGAGCCTTGTGCAGGGCCTCGATGCCTTCCGGAGCGGCGATCAGGCCGATGAACTTGATCCGCTTTGCGCCGTGCTTCTTGATCTGGGTGATGGCGTCAATGGCGCTGCCGCCGGTAGCCAGCATGGGGTCCAGCACCAGCACGTCACGCTCCGCGATATCCTGAGGCAGTTTGCAGAAATACTCCACAGGCTGCAGGGTCTGCTCGTCGCGGTACAGACCAATAAAACCGACCTTGGCGGCGGGCAGCAGGGTGAGCATACCGTCCAGCATACCCATACCAGCGCGGAGGATGGGCACCAGAGCCAGCTTGCGGCCTGCCAGCACCTTGGTCTTTGCCATGGTGATGGGGGTCTCGATCTCCACCTCTTCCAGAGGCAGGTCACGGGTAGCCTCGTAGCACAGCAGGGTGGCGATCTCGCCTACCAGATCACGGAACTCCTTGGTACCGGTCTGCTTGTTGCGCAGAATGCTCAGCTTGTGCTGCAGCAGGGGGTGCTCAACGATCATGGGGGTCATAACAACACGCTCCTTATTATTTTATATTAGGTTATGGGATCCTTGTTTTGTTCGCCCTCTGGGGGAGCTGTCACCGCAAGTGACTGAGAGGGCGTGGAATCAGCGATTTTCAATGGCCATCAGCTTGGCGATCCGCTTCTCATGGCGGCCGCCCTCAAACTCGGTGTTGAGGAAGATATCCACCAGCTGGCAGGCAAGGCCGGGGCCCACTACACGGCCGCCCATGCACAGGGCGTTGGCGTCGTTGTGGCGGCGGGTGTACTCAGCGCTGAAGCTGTCGGAGCAGCAGCAGGCACGGATGCCCTTGACCTTGTTGGCGGCCATGCTGATGCCCACGCCGGTGCCGCAGAAGAGCAGCGCCTTGCTGCACTCACCCTTGACAACAGCGTCACAGGCAGGCAGAGCCATATCCGGGTAATCCACGCTGGCGGTGCTGTGGGTGCCGTAGTCGATATACTCCAGCCCCAGCTCTTCCAGATGGACCTTGACGGCCTCTTTCAGTTCAAATCCGCCGTGGTCGGCGGCCAGTGCGATGGGTTTTGCCATTGGTATCAATCCTTTCCCTTTGTTGCTCACTTTTTTGCTTCTTTGGTCTTGGATGCTTCCGCCTCTGCAGCCAGACGCTCGGCGCGCTCTCGCTCGGCCTGGCTCAGGCGGTGATAATCCGGCAGCAGAGCCTCGGGCAGCACGGTCTCCCCGTGCCGGGCCATCTGCTTTGCCACCAGTGCCACGGCGGCGGCACGGCCTCCCCGCAAAGCGGGCGGCACGGCCAGCACACCGGGAATTTCGCCGTACTTATTATAGCACAGAGCAGCCCCATCACCAACAAAAAACAGGGGCTTTTTGCAATTTTCTACAAATTGGGCCAGGTCAGCCACGGCACGGGCATCATCGTCCATCAGCCGCTCATGGGTCGCCAGGTCAAAGGCGGCGCTGTACACCTGGGCACGGCGGGCATCCAGTGCACAGAGCACAGTGCCCTCACCCGTGTGAGCAGCCGCCAGTGCTTCCAGGGTCGAGACCGGCGCGCAGAGCGTCTCCCGAGGGAACGCCAGCCCTTTGACAGCGGCCAGACCGATGCGCAGCCCGGTAAAGCTGCCGGGGCCTGCGTTGACGCCGTAGACGTCGATATCCGCGCAGGTCAGATGGCAGAATTTGAGACAGTTGTCGATCAGAGGCAGGATCGTCTCGCTGTGGGTCATGCCCGCGTCGAGATAGCATTCGTACAGCAGGCGGTCATCCTGCAGCAGAGCCACCCCCGCGGTCTTGCCCGCGGTATCCACGGCCAGAATGTTCATAGCGTTACCCCCTCTATGGTGATGCGGCGGGTGTTCTCATCCACTCGCTGGATGTCCACCCGGATGGGGTTTTCCAGGGCCAGCAGATCCGCGAAATTTTCGCTCCACTCAGCCGCCACGATGGCCCCCTGATCCAGATAATCGTAAAAGCCTGCCGCGCACAGATCGTTCTCGGTGGAGATGCGATACAGGTCAAAGTGGGCCAGCGGGCGCGGCCCACGGTAGTAGTTCACAATGGCAAAAGTCGGGCTGCTGACCGGGTCGGTGCAGCCAAGGCCCTCGGCCAGGCCCTCGGTGAACGCGGTCTTGCCCGCACCGAGGCCGCCCGTATAGGCAATGAGCGCTCCCGGCTGGAGCACTCCGGCCATCCGCCTGCCCAGGGCCACGGTCTCGGCCCGGGAGTGGGTAATGAATTCAGACATAAATAACACCTCATACAAAAGGGGACGGCAGGTTTCTGCCATCCCCTAGTATAGTATACTTTTGCAAAAAGTGCAACGCTCAGGCCGCAAGGTCCGCGCTGAACATGCTGCGGTTGCTCTCCGGTACATTGAGCGCCGCCTGGCTGTTGCCGTAGAGCACTGCATAGGAAGCCGCTGCATGGGGACGTCGGCCGCCCTGCGCATGGTACCAGATGAGGTCATCCTCACCATAAGTCGCCTTGGCGTGCTCCAGCGCCTGCCCGACATTCTGCCCCATGATGAGGTGATTGATGGTATCCCAAAGCATACTGCGGGAGTAGACGGTGTAGACGTTGTTGACGTAGCCGATGACCGCCCGTGCCCCGCCGGAGAGGAGGGCATCCGCCATGGCGTTGTCCTCGCTGCCATCCACGCCGAGGAACTCACAGGTCTCGGAGTAGACGATGGTGTTGGAAAGCTTGCCGCCTTTATAAGCATTGCGGAAGAAATCCGAGGTAACGCAGTACATCCCGTTGACCTTGATGACCCGGTGGGCCAGCAGATCGAAGCCGTAGCGGAGGTCTTTGCCAAAGGTGGACTCTTCCGTCAGCAGCATAATGGGCTCCGTGCGGGTGCGTTTGAGGAACTTGCCATAGCTGTAAGTGTAGTAGGAGCCATGGGCGCTCAGAACGCTGACATTATAGTTGCCCATCTTCTTGAGGTCGGCCACGGTGACATGAATGTTGATCTTGGTCTCCAGCCCCAGCGCCGACCAGAAGCCCTGCATATAGGCATAATACGGGAAGCGGGAACTGTTGATGGTGTTGTCAAAAGCGTAGTAAATAACTGCCGTGCCGAACTTTTCCACCGCCTGATTTTCGGTGCGGCGGAGCAGGGCCGCCCGGCTCGTCTGCATTTCAGCCCCCAGATCCGGCGGGAGCCGGAGCGAGAGGGCATGATCGGAAGCGGCAGTCTCTGTCTCGGCGTTTTCCTCGTCCAGCGTCTCATCCTCGGGTTCCGTGAGCAGGATGCCGCCCAGCACGCCGCAGGGGTACCGGAAACTGACCATCCCGTTTTCTTCGTCGGTATAAATGGAGTCCTTTTCCACAAGGCCCTTGGCCGTCAGCGTGTCCAGCCGGGCCAGCGCCGCGTCTTTCCGGGCGTCGGTGTCCATTTCCTGATATTGTTCACTCTCGGTCAGAGCCGTAACAGCGGCATCTGCCTGCTGCATCTCGGCTGCATCCGCCCGGGTGAGCGTCTGCTCTGCCGCTGCCGCGTCCACGGGCTGCTCCGCAAATGCAGCCGTCGGGAACACCGTGCTGACCAGTATCACCAGTGCGCAGAACGCGCACAACATACGATGATGTTTCTGCTTCATCTTTTCTGTATCCTCCAGGAGAGCGCCGCCGGGCGGCGGTACTCTCTTTCGCGCCCGGAGAACGGCATCACGATCCGCTTTCGCCAATGTTTGCCGCCCTTTTGACGCGTTTCCCTATGCTCATTTTAGAGAGTCCCGGAAGCTTTGTCAAGCATTCCGCGCCGATTTTGCAAAGCTGTCACAGAGTGTGAAAAATCTGCGCCATCTTGCACAGAAATGCCCCCTGCTGTATAATAGTTGTGTATCTGGTTTTTGCAGTTTTCTCCCCGAAAGCAGTCCGCGGAAGCCATTTTGTGAGAAAGGCGGTGCTTTTTTGGAAAGCATTCAACGATATTGGAAGCGTACCGATAAAACTTACCTGCTTCTGTGCATCCTGAGCAGCAGCTTTGCGGTGCTGGCCCTCTCCTCCTGGGCCGCCAAGCAGGGCAGCGGCTTTGCTCTGGACGATGTTACCGGGCAGATCGTGGGCATAGGCGATTACCGCCGTGCCGTGGTGCAGGCAGGCGCGGCCGCCATTGGGCTGTGTGTTGCAGTTCTGCTCTCAAACATCGATTACCGGAGCCTCGTCAAGGTGTGGCCAGTCCACGTTGCCGTCACCTGGGGCATGGTGCTCCCCACCCTGTTCATCCGCAATGTGACCGTCGGCCCGCTGACCATCGGCTACAATGCAGGCGACACCGACAACTACTCCTGGTACAAGCTGGGCGGCTTTACCCTCCAGCCCACCGAGCTGGCAAAGATCAGCTTTATCCTGACCTTTGCCATGCACCTGAACAATGTCCGTGGTAAGATCAACGAGCCCAAGGAGCTGGGCAAGCTGCTGCTGCACATGCTGGTCCCCATCCTCATCATCCACATCCAGGGTGACGACGGCACGGCCATCATCTACGGCATCATCGCCTGCTGCATGATGTTCTCCGCTGGCTTGAGCTGGAAATATATCATCGGGGCCATCTCGGCGGCGGCCGTGGCCGTGGCCGTGGCGTTCGGCTTTTTCAGCGATAAGATCGGCAAAGGCTACCAGTGGTACCGCATCCTCGCCGTCATCGACCCTGAAAACAAAACGGGCTGGGCCCCCAGCGAAACTGTCTGGAAGAACATCATCTACCAGCAGCAGCGGGGGGAGATCGCGCTGGGCTCCGGCGGCATCTTCGGCAACGGTATTTTCGGCGGCAGCTATTACAGCGTCCCCAACGCCCACAACGATTTCGTCCTCAGCTGGATCGGCAACGCCACCGGCTTCGTGGGCTGCTGTGTGGTGCTGGGCATCCTGTTTGCGCTGGTCTGCAAGACCTTTGCCACCGGCGCCCGCAGTGAGGACATGCTGGGCAGCTTCATCTGTGCCGGCATCGGCGGTGCTCTCATGGCGCAGATCGCCGTCAATGTGGGCATGAACCTCCGCGTCCTCCCCGTCATCGGTGTCACCCTGCCGTTCTACTCGGCGGGCGGTTCCTCGGTCCTGATGCTGTATATTTGTGTCGGATTAGTACTGAGCGTTTATATGCACAATACCAAAAAGCTGTTTGGGTGAGCTTGCGTCAAGTGTAAAGTTTTCGCGCTCTGCTTGACTTTTTTCCGGAATCGCATATAATAAAAGTAGGAATGAGAAAGAGGTTATTCAACTGAATCACCTCAAAAAGGAAAGACCCCCTCGGAGTTGCCGCTCCAAGGGGGTCTTCCATTTGTTAGTGCTTGCTGTCCTTATTTGAGCCGTCAAGCCACTTGCTGATGTAATTTGCAATTACACTCGCTGCGACGGACAAAAGGAATGAGAAAATGCTATTCAAACGAATCACCTCCCATCTCAATAAAATTGAGTGGAAAGGGCAGCAATTGTATTATAACATAGCTTTCGACAAAAGGACAGCCGCACTTTCCTTTTGCATCATTGATCCAACCAATCGGTGCAATTCGTCTTGTAAAGCAACCAAAGTCGTGGTAAACTGTGCTTTATCGCATTTTATTTACTCAAACTTTGGAGGTTTTTCATGAAACAGAACCGCATCCGGAAATGTCTGCGGGCGGCCGCGCTGGCTGTCGTGGCACTGATTCTGGTGCTGGCATGCACCGTGTTCGCGCTGTGGCACAACGAGTTTGCCACACTGGGCTCGTTCCGCAAGCTGTCCGACCGGGACACTGCCCACCATGACGGTGCCGTCTACGAGCTGACCGTCTCCGGCGACTACTATTTCGATGATTTTCTCGCTCAGGGCGGTGCGTCTAATGACTCTGAGCTCATCTCGTTCGTCACGAAGAGCATCACCAAGGGCCTCATTCCGCTGCAGCTCAAAACCACGGATATCTCCTGCTCCGCTTTTACGGCGGACACGGCAGAGGGCGACCGGGTGTTTGGCCGCAACTATGATTTTTCTTCCACCAATACGGCCATCGTCTACACCAACCCCGGCAAGGGGCGCCATGCTTCCTACTCCACCGTGGACCTGCACTTCCTCAGCCTGGACCCGGACAAAGACGTGGAGGGCCTGGGGCATAAGCTCCTGACACTGGCCGCTCCCTATGCCCCGCTGGACGGCATCAACGACGCCGGTGTGGCCTGCGGCATCTTCATGTCCTATCAGGGCGATGGCAAGGGCACTTCCACGGACATCGACACCGACAAACCCGACCTGACCTCTACCACCCTGCTCCGGCTCATCCTGGATTACGCCGACTCGGTGGAGGATGCCGTAGCGCTGGTGGAGCAATACGATCTCCACGACTCCACCAACTGTGTGTTCCACTACATGGTGGCCGATTCCACGGGCCGCAGCGCCATTCTGGAGTGGGTGGGCTCGGATGCCGACCACGACAGCGACGGCTCCCAGCGCCGCCTGAATGTCCTCTGGAACGACACCGACAACCTTTCGGACTCCGCAGACTGGCAGGTGGTGACCAACTTCATCAAAACACCGGACTACTACACCTCCCCCGACCAGATGCACGGTCTGGACCGCTACGAGCATCTGGCTGACCGTCTGCGTGAGACAAACGGCATCGTAGCCGACGAGGACGCCGCCATGGCCCTGCTGGCCGAGGTAGGCCGCCGCACCTGGAACAACGATGACAGCAACAGCCTTACCGTCCACAGCGCGGTCTACAACCTGACGGACAAAACGGTCCTCTGGGTGGGCAATGAGCACTACGGCGAGGATGGGCATACATTCCGCTACAGCCTGCAAAAGTAAATTTTCAAAGCGCACAAAAACAGGAGCTGCACCCGTTTGGCGGGCACAGCTCCTGTTTTCATTTGCTTTATTTTTCTTTTACTTCATCACAGCGCCGAGGTTTGCACTGGTGACGTTGCGGGCATAGCGGCTCAGCCAGCCCGTTTTGATGTTGGGCTCCGGGGCAACATACTTGGCCTTGCGCTCGGCCAGGACCTCATCGGAGACTTCCAGCGTGATGCTGGCGTTGGGGATGTCGATGTGGATGATGTCCCCTTCCTCCACGAGGCCAATGGGGCCGCCGGAAGCCGCTTCGGGGCTGACGTGACCGATGGAAGCGCCGCGGCTTGCGCCGGAGAAGCGGCCATCGGTGATGAGGGCCACGGTCTTATCCAGCTTCATGCCGGCCAGGGCCGAGGTGGGGTTGAGCATCTCCCGCATACCGGGGCCGCCCTTGGGGCCCTCGTAGCGGATGACCACCACGTCGCCCGGGACGATCTGGCCTGCGTAGATGGCCGCAATGGCGGTCTCCTCGCTGTTGAAGACGCGAGCCGGGCCAGAGTGCTCCTGCATCTCGGGAGCCACGGCGCTCCGCTTGACCACACAGCCGTCCGGCGCGATGTTGCCCCAGAGGATCTGGAGACCGCCGGTGGGGCTGTAGGGGTCGTCGATGGGACGGATGGCCTTTTCGTTGAGGATGTGGGCTCCCTGGATGTTCTCCCCCAGCGTCTTGCCGGTCACGGTGGGCACATCGAGATCCAGCAGGTTCTTCTTGGCCAGCTCTGCCTGCACCGCGGCGATGCCGCCGGCGGCATACAGGTCCGGCATGTGGGTGGGGCCTGCGGGAGCCAGATGGCAGAGGTTCGGGGTGCGGGCACTGATCTCATTGAAGAGCTTCAGGTCCACAGGCACGCCTGCCTCATAGGCAATGGCCAGCAGGTGGAGGACGGTGTTGGTGGAGCAGCCCAGAGCCATATCGCAGGTCAGTGCGTTGCGGATGGAGCGCTCGTTGATGATCTGGCGGGCCGTGATGCCCTTTTTGACCATCTCCATAATGGCCATGCCGGAGTGCTTGGCCAGCTGCAGGCGCTTGGAGTAGACGGCCGGGATGGTGCCGTTGCCGGGCAGTGCAATGCCGATGGCCTCGCACAGGCAGTTCATGCTGTTGGCAGTGTACATACCAGAGCAGGAGCCGCAGCTGGGACAGCAGTTGCAGGTGCAGTCTTCCAGCTGTTCGTCGTTGATGAGGCCTGCTTTATAGGCACCCACCGCCTCGAACATCTTGGAGAGGCTGACCTCCTCGCCGCCGTAGGTACCGGCCAGCATGGGGCCGCCGGAGCAGACCACCGCAGGCACATCCATGCGGACGGCTGCCATGACCATGCCGGGCACGATCTTATCACAGTTGGGCACCAGCACAAGGCCGTCCAGCTGGTGGGCCATGGTCATGGTCTCCACGCTGTCGCAAATGAGCTCGCGGGAAGCCAGCGAATATTTCATGCCCACATGGCCCATGGCGATGCCGTCGCACACGCCGATGGCCGGGATCAGGATGGGGGTGCCGCCTGCCATCTGGATGCCTGCCTTAACGGCGTCGGCCACCTTATCCAGGTTCATGTGGCCGGGGACGATCTCGCTGTAGGCGCTCACCACGCCGATGAGGGGACGCTCCAGCTCTTCCGGGGTGTAGCCCAGTGCATAGAACAGGCTGCGGTTGGGTGCGCGCTCCGCACCCTTGGTCACGTTGTCGCTTCTCATGGTTTCCGATCCTCTTTTCCTTATAACAAAAGACCCCCTCCCAAAGGAGGGAGCCTTTCTTAGT
>OGYX01002842.1_pt1 | contig 10696 bp, 10 predicted proteins | sample 1576601 | NCBI WGS metagenome assembly OGYX01 (sample SAMEA3541561, study PRJEB24748) | human gut metagenome | biome: human gut; feature: human-associated habitat; material: faeces | place: China | collected 2012 | reverse complement strand
GCGCACTCGCACGAAGATGAAGAATGTCGCAAGCGGTCTACGCTCTGCTTCGGTCGTTGCTTAACGAGCGCCACTGGCGCTCAGCAACGCGCTCGGCGCGAGAATGTGCCGAGGCACATTCTTATTTAAAAGGAGTAGTAGATGATGAAAGATTTTACATTCAATGTACCACAGGATATTATTTTTGGAAAAGGCAGTTTAAAAAGACTTCCGGAGCTTCTTGAGAAAAGTGGTTCCAAGAAGATGCTTCTGATCTCCGGACCGGTTTTGAAGAAGATCGGAATGGTCGAGAAAGTCGAAGAGATCGTGAAGGCTTCCGGTATCGAAGTGGAAGTATTTACTGATGTAGAAGCAAATCCATCTGTTGCAACGGTAGATAAAGCAACAGAAGCATACAAAAAAGCAGGAGCAACCAGTATTGTAGCTTTCGGTGGCGGAAGTCCGATGGATGTGGCAAAGGCAGTCGGTGTTCTTGCAAAATACGGCGGAGAGATCGGAGATTATGAAGGTGCACACAAGGTACCGGGACCGATCGTTCCGATCATTGCGATCCCGACAACTGCAGGTACAGGAAGTGAAGTGACGGCATTTTCTGTTATTACCGATGAAGCAAGAAATTATAAGCTGACTGTGTTCAGCTATGAGCTGATCCCAAGCTATGCACTTCTGGATCCGGAGCTTGTTATGACTTCTCCGGCATCGGTAGCCGCAGCATGTGGCGTAGATGCACTGATCCATGCATGGGAGGCTTACACTTCAAGAGATGCATCTCCATTTTCTGATGCAATGGCAGAAAAGGCAATGGAACTGATCGGTGCAAATCTGCGCAGATTCGTAGCAAACCGTCAGGACGAAGAGGCGGCGGCAGCCATGCTCTCCGGAAGCATGTTCGCAGGTATCGCATTTGCATGGGCAAGACTTGGAAATATCCATGCTATGAGCCATCCGGTAAGCGCCTATTTCCATGTGGCACACGGTGTGGCAAATGCGATTCTTCTTCCAACGATTGTGGAATATAATGCACTTGCAGATCATGGACGTTATGAGAAGATCTACAATTATATCAGCAAAGAAAAAGACCCGGTGATCGATTTTGTTCCGGAAATGCTGGTAGATGAAGCGAGAGATCTGCTTCGTGATCTTGGTATTCCGCAGCATCTTGCCGATGTTGGTGTAACGGAAGATAAGATTGAACTGATGGCTGCTGATGCCATGAAGAGCGGAAATATCATGGCAAATCCGAGACAGTCTACGATCAGGGATATCATTGAACTTTATAAAAAAGCAATGTAGATCATTCAGGGGATATGAGTCAGCAGAAGCTGGTTGATATCCCCTTTTTTGATCTGAGTATAGAAAACAGGAAGAGATTGGTGTTCTGTATAGATTTTTTTAATGCAAGAGTACCGGAGGAAAGAAAGCATAAATGTGAGTACATAGGTAAAGAATCTCCCGCATATAGTAAAAAGAGAATGGGAAAAGAGGGATATCCGTATGTGGTACCGACTGCTTTATGGAACAATCAGTTTTTTATGCTTTACATGGCTTCTGTTTACCTGGGGAGTGATTGATAACGGAAAGATCAAACTGATAAGAATGAATGATGAAACGGTAGAAGCATCCTATGAGGCAGGTGGAACAAACGAGCAGTATCAGGAAAAGCCCAAGATCGCCCTCACATTTGATGATGGCCCACATCCTTCCAGTACGCCAGTGCTCCTTGACGGGCTTGCCGGGCGGAATGTGAAGGTTACTTTTTTTGTGATCGGGGAAAATGTAGTAAAATATCCGAAAGTTGTGAGCAGAGAGGCTGAAGAAGGGCATATTATTGGAAATCATACTTACAGTCATGTGGATCTCACAAAAATGTCCCAGGAAACGACAGAGTGCGAACTCGAAAAGACTAATACCGCGATTGAAGAAATTACCGGAAAAAAGACGGAATATATGCGACCGCCTTATGGAGCCTGGAAGAAGGAGATGGAAGAGAATACCGGCATGATTGCGGTGCTATGGAATGTGGATCCGCTTGACTGGAATACGGATAACGAGACAGAAATTGTCAATAAAGTAGTGACGGAAACGGAGGAAAATGATATTATTTTATTACATGACTGTTATCTGTCTTCAGTAAAGGCGGCACTTCGCATTATCGATATCATGCAGGCGAAGGGATATGAATTTGTGACAGTCGATGAATTGCTGCTGGATTAAAGGAGAGGTTTTGATGGATTTATTTGATTATATGCGGGAGACGACAAAGGAGAAAGAATCGCCCCTTGCCTCCAGACTGCGTCCGACGACTCTGGATGAAGTGGTTGGACAGCAGCACATTATCGGAAAGGACAAGCTTTTATATCGTGCGATCAAGGCGGATAAACTGAGTTCTGTTATTTTTTACGGACCTCCGGGAACCGGAAAGACTACGCTTGCAAAGGTGATCGCCAATACTACAAGTGCAGAATTTACACAGATCAATGCTACGGTTGCCGGGAAGAAGGATATGGAAGAAGTGGTGAATAAGGCGAAGGAACTGAAAGGGATGTACCAGAAAAGGACAATCCTTTTCATCGATGAGATTCACCGGTTTAATAAAGGACAGCAGGATTATCTGCTCCCGTTTGTGGAGGACGGCACGATCATTCTGATCGGTGCGACAACAGAAAATCCTTACTTTGAGGTGAATGGTGCGCTTCTTTCCAGATCCAGTGTATTTGAACTCCGTCCGCTTTCACAGGAAGAAGTAGAGACCCTGATTCTGAGAGCGGTGCAGGATGAGAAAAAAGGAATGGGAAGTTATCATGCGGTGATCGAGGAGAACGCCCTGCATTTCCTGGCAGACCTTGCCGGCGGAGATGCCAGATCTGCGCTTAATGCGGTGGAATTGGGTGTTCTCACCACCCCAAGAAGTGAGGATGGAATGATCCATATCACGTTGGATGTTGCATCCGAATGTATACAGAAGCGGGTTGTGCGATATGATAAGACAGGAGATAATCATTATGATACCATATCCGCATTTATTAAAAGTATGCGCGGTTCCGATCCGGATGCAGCAGTATACTATCTGGCAAAGATGTTGTATGCCGGAGAGGACATTAAGTTTATTGCCCGCAGGATCATGATCTGTGCATCGGAAGATGTGGGAAATGCGGATCCGATGGCATTGAATGTTGCAGTCAGTGCAGCACAGGCAGTGGAGCGGATCGGAATGCCGGAGGCACAGATCATTTTATCACAGGCAGTTCTTTATGTGGCAACAGCACCGAAGAGTAATTCAGCATGTAATGCTGTCTTTGCTGCGATGGACAATGTGAAAAAATATAAAACGACTGTTCCGGTGCATTTGCAGGATGCACATTATAAAGGTTCTGCAAAGCTGGGGCATGGAATTGGTTACAAATACGCACATGATTATCCGAATCATTATGTAAAACAGCAGTATCTGCCGGATGAGATCAAAGATGCCGTATTCTATGAAGCGAGCGATAACGGCTACGAACAAACGATCAAAGCGCATATGAAGCGGATTAAAGATGAAGCGTAACCTATTCGCACAGGAAATCACTGCATTCACGCAGAAGGGATTGATTTGACACAGACACTTTGCTACCATATCTGTAAGCAGAAAGGAGTGAAGAATATGGGAGCAGTTCAGGACAGCTATATTACCGTTGCATGGCTGGTTCTTCTGGTAGCACTTCTGGTGATCGAGATCATAACGGTGGGACTTACGACGATCTGGGGAGCAGGAGGTGCGCTGGCGGCACTGATCCTGAATATTTTGGATATACCGTTTGCCGGACAGGTAGTTGCATTTTTTGTTGTGACAATTTTACTGCTTGTATTTACCAGACCATTTGCAATGCGTTTTATCAACACCCGCCGTCTAAAGACGAACTATGAAGGAATCATCGGAAAGACGATCCGGATCAGCCAGAAAGTAGATAACATCGGGCAGACTGGTATGGCGGTGGTAAATGGTACGGAGTGGACGGTAAGATCCGAACAGGATGACGTGATCCTGGAACCCGGAACACTGGCGAAGGTGGTCAATATATCCGGAGTAAAGTTAATTGTAAAAAAATATGAGGAGGACTAAAAGATGACGGGACTTATTATTTTAGTAATTATTATTGTGATCGCATTACTGCTTCTGACTTCCTGCATTAAGATCGTGCCGCAGGCAAAGGCACTGGTTATCGAACGTCTTGGTGCATATCAGGCAACATGGAGTGTAGGACTTCATTTTAAACTGCCGATCATTGAACGCGTGGCAAGAAGAGTAGACTTAAAAGAGCAGGTAGTTGATTTTGCACCGCAGCCGGTTATCACAAAGGATAATGTAACCATGCGGATCGATACCGTTGTATTCTACCAGATTACAGATCCGAAGATGTTCTGCTACGGAGTAGCGAACCCGATCATGGCAATCGAGAATCTGACAGCGACTACCCTTCGTAACATCATCGGTGATCTGGAACTTGACCAGACACTGACATCAAGAGAGACGATCAATACGAAGATGCGCGCATCTCTGGATGTGGCAACGGATCCATGGGGAATCAAAGTCAATCGTGTGGAACTGAAAAATATCATTCCGCCGGCAGCAATCCAGGATGCAATGGAGAAACAGATGAAAGCAGAACGTGAAAGACGTGAAGCCATTCTCCGTGCAGAAGGTGAAAAGAAATCTACTGTCCTTGTTGCAGAAGGTGAAAAAGAATCTGTGATCTTGAAAGCGGAAGCTGAAAAACAGGCAGCGATCCTCCAGGCAGAAGCTGAAAAAGAAAAGAGGATCAAAGAGGCAGAAGGTGAAGCGGAAGCCATCCTTAAAGTACAGCAGGCAAATGCAGACGGTATCCGTTTCATCCGCGAAGCGGGTGCAGACCAGGCAGTGCTTACGATCAAGAGTCTGGAGGCATTTGAAAAGGCCGCAGACGGCAAGGCAACGAAAATCATCATTCCGTCGGAACTGCAGTCACTTGCAGGACTTGTGAAGAGCGCTAAAGAAGTGATCAAGGAAGATTAGGAAAAAAGAGAGAGGAAAGGTGACAGATAGATGACGGATGTGTTGATCCTGGAAGATGAACTGACTTCGCTGCAGGCATTGTCAGAGATTCTTACCACATATTCAGATGATATCCGTGTCCACAAGGCATCTTCCCTGAAAGAAGCAAAAGACCTGCTGGATCAGGAAATCCGGTATGGTCTTTTCCTTTTGGATGTAAATCTAAGTGGCGAGGACCGGGAGGATATCGGTGGGATTTTGTTCGCAAGAGAGATACGGGAGAGGTTTGAATATACCTTTACCCCAATCGTGATGGTGACTGCCATTGGCAATATGGAAATGCAGGCTTACCGGGAGCTGCACTGTTACCAGTACATTATGAAGCCATTTCGCAGGGAACAGGTTGAAGAGGTTGTTCAGAAGGTGCTGGAAAAAGAGAGCAGGGAGAAACCACCGGTAATCGTTGTGAAAAAAGACGGGATCAATTATCAGTTGAAATGCGAGGATATCCGATATCTGGAAGCGATACCGAGAGGGACAAGACTGCATCTTGTGACGGAGAACTGGGATGTCCCTTATGTGACTCTCAGACAGATGCTGCTTAAGATGCCAAAAGGGATGTTTGTGCAGTGCCATCGGATGTATGCGGTCAATAAAAATGAAGTTAAATATTACGATACCGTCAACCGGATCATCCGGATCAAAAATTGTCCGGATACGGTAGAAATCGGTGTGACTTACAAATCGGTGATCGGAGGACTGTTAAATGGCTGATTGGGTACGCAAATTTTTATATCGTATTTTCTGCGTAACGGCACTTATGGTATCAGTCTATCTGATCGTGGATTTCCTGATCAGCGGTACCTTCGATTACCGGGTGTTTATTATGTTTGTTCTGATGGTGATCGTTGTGATATGGGGAATTGTGGACTGGAGAAGTAATTATGTACTGATACGCCAGAAAGAAAATGAACTGCGGCTTTATCAGAACTATCTGATTCCGCTGGAAGAACTGGTCAAAGAAATCCGTGCCAAACAGCATGAATTTGACAATCATCTGAATGCAATTCTGAATATGCATCTGACTATCGATAATTATGAAGAACTGGTGGCAAAGCAGTCTGAATACATTACGGAAATCGCCAGAGAAGATGACAGCAGGAAGTATCTCCCTCTTCTGAAAATCAGCGATAAAATCCTGGCAGGATTTATTTACAGTAAAATTGTCCGTGCACCGGAATATGTCCAGACCGATATCCGGGTATGGAATAAAGAAATCGTATCCGGAATCTCCGAACATCATCTGATCGAGATTGTGGGAACCCTGATCGACAATGCATACGAAGCCTGTACCGAAGAAAAAAATCAGGTACTGATCGAAATTGATTCCCAGAATGATAAGCTTATCTTCACGATAAAGAATCAGGTCGGAAATATAGGACTTGGCGAGATCAGTCATTTCTTTGAAAAAGGATTTTCTACGAAAGAAGATGGAAAAAAGCATGGACTGGGACTTTATAATGCAAAGATGCTTGTGAACCGTTACCACGGAGAAATTACGGTGGGAATAGAAGAAAGGAAATACATCAGTTTTGTGGTGGTTATTTAGGCAGATCGGAATATGGGACGGTCTGCTTTTTTGTAGGTTGTGGTCGGACGCGGACAGAAAACAAATAGAGCAGATTCCTTTGTGCTGACCATTCCGATGAGCCACTTAAGGCGAAAATTGTGTCAGCAAGGGCTTCCACAATTTTTGTGTCTCATCTCCATAGCACAAACATGGAATCCTTATCCATTTGTTTTCTGTCCGCGCCCGGGATTCAGCTCTTTTGGAGCAGGCATGAGGCTTGCAAGCTTTCAAGAACGTAGCTGAGATCTGCCCAAAGAACAACGTAGAGTTTTCATGTCGTGAGATTCAAGTGTATCATTGTCCAATCACAGCCTTAATTTGCGAACCGTATCATTCACATCCATCACAATAACTGAGACATCAGCCACGCATAGACGACTTGATTTTTTTTCTGCCAGTTGAGTGCAATTGCCGCCGCTTCTTTTTCAGTCGGTACAGAAAGGGTCAGATCGATCAGGGGTTCGTGATTTTCAAAGACCTGACAGCGCACGGAATATTCCTCTCCTGCATTTTTCATATAATCCGCTTTTACGGAAACTTCATTTTTCAGATCATACTGTTTTGTCTGTAAAAAGTGGTCAATATCGTCCTGGATTGGCTTTGAGATTTTATCCTGGAAAAGATGAATCGTCCCTTTCCCATCTTCCGTCAGATGGAAAAGAGTGCGGTTGTGAGTGGATTCTTTCAGGATGAGACCACCGTCCGCAAGTTCAGAAAGAGCCTGCTGGAGTTTGAAATAATCGGTATATCCTTTGTCCAGGACAAATTCAGAAATCTGGGAGTTGGTCAGAGGAAAATCAACTTTGTCCAGCATGTATAGAATGATGAGTTTATAAAGTGTAAATGCTTCTGCCATAGGGCTGCCTCCTTAAAATGTAGTATATTCTTTTCCCTGCCAGAGATTCTGCTCTTTTAAATAGCGCTGCATCTGATTGAGTACTAACCGTTTATTGCCGGTCCAGAGCGGTGCGATAAGAAGAGATTTTGGTCCGTCACCGGTCAGACGGTGAATGACAATATCCGGACGGAGCGAAGCGATACATTTTCCGAGCAGATGAAAATAAGAGTTCATATCTGGAATATAAAAAGGTTCCTGCCTGTAAAAATCTGCCAGATCGGTATGCTTCAGAACGTGGAGAAGCTGCAGCTTGATTCCGTCAATCGGAAGAGCGTTCAGATAATGGATGGTTGCGAGCATATCTGCTTCAGATTCTCCCGGAAGAAATAAAATTACGTGGGTGATGATCTGTACCCCAATCGCGTGAAGGGAATGGACCGCCTGCTCAAAGACGGAAAGTGGATAACCACGGCGCATCCAGTTGGCAGTGCGTTCGTGGATCGTTTGAAGTCCAAGCTCTACCCAGACCGGTTTAATGGCATTTAGTTCGGCAAGCAGTGTAAGGATTTCAGGTGAAAGGCAATCCGGACGCGTTGCGATAGATAAAATGCGTACTTCTGGATCAGAAATCGCTTCGGTAAAGATCCGGCGCAGATGACAGGCTGGTGCATAGGTATTGGTATATGCCTGAAAATAGGCGATATAGCTGTGTCCGTTGTATTTGGGGCGGACAAGGCCTTTTCCATAGGCAAGCTGGTCGGCAACAGAAAGAGAAGAAGAAGCGGCAAAATCGCCGGATCCGCCTTCGCTACAGAAGATACAACCGCGTGTGCCGCAGGTTCCGTCCCGGTTCGGACAGGAACAGCCTCCGTTTAAAGAAATCTTGTACAGTTTTTCACCGAAATTCTGTTTCAGATAGTAGTCCAGTGCATAGTAGCGCCGTTCTCCCCAGCGCTGAGGAGTTCCTTTTTTGTAAGTAAGCCCGCAGGATATTTCCTGCGGGCGATTGCTATCATAGGTTCTTGTATTCATAAGATTAAATCAGAGCTTTGACAGCTTCGCTTACGACCTGTGATACGCGAGGGTCAAAAGCTTCCGGAAGAATATTGTTCTCGTTCAGCTCTTCATCTGGAACAAGTCCGGCGATTGCTTTTGCTGTGGCAAGCTTCATCTCTTCGGTGATCTGTGACGCACGTCCCTCTAATGCACCTTTAAAGATCCCAGGGAAAGCGACAACGTTGTTGACCTGGTTCGGGAAGTCAGAACGTCCGGTTCCGACAACTTTTGCGCCAGCAGCTTTTGCAAGATCCGGCATGATCTCCGGTACCGGGTTTGCCATTGCGAAAAGGATTGCATCCTTATTCATAGAAGCAACCATTTCCTGGGAAACAATGTTCGGGGCAGATACACCGACGAAGATATCTGCGCCCTTGAGTGCATCAGCAAGTGTACCGGTCTCATGGTCAAGGTTGGTCACTTTGGTCATCTCTTTCTGCATCCAGTTCAGATTCGGTGAATCAGCAGAGATGATTCCGTTGATATCACACATAGTGATCTTCGGGAAGCCGTAGGTGAGAAGAAGCTTTGTGATTGCAACTCCGGCGCTTCCGGCTCCATTTACAACGATCTTACAGTTTTCTTTTTTCTTGCCGGTTACTTTAAGGGCGTTGATGATACCTGCCAGAACGACGATGGCGGTTCCATGTTGGTCATCGTGGAATACAGGAATATCAAGAAGTTCTTTTAAACGGCTCTCAATCTCAAAACAGCGTGGGGCAGAGATATCTTCCAGGTTGATTCCACCGAAAGCAGGTGCAATATTGACAACGGTCTTAATAATTTCTTCTGTATCCTGGGTATCCAGGCAGATTGGAACAGCGTTGACTCCGCCGAATTCTTTAAAAAGAACTGCTTTTCCTTCCATAACAGGCATGGCGGCTTTGGCTCCGATGTTACCAAGTCCGAGAACGGCACTACCGTCGGATACTACAGCGATTGTGTTGGCTTTCATCGTGTATTTGTAGGCTGCATCCGGGTCCTTTGCAATGACCTTGCATGGCTCGGCAACGCCTGGTGTATATGCGATTGCGAGGTCTTCACGAGAGTTTACGTGTGACTTTGCAGTAGTTTCAATTTTTCCATTCCATTTTTCATGCATTTCAAGTGCTTGCTCAATTGCTGACATTTTCATACGTCCTCCTTTGATTACAGTTTTGCTGCTCTTTTATGATAACATTCTTCTGATATGAAAGCAAATCAAAAAACTTCTTTCCATTTTGTGCAAAATGTTGTATACTTGGGTTTATCAAAAGCAGATTAGTCAGTTCAGACAAGATTTCCCAATGTTAAAAGTTTAATATTTTTTTGGATAAGAAAAGTAATTGGAATAAAGGAGGAATATAGAACATATGACGAGAGAAAAATATGAGTCCCTGCCTCTTTCTACATTAAAAGAGGTGGCAAAAACGCGCGGACTTCGCGGAATTTCAACGATGAAAAAAGCAGATCTGATCGATCTTATGCTGGAAGAAGATGACAAAGTTTCAATAAAAGAGGCGAAGGAGGAAGTAAAATCCGAAAAAGCCGGAACCGCAGATATTGAACAGCTCGACAGTGGACGTACGGTGAATGGAATTCTGGAAGTCATGGATGGATACGGATTTATCCGTTCCCAGAACTATCTGCCGGGCGAGGAAGATGTATATGTATCACCATCGCAGATCCGCAGATTCAGCTTGAAGACAGGGGATATCCTGACAGGAAATACAAGAGTAAAGACACAGTCTGAAAAATTCAGTGCGCTTCTGTATCTGACCAAGATCAATGGAATGTCTCCGGCAGAAGCAGGACGCAGAATGAACTTTGAAAATATGACACCGATTTTCCCAAATGAACGTCTCAGACTGGAAGCGGGAAAGAGCAGCACTGCAATGCGTGTTATGGATCTGATCTCTCCAATCGGTAAGGGACAGCGAGGCATGATCGTATCACCGCCGAAAGCAGGTAAGACAACCCTGTTGAAGCAGGTGGCGCTTTCTATGAGGAAGAATAACCCGGAGATCCATCTTCTGATCCTTCTGATCGATGAACGTCCGGAAGAAGTAACCGACATCAAAGAAGCCATTGAAGGGGATAATGTGGAAGTTATTTATTCGACCTTTGATGAGCTTCCGGAGCATCATAAACGTGTGTCAGAGATGGTGATCGAGCGTGCAAA
>OGYX01002841.1_pt1 | contig 10700 bp, 11 predicted proteins | sample 1576601 | NCBI WGS metagenome assembly OGYX01 (sample SAMEA3541561, study PRJEB24748) | human gut metagenome | biome: human gut; feature: human-associated habitat; material: faeces | place: China | collected 2012 | reverse complement strand
GCTGGTCAGCGCCGGCAAGCGGCTGCTCCGCGTCATCGAGCACAACGAGGGCGGGGCCAACAAGGATCTTGCCAAGTTTGCCGACCAGATCAACGCCCTGTGCGACAAGTGGGACAGATAACCATAGAACCAGAAAGAACAGCACGCCGTTTGGTTTCGGCGTGCTGTTTTTGGTTGAAAGGGAAAAGGCTCTGCCGGGAGAAACGGCAGAGCCTTTTCGGGGTATGGAGAAAAGTGTGTGGGAGAAGAGCATGGAGGGCGCTACTGGTCGTCAGAGAGGCTTTGGGAGGAAGCCTTGTCTGCAGCATCCGGGGAGAAGGGGCGGTGCAGTGCTTTGTACTGCCTGTACCGGATGCCGAGCAGCGTGAATACAACGCCGGTGACAAAGGAGCCGACGCTGACCACGATATAGGCATCAGCGCCGCTGTGCAGCAGCACCGAGCCGTACCCGGCCAGAACGATGGAAAGACCCGGAACATGCTCCTGATACAGCAGGGACGCAATGCCGACTGTCAAAAACAGACAAACTGCGGAGAGAGCGCAGTTGATTCGATGTGCCCGCCTTTGACGAAGCCTGCGTGTGCGGCGGCGAATTTCCTCCATACGAACACTCGCCTTTTGGGTCATGGACAGTCCCTCCTTTTGAGAGATCATCAGAGCGGCTGCTTTCCGTCCTCTCTATCTCCTATAATACAGTTCGCGCCGATTCCTTTCACCCAAATTTGAAAAAAGTTCAAAAAAATTTCCCGCTCCGGAAAAGAGCGGGAAACGGTCAGTGAAAAACAGTGTGCCTGCCCCTGTGGAGCAGCCTTGCCGCAAACAGGGTGACGATGATGGCAGAAGGAAAGAAGTACCCGACCATCTGCCAGAAGCCGTCGGCGGTGATCAGCAGATTGTAGATGCCGTGCAGCACCATGCAGACCCCCAGAATCCCCACCGTGCCGGTGCAGGTGAGCCACGGACGGCGGAACACATAGGCCAGTGCCAGACCGGTCAGGATGCCGCAGACCAGATGCAGGGCCCCGGCGGACATGCCGCGGATGAGCAGGAAAACAAAACTTCCTGCACCGTTTTCGGTCAGGTAGCAGACGTTTTCAAAGGTAGCAAAGCCCACTGCAATGCCAATGGCCGCAGGAGTCAGCTTGTGGGAATCCGGCTCAAAGATCAAAAAGTAGAGCAGCAGAGGCAGCAGCTTCAGGATCTCTTCGCAGACAGGTGCGATCTCTATGGCGGTGGTCACGGCACTGCACTGGTGCCGCCCCATGAAAAAGCTGCTGACATAAGCCGAAAGCAGGCAGGTGGCCATGCCCAGCACCACGAACAGGGTAAAGCGCCGGGGGCTGCCCGATGTGAACAGCAGGGAGAGCAGCATGGGAAGCGCCAGGCACAAAAAGATGTTTTCAATGTAGGTCATGGGGCTCCTCCTGCAGGATACGGGGCAGGAAGCTGACCAGCGTGAGGGTCAACAGGATGTCCACAGCATAGTAAAGGCTGAACCGGGTGTAATCACGGATGAACTCGGAGACAACGAACAGAAGGATCTGCAAGGACATTTCAAACAAAAGTGCGATCTCATAAGGCCGGAGCCGTTTTTCCTTTTGCAGGGCCGAAAAACAGAGATAGGCCAGCGTGCCAAAGGTGAGCGCCAGCGCACCGGACATCAGCGGAGAGGGGCCAAACACCTGCACCCGCATGACAACTCCGGCAAAGACCACCCCACCTGCCAGCGCAAAAGGGGAGAACGGCGGACGCAGGCCCTCCCAATAGAGGATCTCCAGCGAGAGAAAAAAGAAATACGAGGCCATCCAGGAGCATTCGGCCACATAAAACACCTGCGGCCCATGGCCCAGAATGATTAGATGGAGCAGGTAGTACAAAGTGCCCATCATAAAGCTGGCGTAGCCGAACGCCAGGATCAGGCAGGAGCGGCTGCTGCGCCGGAAGGCGAGGATAAAGGCGAGGAGCGCCATCGCAGCCAGCACGATCACCTGAAAGGTGTTGTCAATGATCTCAAAGCTCATCGTCGTCCCTCGTGTGCTTCTTTTCACTGCTGCGGCGCAGGCGGTAGAGCAGGATGGTCACGCAGGAGCCCAGCAGGAACGAGAGTACGCCCACCAGGATATAACCGTCGGCTCCGCGCTCACTCAGCATCCCGGCGGTGCCGGTGGGGGAAACATGCAGCGCGACCGATGTGCCTGCCCAGCCGGGCATGGCAAGGCCCAGGCAGACCACCAGCACAAGACAGGCCGCCATACAGCCTGCATCGATCAGCAGCATCTGCCGTGCGCGCACCTGACGCTGCAGCTGGGCTGTGCGCTGGCGGATCAGCGCCATCCGTTCGGCATCAGTTTTCATACTGATATCCCTCCTGTTCCAAAAGTTGTTTCAGCTGCTGCTTGCCCCGGTACACAAGGTTCGTTACCTGCTGCTCGGTGCGTCCCAGCACCTGTGCGGCCTGTCGGTAGCTCAGTTCTTCAAAATAGACCAGAAAAAGTGTCTCCCGGTATTCCTTTTTGAGCTTGCCCAGTGCGGCGTACAGCTGCTGGTGCTGTTCGTTCTGGAACAGCCCGGTCTCGGCCAGTGCCTCGTCCGGCAGTTCAAAAGGCAGTTCCTCCAGCGGCAGAAAAAACCGCCGCCGGGTCTTGCAGCGCAATGCGAGATTGCGCCCGGTTTTATAGAGGTAAGCCTTGAAGCAGCCATCCTGAATGGGCCGCTCTCTTGCAAAAATATGGGCAAAGGCTTCGATCATCAGATCCTCTGCCTCGTGGATATCGCCCAGCACGCCGTTGATGTAAAGGGTCAGCGCGTCGCCATACCGCTCCACCAACAGCTGAGCGGCAGCTTCGTCTCCGGCCAGATACTTCCGGTAGGCTGTTTCGTCTGAGACCATCCGGTTGTTCCTTTCCGTGTTGTACACATTTCATCTTGTCTATTTTATATAAGATGAAAGAAATTTGCAAGGGAAAATACGAAAAAGCACTCCATTCTCTTCCAATTTGTGATATAATAAACTGATTTCGCCTGTTTTTCGTGCAGAAGGCGGGCGGCTGAAATTATTGGAGGGGACAAATTTATTATGGAACGTGAAACGCTGAAATCGCGGCTGGGCTTCATCCTGCTGTCGGCAGGCTGTGCCATCGGCATTGGCAACGTGTGGAAATTTCCTTATATGGCAGGTCAGGGCGGCGGCGGTGCCTTCGTACTGTTTTACCTGCTGTTCCTGGTCATTCTGGGGCTGCCCATTATGACCATGGAATTTGCGGTGGGCCGCGCCAGCCGCAAAAGCCCGGTGCGCGCCTATCAGGCGCTGGAAAAGCCGGGCCAGAAGTGGCACATCCACGGCTATTTCACCCTCATCGGCTGTTATCTGCTGATGATGTTCTACACCACCGTTGCAGGCTGGATGCTGCACTATTTCTATATGACTGCCGCCGGAAAGCTCTCCGGCCTGAACGCAGACGAGGTGGCGGGCAAGTTCACCGAGATGCTGGCAAGCCCCGGCATTATGACCTTCTGGATGGTGTTCGTGGTCGTTCTGAGCATTCTGGTCTGCGCCAAGGGCCTGCAGAATGGTCTGGAGCGTGTGACCAAGGGCATGATGATCGCCCTGCTCCTCATCATGGTCATTCTGGCCGTGAACAGCCTCTTCATGGACGGTGCAAAGGAGGGCCTTTCCTTCTTCCTGGTGCCCGACTTTGGCCGCATGAAGGAGGTTGGCATCGTCAACACCCTGGTGGGTGCGATGAATCAGGCCTTCTTCACCCTGAGCCTGGGCATCGGTGCCATGTCTATTTTTGGCAGCTACATCGGCAAGGAGCACTCCCTGCTGGGCGAGAGCGTCCGTGTGGTGGTGCTGGATACCTTTGTGGCCATCACGGCCGGTCTCATCATCTTCCCGGCCTGCTTTACCTTTGGTGTGGATCAGACCGCAGGCCCCAGCCTGATCTTCATCACCCTGCCCAATATTTTTGCCAACATGGCGCTGGGGCGGCTGTGGGGCAGCCTGTTCTTCCTGTTCATGGCCTTTGCGGCCCTGTCCACCGTGCTGGCGGTGTTTGAGAACATCATCTGCTGCGGCATGGAGCTGACCGGCTGCACCCGTAAAAAGTCCAGTCTGGTCAACCTGTTCCTCATCATCCTGCTGTCCATGCCCTGCGTGCTGGGGTATAACCTCTGGGCCTGGGATGGCTTTGCCGTGTTTGGCGGTGCAGTGCTGGACTTTGAGGATTTCCTTGTCAGCAATCTGTTCCTGCCGCTGGGCAGCCTGGTCTACCTGCTGTTCTGCGTTTCCCGCTATGGCTGGGGCTGGGACAACTATAAGAAGGAGGTCAACACCGGCGAGGGGCTGAAGATCCACGATTGGATGCGCGGTTACCTGACCTACGGTCTGCCCGTGATCGTGCTGTTCATCTTCGCCTTTGGCATCTACGACAAGTTCTTTGCATAAGGAAATAGACCCTCTCAGTCTCGCATCGCTCGCCAGCTCCCCAAGGAGGGCAACGCATCTGATGGGTAAGCAACTTGCACAGCCTGAAGTCAGAGCAGCAATTGCCTCGCCCTTTGGGAAAGGCGGAAGCACTGACGGAGAGGGCGTTTTGTTGGAGGACACAATGCACATTTTGATCTGTGATGATGATGCGGTATTTGCTGCCCGCGTGGAAACGCTCGTCCGGGATTTCTTTGCGCGGCGGGGCTTGCAGGTAGAATGCACCGTCTGCCACAGCGGGGAAGAGACACTGGCCCGGCGGGACCTTGATCTGTATCAGGTGGCGCTGCTGGATGTGGATCTGGACACCATGAACGGCATCTCACTGGGAAAGCAGCTGCGCCAGTGCAGCCCGGAGATCTGCCTGGTGTATGTGTCGGCCTATCTGGAATTTGCCCCGGAGGGCTACACTGTGAATGCGTTCCGCTATATCCTCAAGCGCGATCTGGACTGCCAGCTGTCCCGCTGTCTGGATGCCATTCTGCACGAGCAGGATCACCGGACTCCCAAGACCCTGACCATCCGGCAGAACCGCACCGAGACCGAGCTGCCCTACGACAGCATCTACTACCTCGAAAGCGACCTGCGCAAGATCAACGTTTACGGAGATGTGGCTCACCAGCCCCTGTGTTCCTACTATGGCAAGCTGAATGAGCTGCCGCAGGCCCTGTTTGAGAACGGCTTTCTGCGGGTGGGGCGGAGCGCGGTGGTCAACATGAAGTACATCCGGCAGATCAGCAGCTATATGGTCACCCTGCGCAATGGGGTCAAGCTGGGCGTGAGCCGGAACGGCTACGCCGGGATCCGCAGCACCTATCTGGAATGGAAGGGGCAGTTTGGGGATGACTAAGGAAATGCTCTGGCTTCTGATGGGGCATCTGGTCTGCATTGGCCAGTGGGCGGCCTTTATCATGGTGGAATATGCATTTCTGGGCCGCGGCAGGAGATTCCGCTTCCCCTGCCTGTGGGCAGCCCTGCTGGCAGCAGTATTTCTAGTGGCCTCGATCCGGCATGACATTGGCTTTTTCAATGTTGAATCTGTGATTTTGAATGTTATCTACCTGTTGGTCACGGTGCTCTTTTTCGGCGGAAGCTGGAGCCAGAAGCTCTCGGCCTGCCTTGTCAACGGCATTATGTGCCTGCTGACGGAAAATACAGTCAGCTACACTTTTGCCTGGTGTAAGCACATTCCCGTCCGGGAGGTCTGGCGCTACCGCAGCTGCCTGTTCCTGCTGGTTGCTGCTGTTGTGGGGGCTGGCCTGCTTGCGGCTTATATTATCCGGCGCTGGCGGCGGGAGCAGGCACTGACCCCGCTGCAGATGCTGGTCATGTCCTTTTTTCCTGGCATCGTTGTGGTGCTGAACATCGTGCTGATGGTATCCGGCGGCAGTGAAGTGCCCAGCATGATGAATATGATGCTGACCTTTGGCCTGACCATAGCAGTAATAATCCATCTGGGGATCGTGCAGATGGTCAACGATCAGATGCTGCTGCAGCAGACACTGATGGTGGAGGCTGTGCGCCAGAAGAAGAGCGCAGAAGCTCTTCTGGAATCCTACAAGACCCAGCGGCGGCTGACCCATGAGTTCACCAACCACACCGAGGCACTGGCTCTGCTGCTCCAGCAGGGCGATTACGAGGGCGCAAAGGCCTACCTCTCCACGCTCACAAAGACCATTGCGGCGAATACCACCATTATGAACACCCACAACCCCCTGTTGGATGCCCTGCTCAGCAAAAAGTACGAGGAAGCAGCCCGGAAAGGGGTCATGATGTACTTTGACCTCTCAGACCTGAAAGACATCCCGCTGGATCGGACGCATCTGGTCATCGTGGTGTCCAACCTGCTCAACAATGCCATTGAGGCGGCGGCACAGGCGGCCCCGCCCGAGGTGCATGTCCGGATGAAAAAGACGGAGGGAGAGCTGGTGATCTCGGTGCGCAACCGGGTCAGACAGAATGTGGAGATCCCGGAGGGGCAGCTGCCCCGTTCCACCAAGCGTGAACCTGGCCACGGCATGGGGCTGGCCAATGTCTGCGCGGTGCTGGAGGCGCACGACGCCGAGTACACCCTCAGCTGCCGGGACAACTGGTTCCGCTTTACCTGTGCGTTCCCGACCAACGGAATATGACATCCTGAGATGCAGAATATGACAACTCCCGTGCATTGGCGGCACAAATCTGCTATGATAAAAGCAGTAAAGGCGGCCTGAGCGGGAATGGCGCTTTGATTGCGGCCGGATTTTTCCGGGGCGTCTGCTGATGCATAAGGCCCTGCGATGCGTGTGTGCAGGGCCTCTGGCCTTTGCTTTCCGAAAGTCTGACGGGGCTCTTGGCGGCAGTCTGGGGATTGCTGTACATAGAGAACTTGACCGCTGTGTGGCTTGCGGCGGGCGGCACCGTGTGTGGGAACGGGGTGCTGCCCGGCGGGGCTATGTGGTTTTGCAGGTCAAGAGCTTCGCCGGGCTTTTTCTTTTTTACCGTTTTGTCATATTTCACGGTTTGTTTCTTGTTTTTTTGCCGGGTGCATGGTAAAATTAAGACATTCTTGAACAAGAAAATTCACAAAACTTTAAATTTTACGGTTAAAATACCCGGAAAGAAAGTGGGCGGAGCAGATGCGAAACAAACGGGCCGGAAAGGCTGTGGCAGCGTTGGCCATGGGAATTGTGGTGGCCGCGGGTCTGGTGGCTGTGGGCGCAAAGGAATCCGGCCCCAGCCTGACGTATCATGAGCTGCTGGTGCTGGCCGGGGATAAGACTCAGGCGGCCTCTGCGGAGCAAGACCTGGAAGCAGCGTCTGGCCTGCCGGAAGCCATCGGGGAAGAAGCGGTCGCTGTCAGCAAGTTAAAAGAAGAGCTGGAAGAGATCGACGCGGAAAACAGCGCTTCCAGCGAGGCCGTGCCGGAAGAGATGCCGGAGTCCGAGGCGGCTGCCTCGGAAGAAAGTGCCTCGGCGGAGAGCACCGCCCCGGAGGTTTCCTCGGCCTCGGAAGCTGCCGCGTCTTCCGTGCCATCCAGTGCGGCGGAATCCCATGCCGTGTCCGAAGCCGCCAGTGCCCCGTCCAGTACAGCGGCCAGCAGTGCCCCCACTGCAGAGGAACTCTGTGACCAGCAGGTTGCGGAGTATATCCGCCAGATCGAGCAGCTGCAGGCCCGCAGTGAAAAGCGGCTTTACAGTATTATGCTGTCGGCCTATAGCGAGTATATGTCTCACCCGGTGGAGGAGCGGAGCCTTGTGACAAAAGTGTCTGCGGTCCTCTCCAAGAGCGGGGAGCTAACGGCCGCCCAGAACCAGTGTGACGCGGAGTTTGCGCAGATCATGGCTGCCATGCGGAAGACCCTGCGAGAAAATGGCCGGGATGAGAGCATTGCGGATGAGGCGGAAAAAACCTATAAGCAGAAGAAAAACGCCCTCATCAAAGAACTGACCAGCCAGGCCTACAGCGGCGGCGACGGCAGCGGCCAATCCGGCAGATGGCTGGCCGAGCACGCCGATGGAAACATCGTGGACTGAGATGGAAATAAGAAAAACAGCGCCGCTGCGGCTCTGGGAGAATTTCCTGAGAAATGCAGCGGCGCTGTTTTGCAGATGAAACACTTTCGTGTCCTGAACTTCACGGAAATCGATTTACAAACCTGAAGAGATATATTATAATAAAATCGCTGTGTTTCGATATAACACAACCAAAGGAGGAAAACTTGGTGATGGTTACTCTGATTGAGAGCGTTTACAATTTTTTGTGGGGAGATCTGCTCACTCTGCCGTTGGGCGGCGTGACGCTCAACCTCTCCCTTATGGTCATTCTGCTGTTTACGGCGGGTATCTATTTCACACTGCGTACCCGGCTGCTTCCGATGCGGCTGTTCCGGGATATGCTGGACGCTGTCTGCGAGAAAAAGCAGGGGAAGCAGGGCGGCCTTTCGTCGCTCCAGACGCTGGTGGTCTCCACCGCTACCCGGGTGGGTATGGGCAACCTCGTTGGCGTGGTGGCGGCGGTTTCCGCGGGTGGTGCAGGGGCCGTGTTCTGGATGTGGGTCACGGCGCTGCTGGGGGCGTCCACTTCCTTTGTGGAGTCCACACTGGCGCAGAAATATAAGGAGCCTGATCCACTTTATGGCGGCTGGCGCGGCGGCCCGGCATTTTATCTGCACAAGCTGGCAGAGCGCAAGCGGGGGAAGCTGCTCAAAAAATCTGTTGTGGCATCGTTGTTTGCGGTGTCCGGACTCATCTGCTGGTGCGGCATTAGCCAGGTTATCAGCAACTCGGTGAGCGAGGCGTTTTCCAATGCGTTTTCCATTCCGCCGCTGGTGACGACCCTTGCGCTCACCGCGCTGGCGGCAGTCATCGTCCTGCGGAAAGATGCAACGGTCAAGAGCCTGGATGTGATTGTTCCCATCATGGCGGGCTGCTATTTCCTCATGACGCTCTATATTGTTTTCACCAATCTGCCGCAGCTGCCCGGCGTGCTTGCCCGCATTTTTTCGGAGGCATTCGGCCTGCGACAGGCGGCCGCTGGCGGCTTTGGAGCCGTGGTTATGAATGGCGTCAAGCGAGGCCTTTTTTCCAATGAAGCAGGTTCCGGTTCTGCTCCCTGCGCGGCGGCGGCTGCCGAGTGTGACGACCCGGTCAAGATGGGATTGGTGCAGGCGCTGGGCGTTCTGATTGACACCATCGTGATCTGCAGCTGTACCGCTTTTGTAATGTTACTGGCGCCGGAAAGCGTGACCGCTGGGCTGCAGGGCATGAATCTGTTACAGGCAGCGATGCAGTACCATCTGGGCGGCTTCGGAGTGGTGTTCATTGCCGTCACGCTGGCACTGTTCAGCTTCTCAACGTTTATCGGGATTTTGTTCTATGCACGATGCAACGTGGCTTATCTCTTTGGCGACCATTGGGGCTGGCAGACCGCCTATAAGCTGCTGGCACTGGCAATGATGCTGGTGGGCGGTATGGCAGCCTATACGGTCGTATGGGATTTGGGCGATGTGGGCATCGGCCTGATGACCATTTTCAATATGATCGCTCTTTACCCCCTGTCCGGTGAAGCTTTGACCGCTCTGCAGGAATATGAGAAGAAAAAGCACCTGAAATAAAAATCACGGAAATAGAAGAAAAAAGCACCGTGCCCTGCTTGTAAGATGCAAGCCAGGGCGCGGTGCCTTTTTTGCTGGAGGAAAATGAGAGATAGAGGGGCATTCGATCGGCTTAATTGCTGAAAAGTATAAGTTTGTCAAAAGAGAAGCACAGGAACTTATGAAATGAGAAACCGCGGATGGTTCAGAACGGATAAGAAATCAGACAATTTGTAAAGAAAGCTCAAGCTGATGCGATTTTTTTTCAGACAGTAATATAATGAGGACAAGGCGAAAACTATTGATTGTTGACGAGACACGTGATAAAATAATATGAGACTTAAAATGTGAAATAATGTCATTTGATAAAATATATTTATTACTGACAGGATAAAGCGGCATGTTAAATCAATTGAACGATACGTATGAATATTGGATACAAACTTCGTCAACAAATATTGTAAGATTTCTGAATTCGGAGACTTAAAATGAAATGACTGCACGGGAGAAAAGGAAAAATGAATGCGGTGAGTTTAGAGAATAAAGCAATTTTAGTCACAGGGGAGTGTGAAATAATACGCGGCTGTCATAATAGGGACAAGGGTACGGCAGAGAATGAAAGGCTCCGCAACCCGAAGTTCATATTTTCTTACCCGAAGAATGAACGAATGATCTTTCTGAACGGCAGAAATGGTGCGCAGGAAGAAATTTCGACCATGAGGGCGGGGTGACAGCCAGCGGACAGGTGGAAGAACCTATCCGCTCTTTGTGTTGTCTAAAAGCTGAAGAATAGAATGGCGTGGCGGGAGAGGAAAGAATGAAAGACAAATTCAGGGTGGCAATGTTTGGGCACAAGAGGATTCCTTCGAGAGAGGGTGGAATTGAAATTGTTGTGGAAGAATTATGCACCCGGATGGTAGAACAAGGCAACGAGGTAATGTGCTTTAACCGCGCAGGACACCATGTGAGCGGAGCCGAGTATGACAAGGCGCAGCAGGGTGAACATAAGGGAATAAGGCTGAAAACTGTTCCGACAATCGATAAAAAAGGGGCTAGAGATATAATAGGGTCAACCAAGAAAAACCACGATAACTAAAGGGTTTTGACGGCTCGACTCGTTCAACAAAAGTATTTATTTGC
>OGYX01002834.1_pt1 | contig 10714 bp, 11 predicted proteins | sample 1576601 | NCBI WGS metagenome assembly OGYX01 (sample SAMEA3541561, study PRJEB24748) | human gut metagenome | biome: human gut; feature: human-associated habitat; material: faeces | place: China | collected 2012 | reverse complement strand
CTGCCTGTTCTATTTCCCACATTTCTGTTTTATGTTCCATGTTCACAGTCACACCTCCCGTACCTTTCCAAATAAGACATTAGAACCTTCCCGCTCATACTGCACTTCTGTCTCTTTTTTGCCAAGTTCCTGTTCGATCAGCTGTTCAATACGCATCTGGCAGTAGCCCCCCTGACACCGTCCCATCATGGATCGGGTCCTGTATTTCACACCTGTCATAGTATCTACGCCTAATGGATTGTGAATTGCCTGAAGGATCTCTGCTTTTGTCACCTTTTCGCAGCGGCAGATCACTTCGCCGTAATCCGGGTTCTCTTTGATCAGCTCTGCCTGCTCTTCTTTGGTGCACTGGGCGAAATGGCGGATTCCTTTTCTCACCGGGTTGAAATCCGGATTTTCCTCTAATGTTTCTCTTTCCTTCATCAGTTCAATGGCGTATCTGGCAATGGGCACTGCTGCTGTCAGTCCCGGTGACTCGATACCTACCAGGTTTAATGCATGAGGCGCGATCTCGTCTTTGATCTCGATCTTAAAATCCTGGATCACACCCTTTTCATCTACCCATTTTGGAAGGATACCAGAATAATTGCGGATATAATCTGCCTTATGGATACATGGCCACAGATCTGAAGCGCTTTCTGCCAGATAATCTATATTTTTCTGTGGTACACCGTAATAGTTAAAGTCTGTCACCATATCTGCGTTAGGGCCGATGATCACATTTCCGTCTGTGGTATTTGTCACATGAATTCCCATATAGGTGTTGCTTGGAACCGGATAAACAGGCATAGGAAGAAGCGGTCCGGTGCGCTTATCCAGGATAATATAATCTCCCTTGGAACCGATGATGCGGTAGCCGGTGATCCCCAGCATATCAGAGATCTTGCCGCAGCCAAGGCCTGCGCAGTTTACTACCCAGCGGGTCTTAAAGTTTCCCTTGGTTGTGGTTATTTCATAAGTATCATCATCTTCTCTCCGGATTGCAGTCACTTCACAGCCAAAATGATACTCCACACCGTTTGCATGGGCATTTTCTGCCAGGGCAATGGTATAGCCAAAGGGATCTACAATACCGCTGTTATGGGAAAACATGGCAAACTTTCCTACTACAGCAGGAACCAGCTCATGAAGGCGTTTTTCATCGATCAGCTCCAGGTTAGTAGCTCCGTTGTCTTTTCCCTGCTCCATGGTACGCTTTAAGGTCTCCATATCTTCCTCGGTATTTCCTACCAGCACCTTACCGCAGCGAATAAAATGGAAATCCAGCTCTTTTGCCAGATCTCCCATCATCTTATTTCCTTCTACACAAAGTTTTGCCTTTAAGCTTCCTCTGTCATAGGCGAAACCACCGTGGACAACACCGGAATTTCGACCGCTGGTCTCATTGCATACGTCCAGATTTTTCTCCAGCACACCGATCTTTAAACGGTACCGGGACATTTCTCTGGCCATGGCACTTCCCACTACGCCACCACCGATGATCAGAACATCATACATCTCCTTCATTTTCCTGCCTCCTGTGTTCAGCATTTTATTTTGCTTTAAATTCATCCCATGAATATATTTTATATTTATCATATATGACAATATAAGTCAATGTATTTCTGATTTTCTTTGTAAATTTATAGGATAAATTCAATCTATAGTCAACAAATGGATCTCTGATACGTTCTCAGTATATATTGCAGCAAAAAAGCAGCCATTACCCATTTTTGAGTAAGGCTGCTTCTTGCTGATATTTTCGCTGAATTTTACTCTTAAAGATAAATTTGGCAGATCACAGATATTATTCTGTAACCAGAGCTGCTGCTACATCTTTGCCCTTTGCACCGTCTTTGATGATGAACAGTTCGTTGGTATCAAAACCAGCGTCCTTCATAACAGCGATCGCGGTCTTTGCACACTTGTTACCGCTGTAGCAGAGAATGTATACAGGCTTGGAAGAATCCATGGTCTGTGCCAGTTCGTACATTGCCTTCTGTGCATCTGCGCTCTCAAAATCTTTTAATCCGCACTGCAGGGATCCCTTTAAATGTCCCTGTGCATAGGTGTCATCATCACGTACATCTAAGAACTGAACGTCATCGCTGCCTACTGCTGCAACTGCGTCTTTGCCATCTACATACTGCCAGTCAATGTCTTCTTCTGTACGGTTTCCGCCGAAAGTTACCTCTGCTGCAGCCTCAGACTCTTCTGCCTTTGCCTCTGCTGCTGTGGTTTCAGCTGCTGTAGTCTCAGCTGCAGTTGTTGCTGCTGTGGTCTGTGTAGATGCAGAATTGCCACATCCGGTTGACATAACGACTGCTGCCGCTGCTGCTAAAAATAAAACTCTCCACTGTTTCTTCATAATAAAGTTCCTCCTTGTGAATAAAAAAATATATTTATTTATAGTTTAAAACCGGTTCCAGATGTTCTCGATCCGGCTTAAAAACTCATCAGAAAGATATACTTCCAGTTTATCAAAGGTGGACTGGTTGAATATTTCTTTATCTGGCTGCTGATACTGTACCCATGCCATAGCACACCAGGTGATCCCACGCAGGCAGGTGACCGGAATATAAATGTAAGTCCGTTTCTTTAAGCCTGTGGTATCAAAGCGGCCATTTACTTTTTCTATATATGTATCTAAAAAGGCATCCATCTGCTCCTGATCCAGGATCACATCTGTTTTCCAGAAAGTAGTTGTAGGTGCCAGGAAATGTCCCAGATCTTGAGCCGGATCTCCATATGATGGCTTTTCCCAATCTACCAGATATGCTTTTTTTTCATTGTCTTTTATGCAGTCACCCGTTTTTTCACCAACACTATTCTCATTGATCCTTCTGCCATCAACATTCCTGTCATTAACAAGAAAATTGGTAGAATTTAACTCTGTGTTGATACAGCAGTGATAGGGAATATCCGTTTCTAAATTTTCCACTGCCTTCCAGCCCTGGTCTAACAGGCTGCGTATCCTGCGTTTTTTCTGCTCATCCCCCAATTCTGACTCCATATAGGTCTTTACCATGGCTTCACACTCTTCCAGTATGGCTTTTAAAGGTTCTTTTGGCTGGATCAGCGAATGGGTTTCCGGCATTTTTACACTGTGTATATCCGCCAGACAGCCTGCGGCAGAAAACAGTTCTGTTTTATAATCCAGACTATGTCCTGGCAGAAATTCCATGACCATAACACCATAGGGAAGATTTTTGCAGCTTCCGTCTGCATAAATAGCTTTTGGCGTACGCCCGGAGTTTTCCAACAGCTTCAATGCCCTGTATTCATATAGGATCTGGTCTTTTAAATGCATCTGGCTGCCAAAATTGATCCGCAGCACCAGCTTCTGTCCCGTTATGGGATGAGTAAAGGTATAATTGCGGTTGTATTCTCCCTGGGCAAGCATGGTATAGGTTTCTGTCACTTGTCCAGACAGCCCCAGGCTTTCCCGGTACTCTTTTGTTTGAATGTATTCTTTTAATCCTTTCGTCCGTTCCATGACCTGCGGCTCACCTACCTTACATCCCGGTATAACCGGTCGATCTTTTCTATTGGAACATGATCCCGGTACATTTTTCTTAACCGGTTCATTTTCCACATTAATTTTAATTTGGGTATCGTACCTTTTGGGAAGCGGCGATCCGATGTATAGATCCGCTTTTTCGCCATTCCCAGCCGGACTCCCATTTCTTTTAATGTCAATGAAAACTGGTAATCTTCCATAACCGGGATCACCGGAAATTTTCCTGCCTGTAAAAACAGCTTCCTGTCAATAAAGATCCCCTGATCCCCAAACATCACCTTCCGATCCTTGATCCTGTGATTGGAAATGACCCGGCAGGTAAACATAAAGAAATTCCCGGAATGAAAGGCGATCCCAAAACAGCCCGCGCTGTGGTCTTTCATCACCCGGCGGATCTCTTCTAATGGTCTTGGGGGCAGTTCACTGTCACAGTGAAGGAAAAACAGGATATCTCCATGGCTTTCCTCTGCTCCCAGATTCATCTGATTGGCCCGCCCTTTTTCAGAACGGAGCAGTTTAAAATCCGGTCCGATCATTTCCGGCGTCCCGTCTGTGCTTCCTCCGTCTACAAAAAGGATCTCACAGCGGGAGCGGTAGGGATACAGCTGCTTTTTCATAGCTTCTATGGTCTTTGCCTCGTTATAGACCGGGATGATCACAGATATTTTTACATTTGCTGCCAGATACCGGCCTGTATGGCTGTTCTGAAGTCTCCTGTCCTGACGCATCCGCTGTCTGTAACATTGAAGGTCCTCCGGCGTATCCATATCCTGATGTTTCGTTGTAAATCCAACATTTATTCCTGCATCTGAAAGTTCTTTTAAAGTATCTTCAAACACATGGCTGTGACCATATTGCTTTAAGCCAAAGGCCTCAGGTATGGGCCGCTTCATACCAACCAGATGATAGCCGCCGTCTGCCGTTCTTCCAAAAACAGCGTCTTTTTCTTTCAATACCTGAAAAGCCTTTTCCAGATCCGGGCTGCTGACTTCTGGAATATCTGTCCCCATAAGAAGGCAAACGTCATATCCCAGCCCCAGAACATATTCCAGACTGTGATACATCCTCTGCCCCAGGGACTCTCCTGCCTGTGGAAAATATTCTTTCTGCTTCCCAAGGATATCCTTAAGTTCCTTCACATCCCCGTCTTCAGGTGCATAGCACACAAAACAATCTGCTTTTACTTTTCTGCACTGTTCACTGATATCTTTCAGAAAACAGGTATGAAGCTTTGCGCACTGCTTTGGTGAAAAATAGGGCATCAACCGGGTTTTTGTCTTTCCCGGTACCGGAATCCTTGTAAAAAGGATCAGCGCCTGTTTCATTTACACCAGCTCCTCTAAAATAGACAGCACATCCAGAACAATCTGCGGACAGAGATCAAACATAAGGCCTTTTTCCAGCACCTTATCCATTTCCCCCGGTTTTGAAATATCATGTCCCAGGATCTCACGGCACATATCGGAAGGATATTTTTCCAGAAAACGCTTCTTAAATTCAGCCACTTTTCCTGCCATGATGCCTTTCTGATCACCATCATTTTCCTCGCTGTGTCCAAATGCCATTCCAAGGACCATTAACGCGCCGGTCACAGCGCCGCAGGTCTCCCCGCACATCATTCCGCCTCCGAAACAGGCTGACATTTTCCTTGCCTGTTCTTTGGTCATTCCCATTTTTTCTGCACATGCGCCGGTCACTACCTGAGAACAGTCAATACCGGCCATAAACAACTGACAGACTTCTTCTTTTGTCATGTTCTTATCCTCTTTTCTTTTTCATATGTTCCATATAAATACTGCGCATCATAAAGATCAGCGCTGACAGGGCAAAGATAATGAGAAGCCCTGTAACAAATAACTTTGCTCCGCCGGTCAACATGCCGCCTACATAAGAATAAACAATGGTTGCAGGCAGCTGTCCAATTCCCGTTGCAATAAAGAAGGAGGAAAAGGACATAGATGTAAGTCCTGCTGCGTAGCTTACAATATCAAAAGATACAAAAGGCAGCAGACGGCAGATCAGGATCGTATTTTTTCCGTATTTTTCAAAAAATGTATCGATCTGTGCCAGACCGGAACGGCTGGTCAGCTTTTCAGCCACATCACGACCTAAGATTCTTGCAATGTAGAAACAGATTGCTGCGCCTGCCATAGCACTGGACCAGGATAAAATAGCTCCCTTCCACCAGCCAAATAAGTTTGCATTGGCAAAGGTAATAAGAAATGCAGGCAATGGCGCGATAATGGACTGCAGTATCATTAACAGAAAAGATAATGCCGCTGCATAGGCTCCATAGGACGCTACAAAATCGCGAAGCACGGTAAAATCACCGGTTGCAAACATGGCAAAAACACAATTCATGCCCTGGTGTACGGACGGTACTGCCATGTATACAGCTATAGCTGCTACCACGCAAACGATCAGGATCACCTTTTCGATCCATTTATTTTTATTCTTCTTCATACTTTCTCCCTCTTCTATCTTCCTGCACGAACCCGGTTCCACAGAGAATGCCTTACATCCGGCACTTCTTCTCTTCCAAGGATCTGTACCAGCAGATGTTTTATATTTTTTCCGCCGGCTCTTGTGAGATTTCCGGCACAGGAGGCACAATACACGCTTGTATTCTGTATACTGCCTGCTGATTTTGCCATCTGAGCTGCAAGTTCCGGTTCTTTCAATGCTGCGCAGCCTCCAAGACCACAGCAGTTTGCACTTGAAAGGATCTTCGGTTCTGCTGTCAGAAATGGCCGGATCTGTTTTAAAAGTTCTCTCTTTTCACGGTCCGGACATGGAAGGAAAATATTCTGCTCTTCCATGATCCTGTTTCCCAGCCCCAGTTCCTGTAATTTTTCATAAATGCTGATCACCGGAACAGAAAGTTTGTCTTTCAAAAAAGCATAACAGTTTGGACAGACCATAACCACTTCTCTTACCCCCGCTTCCAGGAGCTTTTTATTTAAGCGTTCCAAGATCACTGTTTCTTTTTCTTCCAGTCCCAGCTCCGCTATCGGCTTCCCACAGCAGTCAAATACAGAAAATGCATCTGCTTTTTCTGCCAGCAGTTTCCCCAGATAACGGGTAGTCTCCGGATAAAAAGAAGGAAAGTTACAGCCGAAAAACAATGCTGTTTTTCCCGTTCCTGTGTATCTGCGGAATTTATAATCTTCTTTCTCCCACAGGAGCATCCCATAACCCTTTTCAGGTATCCTGCCGCCTGCTTCTTTTACCCGGTGTCTTCGGATTTGGAGTACTATTTCCCGTCCATCAATCCCCTGGGGACAGACTTTGGAACATTTTCCACAGAGGAAACAGTGATATGCCATCTTGGAAAGTTTTTCTGTATCTCCGATGGTTAGGTCATATTTCTTTAAAAACTCACAGTTTTCTGTGCATACGCCGCAGTGGGTACAGCCTGTGACCGACTCTTTCATCACATCTCATCTCCATTTTTCAGATCCGTTTTTTCCTGTTCTGCAAGGACTTTTTTCTTTAACAGGACACCTGCTGTTGTTACTGCCACCGCTAATATAGCGGCCCCAAGGAAACAGGCTTTTCTTATACTTGGATCTGCCAGACCTGCTGTTCCAAATGTATACATGGCAGTTCCCGGAAGCATAAAAAGAAAAGTTCCAACCGCATAGGTTTTAAGTGGCATGTCTGTTACCCCATAGGCAAAGTTTTGCAGATTATAGGGAAACAAAGGAACCAGCCGGGTGATCATCAGGATCCAGATCTGTTTTTTCCCTGTTTCATCAAACAGTAAGCGGCGCAGATATGGATTTTTTCTGGCAGCTGCCCCTACTGTATCTTTCAGAAAATATCTGCCTAAGAGAAAAGCTGCAACTGCTCCCAAAGTAGCTGCAACTGTACAGCAGATCGTCCCCAACACCGGACCAAACAGCAGTCCCGCAAGGATTGCAAAACTGATCCCCGGCAAAGCGAAAGCTACACTTCCCACTGCGGTAACCACCAGATATATGAAAATGGCAGCAGGCAGATTTTCTACTGTTATATGCTGTAATGCCTGGGTAAGATCCCCATTTAACAGCCGCCCGGACCAGCCAGAATATTTTCCAATCAGGAACAGTAAGATCATCCCTACTGCAAATACATATATTTTTCTTTTACCTGCTTTTTGTTTCTGCACTGTATTTCTCCTGTATACAACGTACAACTATTTTACCATTAATTCCCATTAATGTCCTATTGATATATTTGGTGAATATATGCTATTTATTGATATTTTCTATAAATATATTTATAATCAGACAACAAAAAACGCGCCATTGGCGCGCTTTTTCTATACATGGTCATCTCTTATTCTTTTCTGTACCGGTTGTGGTTATACATCAAATGAAAATACATTTCCTGTCTTGCATCTTCTCCCCGTCCATCACAGATGGCTTCAAAAATGCGCCTGTGGGACAATAAAGTCTGCTCATATTCTGTTTCTTCCACAGAGTCCGCAAAAACACGTACTCCCTCTGTGATCACCGGGATCAGATTGGTCATAACACGGTTGTGGGAACAGGTTGCGATCTGGGCATGGAACTGGGAGTCTTTTTCGGAATAATCCTTTTTATCCCGGATCAGTCCTTCCAGTTCTTTTAAAATGTATTCCAGTTCTTTGATTTCTTCTTCTGAACCATTCTGGGCTGCAAGCGCTGCAAGTGCCGGTTCCAGGATCAGTCTTGCCTGGAGCAGATCTTCGGTCAGCTGGCGTCTGTCATCCATCATAAAGAAGCCTAACGGATCATCTGCCACCCCGTTTTTGTCGGAAATAAAGGTTCCTGAGCCCTGACGGATGGTAACGATATTCCGGGACATAAGGATACGCAGGGCCTCCCGCACTGTGTTTCGCCCGACCCCCAGTGTTTCCACCAGTTCCGCCTCTGTAGGCAGTTTATCTCCCGCTCCGTAACCTTTCTCCTGGATCATTTCCAGAAGGTTCTGGGCTGTTTTTTCTGCTAAGGTCTGTTTTTCTGTATATTTCATTTCCATAGATCCTGTTTTTCTTTCTTCTCAGACTTTATAGATCTGGTATCCGGCTGCTTTGGACAGACGGTTCATAATGGCCTGGCCTAAATGATCCTGACTGAAGCTTTCGGAATAAATATAGTCTACTTTTAAATCATCAAATTCACGAAGGAGGGCATACAGGTTATGGGCTACAGATGCCTGGCTCTTTCTGGCACCGATGCTGCGTACCTCCCCCTCCGGATAATGGGATCTTGACTCATCGGTACAGATGATGCCTACTTTGTATCCTGCATCTATTTTTTCTTTTGCCAGTTTCCACACAGTTTCCACCATAGCGTTTACCTGCTCCTGTGTCATGGCAACGGCTTCCCCTGTTTTTCTGGCTTCTGCCACATTTGCAGGTTCCACCAGAGTCAGATCTGCCTTTGGAGCATAATGTTTATATTTCATGCCTGGTGCTTTTGGGCGGACACCAGCTGCCATCGGTCCTAAGATAGCCGGGTCAATGGTCACTTCCCCTAAAACATCTTTTAACATTTCCATGGTAATAGCACCTGGACGTAAAACTGCAGGAACATCACCGGAGACATCTACAATCGTAGACTCCACACCGATCCCAACAGGACCACCGTCAATGATCATCTCAATCTTGCCGTTTAAATCCTGCCATACATGATCAGCAGTAGTAGGGCTTGGACGGCCGGAAGTATTGGCGCTTGGCGCTGCTACCGGCACACCAGCCAGTGCGATCAGACGGTTTGCAACCGGATCAACTGGCATACGCACTGCTACTGTATCCAGTCCACCTGTGGTTCCATAAGGTACAATATCACTCTTTGGGAAGATAATAGTCAACGGACCTGGCCAGAACGCATCCATTAATTTCTTTCCTGCTTCCGGGATATATTTTACCAGTGGTGTAACTTCCGCTGCACAGGATACGTGAGCGATCAGAGGGTTGTCGGAAGGTCTGCCTTTTGCAGCGTAGATCTTTCCTGCCGCTTTCTCATCCAAGGCATTTCCCCCTAAACCATATACAGTTTCTGTTGGAAATGCAACAAGACCTCCGTCACGTAAGATCTGGGCAGCTTCTTTTAATTCTTCATCATTTATATTTTTGGTATCACTTATTTTAATTCGTTTGGTTTCCATAGTGAATTTCTCCGTTTATGTGTGCTTTTTGCTTATAGACTCAGGTTCCCTGCGCTGACGCAGGCAAAACCCACCTTCAGAGTATAGCATATTTCCAAAAGAAAAAACAGTCGTGAGAACACTAACATTCTCACGACTGCCTAAAATCAGCCTGAAGCCTTTTATTTTAAATCTTTTATTTCCCTACAGTTCCAATACGGACTAACGCACGGTGAAGCTTTGCTTCTGCCAGCTTTACTTCTTTGTCATCCATACCGGACTGGCTCAGTTTATCTTCTGCCCTCTTTTTTGCTTCTTCAGCACGGGCTACGTCGATGTCTTCGCTCCACTCCCAGGTAGTTGGGATCAGACGGCATTCGCCGTTCATCATGGTCAGCATTCCGCCGATGCAGGCTGCTTTCCTTTCTGTTCCGTCCTCTAATACTACATGGGCTGTTCCCATTCCAATGGCCGTGCAGTAATTCATATGGCGGGCCAGAATGGCAAGGTCTCCGTGGATGGTACGGCAGGATACGCTCTGTACCTGGCCGTCAAATACATTTCCGTCCATGGTCGCGATCTGTAAATGGAAGGTCGTCATATACCTGTTCCTCCCTTCTACTGCTGCTGTTTTGCTTTTTCGTATACATCATCAATGGTGCCCGCAAACAGGAAGCAGCTCTCCGGGATGTCATCGCATTCGCCGTCTAAGATCTTCTTAAATCCGCGGATAGTCTCTTTCAGTGGCACGTACTGGCCTTTCATACCTGTGAACTGCTCTGCTACGGAGAAGCTCTGGGACAGGAATCTCTGTACCTTACGTGCTCTGGATACGGTCAGCTTATCTTCTTCAGAAAGTTCGTCCATACCCATGATGGCGATGATATCCTGCAGTTCCTTATAACGCTGCAGCACTCTCTGTACGGAACGTGCTACCTGATAATGCTCTTCGCCTACTGTCTCAGGGGACAGGATACGGCTGGTAGAATCCAGCGGATCTACTGCAGGGTAAATACCCTGGCTGGCAATATCACGGGAAAGTACGGTGGTTGCATCCAGATGGGTGAATGTGGTTGCAGGAGCCGGGTCAGTTAAGTCATC
>OGYX01002833.1_pt1 | contig 10717 bp, 9 predicted proteins | sample 1576601 | NCBI WGS metagenome assembly OGYX01 (sample SAMEA3541561, study PRJEB24748) | human gut metagenome | biome: human gut; feature: human-associated habitat; material: faeces | place: China | collected 2012 | reverse complement strand
ATGGTGTAGAATCCCGCAGTGTTCTTGAAAAACTTCACTTAAATGCAAATTCCACTATTACAGCTACTGACGATGCCGGACTGGTTGCAATGGCATCTGCGGGTTTAGGATTTTGTATTTTAGGACGCCTGGTATTAAAAGGAACAACTTCCCCGGTAAATGTCTACTCTTTTCATCCACGACAATTCCGCCATATTGCTTTGCTGCAAAAGAAAAATACAACACATTCTCCTGCTGCAGAAATTTTCCAGAAACATATTATAAGCTATGCCTCTTCCTATCCAAATCCGGCAATTCCATTCAACTTTTGATGAAAAATGTTCAATGGTCCTGTATCTGACAGGTACTTGTAAAAAAATCACCTGCTCCGTATAATGAATGTAAAGCAATTACCAACAGATCGTTCCTGAGATCTTGGCAAAAAGGGGTAGCAAAATGCAGATAAAACAAGAAAATGACGGACACGCCGTCATTGATCAGCTGACTGGAGAAGAAGTATTGACCTGCGCCATTAATATTGGAGAACAACTTTTAATGAGTGGTGCAGAAATCAGCCGTGTAGAAGATACGATACGCAGGATCTGTGCAGCTTACGATATCAGACAAAGCCATATATTTTCCATTGCATCCTGCATCATCGTGACATTAGAAACAAAAGACCATAAATGGATCACCCAGACCCGGCGGATATTAAGCTATGGAACAGATATGTGGAAATTGGACCGGTTAAATAATCTTTCCCGGCTGATATGTTCAACAAAACCACCATTAGAAAGGATCAACCGGGAATATGCACTTATATTAAACGGGCCGGTCTATCCTCCTGTGGTCCAATGCCTTATCTACGCAATGACAGCCGGTGCATTTGCGATCTTCTTTGGCGGAAATCTATTGGACGGTTTTTCTGCCATGTTTGTGGGGGCACTGATCCGGATAACATTGTACGCATTTACCGCAATAAAAATGAAAGCCATTTTTTCTAATATCCTGTGTTCCATGATCTCCGGTATGGTATGTATCCTTACCCACTATATCGGTCTCGGACATCATGTAGAAATGATCATGATCGGAAATATCATGCTTTTAATTCCCGGTGTCCTGATGACAAACTCTTTCCGTGATTTCATCAGTGGCGATATGATCAGCGGACTTTTACACTTTTCAGAAGCGATCATCACTGCCATCTGCATTGCTGCTGGATTTATTTTTTCAAAAATACTGCTTGGAGGTATCTTATGAATCAGGAACTTATCTCTGTCATTTCAGCATTTTTCGGTTCTCTGGGATTTTCTATCATCTACAACATCAGAGGACTGCGGATCTGGATCCCGGCAATTGGAGGTGCTGTTTTCTGGGCTGTGTATCTGATATTCCTTCATTTTATAAATAATGAATTTTTAGGTTTTTTCTTTGTGGCAATCCTGATCACAATTTATTCAGAAATATGGGCAAGAATATTAAAAACACCTTCCACCGTTATTTTAATGCCCACAGTTATTCCACTGATCCCCGGCGGATCACTATACTATGCAATGGATGCCGCTCTCCGGCATGATATGCCACAATTTTTCTTAAAAGCCCAGGCTGCTGTCGGACTTGCTGTGGCACTTGCAGCAGGTATCATGGCCGTAACCTCCATGCAGCATTTAATATCGGCGCTTATAAAAATGATTAAACCAGCCCCATGACCGGAAAATTACCGGAAAACCTTCCAAAAAACTATCCTATTTATTCAAAAACTCTTCCACAATGGCTACAAACACAGCAGAACCTTCCCAAAGCACATCTTCATCTACATCAAACTTCGGATTGTGATGGGAAACATCTGTTCCCTTGGCTGGGTTTGAGGAACTTAAGAACATGAATGCTCCTGGCAGCTTTTCCAGATAGTAAGCGAAGTCTTCACCTCCCATGTTTGGAGCCTTTACTTCGGTGATCACATGGTCTTCGCCTGCAACAGTCTTTGCCGCTTTTGCTGCCAGAGCTGCCATTTTGTCATCATTGATCACAGGCGGCGCACCCCAGATCATTTCATAGTCTACACTGCCGCCAAATACCGCTGCAGTTGCCTGGGCGATCTCTCCGATGCGCTTTGCTGCAAACTGGCGTACTTCCTCTTCCAGGGTACGGATGGTTCCTTCGATGACAACCTCATTTGGAATAACATTATACTGGCTTCCACCCTGGATCTTTCCTATGGTCAGTACCAGTGGCTTTGTTGCATTTAATTCCCGGGTGGTAATAGCCTGGAGAGCGATCACAATGTGCGCTGCAATATTCACCGGATCAATACCCTTTTCAGGTGTAGAACCATGGCAGCCTCTGCCATTTACCTTGATCACAAACTTATCAAAAGCAGCCATGCAGCAGCCTGGCGTTACTACAACGGTTCCTGTTGGGATTGCTTTATCGATAATGGTTCCAATATGGGTGCCAAATACAGCGTCTGCACCTTCTACTCCGCCATTTTCAATCATTACTTCCGCACCTCTGGACTGTTCCTCAGAAGTCTGGAACATAAGACGTACCGTACCTGCGATCTCATCCTTATGAGCCCACAGAACTTTTCCTGCACCTAACAGCATAGCTGTATGGGTATCATGGCCGCAGGCATGCATAAAGCCTTCATGTTTGGAAGCAAATGGAAGTCCCGTCTCTTCTTTGATGGGAAGAGCATCCATATCTGCACGCAGGCAAATAGTCTTTCCCGGCTTTCCCCCTTTAATAGTAGCAATAATCCCGCTGTCCTTTTTAGAGCATATATAAGGGATGCCTATCTTATCCAGCTCTGCGGTTACATAAGCAGCTGTTTCCGGCAGATGCAATCCTAACTCCGGGATCTGATGCAGATCTCTTCTTACTCCTACGATATATTCCTGTAAATCTTTACATTCATTCCACATAGTTATACAATCTCCTCTCCCACTGGGGTCTCATTTATTTTTTCTGCTTTTGCAGTGTCATCTACATTTCCATCTTTTTTCTTGTCACTTACATAGAACAGACGTGCCATTCCAAGAGTGCCAAATACGGCACATACGATCACCAGCCATGCAGGTACCGGTACAAACAGCTTCAATACAGTTGGGATCAGCAGGCCAAATACGGCTACTTTCGGGTATTTTACTGCAAAGTTTCCAAAAGTTCCGCCGAAAATTGCTGCTGCTGCATAGTTTTTTAATGCAGAGTTTAAAAATGCAGGAAGAACAGCTACGACTGCAGAACCAACTAAAACAGCGCCTGTGGTTGCGATCAGGTTTGTGATAATGGAACCGCAGATCGCCATGGTGGAAACTACTTCTGCCTGGATGGTTCCGCTCTTGCTGTCAGTTACATCCAGTGCCAGTGCTGCACATGGAACACGCATATTTCCAATGTTTCCGGAAAGGAAGCCTAAATATGTACCACTCATACCAAGAGCTGCATAGTAGGAAATCGGCTCAACAATATAGAATGCGCCAAAGGATAAGGCTGTCAGCGCCCATGCTGCCAGGACTGTTTCAAGCTTTGGCCAGCAGCCATAACGGCTGCACAGGTATAATACCGGGATAAATGCAGTGAACGCAGCCATGATACAGGTTGGTGCGCCAATGCGGATACTGTTTCTCTTCCATTCTGCCATATAATCTTTCATAATCTGTCTTCCCCTCCTATGCTACTGCCAGGTCGTGCATTACTGCAAAGAACATTCCAATGACCATTGCGATACCTAAGGAATATTCAGCTAATTTTGGATGCTTTGGCACGATCAGTTTCATGATGGCTACCATGCTTAATGCACCTGCCAGACAGGCAATAGTGCTTCCAAGACCTTTTTTGATCTCATTTGCATTTAAGTAACCGAAAATACCAAGGGAACATGCTCCTGATAAAACAGCCAGCCACTTTGCGTCGCCGCCGCTTAACTTGCCTCTTAATTTCTCTAATGCCGGTGTAACTGTACCGCTGACTAACAGCCATCCAGCACCATTTAACGCCATTGCAAACCAGGATACTGCCATAACGGTCAGTGTGTATCCGTTTCCTCCAAATTCAACGCCTGCTGCCTGAGCACCCATGGTCGCTGCAGAAAGCTCTGTAGCTGCCGCGCCGATAATGGAAAGACGAAGCCATGCCATTGGTCCGCCAATAGATGCCATAAGACCAACCATAACAATAAATACGCCACAGGCCGGGCCGATGGCTGAGATCAGACCGATCTTAAAAGCCCTGTTCGCCAGTCCCTGTTCCAGATTTACCTCAACCGCTGCTCTTTTTGCCTGCCGCATAAACAGAAGTGCCTGTGCCAGGGAGATCACAACTGTGATACCGCACAGTGCCCAGAAAATAGGGGCATTTGCAATTGCCAGATAGTCCATAGATTTTCCTCCTCTAATATCCTTCAACCTTTTTCACTGGTCATCTTGTATGTTGTGGACCATTATAACATTTGAATTTTTGAAAATCATTGTACTTAAAGGACAACAATTTTCAATTAGAATTGTGTGAGGTGTTTTTTATTGTATGTGAGGGATAGTTTGGGGCTTGTTTTATTTGTATCTGAAGGACAATAGATAGTGCATTCGGGGTGTATCTTTGCTATAATAAAAGGGTGAAGCCATATAACATATACAACAGAAAGGACCTCCCCATGACCATATCCGATTTTTTAAAACTCCCTAATTTCACTGACCTGCGCCTGTTAGCAGGCAAAGACGGGCTTTTAAGTGAAGTGACCAATGTTACTGTAGTCGATACACCAGACGGCACCAACTGGTTAAACGGCGGGGAACTGGTGATCACTACGGCATATATGCTTCATGAGGAAAAGGACCTTTTGGAGTTTCTTCGCACTTTAAGCAGTAAAAAAGCTGCAGGCGTGGGTATTAAAGAGAACCGCTATCTTACAGAGATACCGGAAAGCGCCAGAAAACTGGCAGATGAACTGCACCTGCCTCTGATCTCTGTTCCGGAAGCTTATCCATTTGTGGATATTATCAATCCGGTACTGACCCAGATCATAAACCAGCAGTCATTCTTACTGACCCAGGCGAATATGATCCATAAGGAATTTTTAAGCCTTGCCATCAACAATAACAGCGTACCGGAGATCTTAATGACACTGCGTCGTTTTATTGGTATTCCCTGTGCCTTTATGGATACCCATTTTAAAAATATCTTCTTTTCTGATGAAGACTCTCCTCTTATGCGTCAGCTTCAGGATATGGATATGGAAAATATTTCCAGTGAATTTTTAAATCAGTATGACAACTACGCGGTTGCCAACAAAAATGAATCCTTTGGCTATCTTCTTTTTGAAAAAGGTCGCCTGGATACCGGAAATGAAAGCAGCGCACAGATTGCTTTAGAATATGCCAGCATCGTCCTCATCCTTCACAGCCAGGTGCGTATTGCCAATCAGCAGATGGCAGAAAAATACAAAGCTTCTTTCCTGGAAGATCTTCTGTTAAACAATGTAAAAGCAGATATCGAGATCCACAACCGTGCAAGACTGTATGGCTGGGACTTTACAAACGGCGGTCTGGCTGCAGTGGTTGACATCAATAACATTAAAAAGTACTTTATTGACCGTTTAGACTCCAACACCAACCGGATGCTGGAGGAAGCAACAGAACTGATCTTCCGCAATTCCATCCACGAAATGCACCAGACTTTCCCACAGGCCAAATATTTCCGTCAAAGTGATCTGATCGTATTCATTATTTCTGTACCAAAAGACAGCAGGGAACTTCTTGCAGACCAGCTAGAGCAGACCTTTAAACGGCTACAGAGCCAGTTATCCCATGTAAGCCCCTTTACCATTACCTTAGGGATCGGACAGTATTATGAAAATATCCGTGAAATATCAAAAAGCTACTCTGAAGCCAGAGTAGCCATTAATCTTGGATATTCTTTGCAGTGGTTTGACCGCATTTTATTTTATAACCGTTTAGGACTTTACCGCCTTCTTGCCCCGGTCATGAACAGCCCGGAGTCAGAGGAACTTTGCCTTCAGTACATTAAGCCATTGGAAGATTATGATAAGAAATACCATGGGGAACTGCTTTCCACCTTACAAGAGATCTTACAGTGCGGCTGGAATCTGAAAGAATCCGCTGAAAAGCTGTATATCCACTACAATTCCATTAAATACCGGTATTCCAAGATCTGCAAGGTATTAAACCTTGACCTGTCTGACCATGATAACCGGTCACTGGTAGAAATTGCCATGAAGCTGTACCGGCTGAAACATTATAAAAAGGAGAACCAGTAAAGCCTGGGAAATATTTTTAAGTTGCTTTTTTAACATCTCTGTTATATCATGCCATGTAGGTAGAATATAGCAGGCTAGAATAATATGTCCTTTCGGAGTCTTTCCTACACCTGCCTTTGTGGCCGATTTTCCGCCAGTCGCACCCGAATTTCATCACCATACGCCTCAGAAATTTGAGTACAACTGACTAAAAATCTTCTCACAAGATCAGGTACAGAAAGATTCCGAGAGAACATTAATGTATTTGGGAGGTTTACATGGCACCGGAAATAAATTCACTTTCTTCAGAAAGCAATGTTTTTCATCATCTATATGAACAGGCAAGACTGCTTTACAATTTTGCCAGTCTGATGACAACTCACAGCAACCACAAAAACTGCAGCGAACTGGCTCCGACTTTAACTATGACCGAGGTCCATCTGTTAGTAGATATTATGGAACAGCCGGGGATCGGCGTATCAGAGCTTGGACGCTTAAACTTAAAGACCCGGGGCGCTATTTCCCAGATGGTAAAAAAGCTGGAACAGGCTGGCATGATCACAAAATCTGTAAATGAACAGCACGCACGGATCCTGGATCTGCATCTGACCCCTCTTGGACTGGCCATTGCAAGGGAACACGCCGAATTTGATGTAAAGGCACTGACCAATACATTAAACCAGCTGTTAGATAAATGTTCCATGGAAGAGATCGATCATTTTTACAAGGTCCTGCAGTGTTATAATGATATTCTTACACAATCCAACAACGAATAAACTGGTGTATGTTTAATGTTAAACATCTATACATTCAAATCTCTTGTGAGATCTGTCAAAACGGCAGATCTTTTTTTGTGTAATATCGCCAATCTTCGTGTATTTTCAAAATATACTCTTGTTTTTTTATACCAGTAGTGCTATTTTAAAGTCAATGATTAGTAGCTAAACATTCAATGAGAGGACGCTCTCAGAAACGAACACATTATCTTACACATCCCGATGTACTTTAAGTGTACATCCCAAGAAAAGGGGGACATATTCACATGGCAAAACAGGGTAGTTCCACAAAGCAGTTAAAGCAGACTCTGGGCTTCTGGGATCTGATGAGTACGGCAATCGGTCAGATCATCGGAGCCGGTATTATGACACTTTTAGGTTCCGCCATCGCTCTTACAGGCCGTTCCGTTCCGATCTCATTTCTGATCGCAGCAGTTCTGGTTGTCGGTTATTCCATTCCAAAGATCCTGATCTGCGGTGCAGTCCGTGCCCGCGGCGGTGAATACACCATGGTGGTAATGTTAGGCGGCACACGTATGGCAGGTATCTACACCGTAGTTAATACCTTAAGCAACTTATCACTGGCAATGTATTCACTGTCATTTGCAAGTTATTTTATTTCACTTTTCGGCTTCGGAAACGAAAAAGTGATCGCACTTATTGTTACAACTCTTTTCTTCCTTATTAATATCGTAGGCGTTGATATTATGGCGAAATTCCAGAACCTGATCGTAGCAATGCTTTGCATCGCCCTGGGATTATTCGCAGTCGTTGGTCTGAAACATGTACAGCCTGATTATCTGACAAACGGATTTTTAACCGGCGGGATCGGCGGACTCTTCCAGGCCGGCGGACTTTTAACCTTCGCAGTCGGCGGAAGTACCGTAGTCGCAAACCTGTCTGCAGAAGCAAAAAATCCAACCAGGGACATCCCTGTAGTTATGCTGGTTTCCACTTTGATCGTAGCAATTCTCTATGGTCTCATCGGTATCGTTGCGGCAGGTGTACTTCCTGTAGAGCAGGTTGCAGGCGAAAACCTTTCTCTTGTTGCAGGATATATTCTTTCCCGTCCTCTGTATGTTTTCTTTATGACCTGCGGAGCAATGTTTGCACTGATCTCTACTTTAAACGCACAGTTTGCATGAGCTACCAAACCGATCTTACAGGGCTGTGACGATGGATGGCTGCCTCAGCAGCTTGCTTACCTCCATCCAAAGTTTAAGACCCCGGTAGTACTCCTTGGTATCCTGTATGTGATCGCAGTTGTATGCATTATCTCCGGTTTATCCATCAGCATCCTTGGAAATCTGTCCCTGATCATGACCACTCTGGCAGTTGCTATCATCTGCGCATTTACATGGAAACTGCCCATAATTTGTCCAAAAGGCTGGGCTAATTCCAAGTTTAAAGTCAGCGGCCCTGTAATGACTGCCATCGTCATCTTCTCTACAGCTTGTGCTGTATTTAACATCTGGCTGAATGTAACTCAGCTGTCTAAGGGACTTATTATTGGAAACGTAGTACTTCTGATCATCTCCATTATTTTTGCACAGGCACGAATGAGCCATGTTGACTTAAGCCCAAGTTATGAGGAAAACTGCGGGAATGAAGAAAAGGCAGAAAACTAAATTTTAATTAAAACAATAAGAAATATCAGGAGGATCTTTCTCATGAAATACGATTTTACAACACAGGTATCCAGAAAAAATACAGGTTCCAGCAAATGGGACGGAATGTATGCTGCAAACCCAAATGTACCAGAGGGAACCGTACCATTTTCCGTAGCAGATATGGAATTTAAGAACCCGCCTCAGATTGCAGAAGGCATTGGCGAATATCTGAAAAACTCCATTATGGGATATACCTTTGCAACGGATGCTTATTATGATGCAGTGATCGGCTGGATGAAACGCCGTCACAACTGGGATATTAAGAAAGAATGGATCGTAGAGTATCCAGGCGTTGTACCTGCACTGTACCATATGGTAAATCTGTTTACGGATCCAGGTGACGGCGTTCTCTTATTCACCCCTGTTTACTATCCATTTTATAATGCAGTCCGTAAAGGCGGCCGTACTCTGGTAGAAAGCCGTCTGCTCCTTACCGGCGATCACTATGAGATCGATTTTGCTGACTTTGAAGAAAAAGCAAAAGATCCAAAGAACAAACTTCTGTTATTATGCAGCCCTCACAACCCGGTTGGCCGTGTATGGACCAAAGAAGAACTGGCTAAGATCGGCGAGATCTGCTTAAAGAACAATGTTATGGTAGTAGCAGATGAGATCCACAATGACCTGATCATGCCAGGTTATGAGCACACTGTATATGCAACTGTTTCTGAAGAAATGGCACAGAACTGCATCGTATGCACCGCACCAAGCAAGACCTTCAATATGGCTGGTATGATGACTTCCAATATTATTGTTCCAAATCCAGAATTAAAACAGAAGGTTTATGACTACCGTGAGAGCCAGGCTGTATTCTTCTGCAACATGGCTGGTTATAAGGGCTGTGAGATCGCATACAATGACTGTGAAGACTGGCTGGAAGAACTGCTTCCGATCCTGGACCACAACCGTCAGGTAGTAGAAACCTTCATGGCAGAAAACTTCCCACAGATCAAGGTAATGCGCCTGGAAGGAACCTATTTACAGTGGCTGGACTGCAGAGGTCTTGGACTTACCTATAAAGAGCTGGAAGCATTTATGACCCAGGAAGCATTTATCTTCACAGATGAAGGCTATGTATTCGGCGAACCTGGCGAATGCTTCGAACGTATCAACCTTGCTTGCCCGACCCATGTACTGGAAGCTGCATTAAAGCGCATGGATGAAGCGTGGAAGAAACATAATAAATAAACCAGACAGACTCCCTTACCAACTCTATCAAAATATATAAATACAGAACCGGCAGGAAAGTATTTCCCTCTCCTGCCGGTTCTGCATTTATAAATATGATGTTTTCGTGATCTTTCTATTTTCTCATTTCTTTTAAATTATGCCAAATCGTAAATCCAACTCCCACCCAGATAAAGCAGAAAGCGATGAGGCGGTGGATCTCCAGTGGTTCATGGAAGTAAAAGCGTCCCATAAGGAACTGGATGGTGGGGTTCACATACATTAAAATACCGGTAAGGTAATAAGGGATCATTTTTACACCCTTATTAAATAACAGCAATGGAACGGATGTGATCACACCTGCCATTGGAAACAGTAAAAACTGCATTCCATGAAGAACTCCCAGACTTCCGTGTCCGTTCATTTCGCTGTAAACACAGAACAGCAGCGCGATCGGAGTTACAAATAAGGTCTCTGCAAACAGGGAAAGTCCTGCATCCAGATGCACACTTTTCTTCACTGCCCCGTAAAAAGCAAAACTTAAACCGATGACCATTGCCATTACCGGAACCATGCGGTAAACGCCCATGAGATAACCTACACCGATAATGGAAAACAGTGCTGTCATCTGCTCTAAACGGCTCATTTTTTCATGAAATAAAAATACGCCGATGGCTGTTACAAAAATAGGTTCCAGAAAATATCCCAGACTGGCATCCAGTACATGCCCTGAATTGATAGCGAAAATATATACACCCCAGTTGACACATACTAAAACACCGCTGACCATACAGCAGATCATGGTCTTTTTGTCTGCAAATACCTGTCTGATATCTCCCCACCGCCCGGTCACTGCCAGATAGCCAAGCATA
>OGYX01002829.1_pt1 | contig 10729 bp, 9 predicted proteins | sample 1576601 | NCBI WGS metagenome assembly OGYX01 (sample SAMEA3541561, study PRJEB24748) | human gut metagenome | biome: human gut; feature: human-associated habitat; material: faeces | place: China | collected 2012 | reverse complement strand
GGCCGAGGGCTTTATCTACCCGGCAACCTATGATTTCCCGGTGGGAATCAGCGAGCAGGAGATGCTCAAAATGATGGTTGCGCAGTTTGATAAGGAAATGCAGAGCAGCGGTATTGCCAAAACTGTGGCAGAACGTAATCTGCCACTGCGTGATGTAGTAAATATGGCTTCGATGGTGGAGCTGGAGGCAGTATTTGCCGAAGAGCAGCCGAAAATCGCCGGCGTTTTCCTCAAGCGTGTGGCTATCGGCATGCCGATTCAGTCGGATACGACGATACAGTATCTTTTGGGAACGCAGAAGGAAGTAGTTACCTTTGCGGATACCAAAATCCAAAGTCCGTACAACACTTATCAAAATCCCGGCTTGCCTCCGGGACCGATTGGCAGTCCGGGACTGACCGCAATTAAGGCGGTGCTGCAGCCGGAACAGACAGAATATCTGTACTTTGTTGCGGAAAAGGACGGACACCATCGCTTTACCAAAACCTATGCCGAGCATCTGAAGGCGATTGAGAAAATAGGTTAACAACAGTTTATTACATATTTTTGCGCTGTCAGTGTGGCGGAGCAGAGAAGTGTTTTAAGGAGAATTAATGAGCAGAAACTTAGTTAAACCCGAATTACTGGCTCCTGCCGGTAATATGGAAAAAGGAAAAATGGCCCTGCTTTACGGTGCTGATGCTATTTATCTGGGCGGCAAGCTGTTCGGTCTGCGTGCCTTTGCCAACAATTTCTCTTTAGAGGAAATTGCGGAGATGGCAGAGTATGCGCACAGCCTCGGCAAAAAGGTTTATGTAACAGTAAATATTTTTGCGCATAACGAGGATATCGACAGACTGCCGGATTATCTGCGCGGACTGCAGCAGGCTAAGGTTGACGCACTGCTGATCAGCGATTTGGGCGTATGGAGCACTGCCCGCCGGGTTGTGCCTGATATGCCGCTGCACGTGAGCACGCAGGCTAATACCACCAACTACGCCACTGTGCAGGCGTGGGAGCAGCTGGGCGCTGAACGCGTGGTGCTGGCACGCGAGCTGTCCTTGGCAGAAATCAGCGAAATCAGTGAAAAAACCTCGGTAGAGCTGGAAACCTTCGTGCATGGCGCGATGTGTATTTCCTACAGCGGACGCTGCCTTTTGAGCGCCTATCTGACTGGGCGCGACGGCAACCGCGGTGCCTGCACGCAGGCCTGCCGTTGGGAATATAATATGTATAAGCTGGGTGAGCAAAAGCGCCCGGGCGAATACTTCGACCTCGAAGAGGACGAGCGCGGTACCTATGTGATGAACTCCAAGGACCTGTGCCTGATTGAATATCTGCCGGAGCTGATGCGCGCCGGTGTGTGCAGCCTGAAGATTGAAGGCCGCATGAAGAGCGTGCATTATGTTGCGACGGTAGTGAGCGTTTACCGCAAGGCTATCGACCAATGCTGGGCAGATATGGAGCATTATAGCGTGCCGGAAGCGTGGATTACCGAGCTGAACAAGGTTTCCCACCGCCAGTACACTACAGGCTTTGCTGTGGCCAAGCCTGACAGAAATGCGCAGGTTTATACCAGCTCGAAGTATGAGCAGACACACGATTTTGTCGGTATCGTTACAGGTTACGATGCTGAGAAAAAGCGCGCTTATTTTGAGCAGCGCAATAATGTAAAGGCAGGCGAGCTGCTGGAGCTTTTGATGCCCGACGGCAGCACAATGCCCTTTGTTTTGACAGAAATGCTGGATGAAGCAGGTACGCCGATTGACTGCGCGCCGCATGCCCAGCAGAAATTTTCCGCAGCCAGCGACAAGCCGCTGCTGCAATTCAGCTTATTACGCAGAAAGGTTGTAAAAAAATGAGTGACAATGACCCCGGACCCCACAGTATGATCTACGCGCAGGTTGAGCCTGAGCGTATTGCAGATGTTAACTGGATTATGGAAGGCTATGAGCATCTGGCCATGGTGAGCACCGTAGACGGCACCAGCGGACTGATTAAGTTTTATGCTACGCCGGATACGTATTTTGATACATTGGATATTATTGAAAATATGCCGTTTAAGGTAGATGTAATCGATAATATGGAAAACGGAGTGTATCACAGACTTTGGCAGATTTAAACTGCAGGGAAAGGATTGCCGTAGGCAGCTTTCGTTTTTTCTACAATCGTATATAGTAAATAGTACAAGGCTGGGAGCGTTGCTCTCAGCCTTTTTTGTATGTTTAGCAATTAGTTTACTCCTGTTAAATTTTTTACCTAAATTTTACAGGCATTTTTTCTGATTTGCGTATATAATTATAGCGAAAGAGTATTGATTGGTGGTGTTTTTCATGATTTTCTGCGTGGAGGATGAACAAAATATTTGCGAGCTGGAGGTTTACACCCTGCAGTCCGTTGGCATGGAGGCACAGGGCTGCGGCAGCGGCCGAGAGCTTTTTGCTTTGCTGGAAAAGCAGGTGCCGGAGCTGATTGTTTTGGATATTATGCTGCCGGATGAGGATGGCGTGAGCATATTAAGGCGTTTGCGTGCTGATAAGCGTTATGCGAATATACCTGTGATTATGGCTACGGCCAAGGGCTCGGAGTTTGATAAGGTCAAAGGCTTGGACAGCGGTGCCGATGACTATATCGCCAAGCCCTTCGGTATGCTGGAGATGGTGGCGCGCATTAAGGCTGTGCTGCGCCGTTGCACTGCACCACGCTCCGGCGAGAACGAAAGCGAAATCATCCGCATCGGTCAGCTGGAGGTCAACCAGCTGGAGCATAAGGTGAGCGTAGGCGGCAGTGAGGTTGTACTGACGCTGAAGGAATACGAGCTGCTGCGCAAGTTTTTGCAGCATCCGGGCATTGTTTTTTCGCGCGATAAGCTGCTAAACGATATCTGGGGCTATGAATTCAGCGGTGAAACCCGCACCGTTGATGTGCATATCCGTACTCTGCGCCAGAAGCTGGGCGATGCAGGCGAGCTGATTGAAACTATCCGTGGCGTTGGCTACAGAATGGCGGGCGTAAAATGAAGCAGAGGCTTTTTCGCAGCATACTGCTGCTGACAGGGGCAGCGGTAGGCCTTGTTTTGCTGCTCTTCTTCTGGGTTTCCTGCCAATATATTACGCAGGACAGCTTCGCCAGCCTTAGGCGTGAGGCTAATCTGCTGATTGTGGCCGACGGAGAGGGTAATGTGCCGGTGAGCGAGCTGCAGCGCTTGCAGCTTGCCGACCGCGTAACGCTGATTGCACCGGACGGTCACGCATTGTATGACAACTATGCGGATGCCGAATCAATGGAGAACCATCTGCAGCGCGAGGAGGTGCAGGAGGCGCTGAAAGGCGGTGAGGGCCGCAGCCAGCGTGCCTCCGAAACAATCGGCAAGAATATTTTGTATTATGCAGTGCGCTTGCCGGACGGCAATGTGCTGCGCCTGTCGCGCACGAATGACGCCGTTTTTCAACAGTATAAAATAATTCTTGGTTATTTTGTGCTGCTGGCACTGGTAGTTTTGTGCGGTGCCTTTTGGGCAGCCAAAACAATTACCGCCAGAATACTGCAGCCCTTGGAAAAGCTCAATCTGGAGCAGCCTGATTCGGAAGCTGTAGTTTATCCTGAGCTGAAGCCGATTGTGGAGTATTTTGAGCTGCAGCAGGAAAAGCTGCAGAAGGAAATGCGCCGCTACAAAAATAAAAAGCAGGAGCTGAAGGCCGTAACCAATAATATGGATGAAGGCCTGCTGTTCCTCAATCCGGTATGGGAAATCGAATCGATTAATAAAAGTGCCGTAAAATTCTTTGGCAAGGAAAAGCAGGAGCTTTTGGGAACGAGCTTTTTTATGCTTGATGACAGCGAAGAAATCCGTCAGCTTTTGGCAAAAATTGAACAGGAGGGCAAGGGGCGCCTGGTAATCAACCGCGGCAGCAGCTATTATCAGCTAAACGGCAGCAGAATTACCGATAAGGGCTTTGTGCTGCTGATTATGGATGTGACGGCGCGTACTGCTTCGGAGAAAATCCGCCGTGAGTTTTCAGCTAACGTGTCGCATGAGCTGAAGACACCGCTGCAGTCGGTGCTGGGCTATTCGGAAATTATGCTCAGCGGGCTGGTAAAGCCGGAGGATACCAAGCGCTTTCTGCAGAAAATCAACGACGAGGCGCACAATCTGCTGCGTCTGATTGATGACATCATGCAGCTGTCGAAGCTCGATGAGCTGACGCATGATATGATGGAGGAATTTACGCTGCAGGATGTGGCGCAGAGTGCGCTGGCGCGCCTGAAGGATAAGGCAGGCAGATTGCAGGTCAGCCTGCAGCTTGTTGACAGCACCGGCGGCAACAGCAAGCTGCTTGGTATTTCTTCGCTGATGGAGGAAATTTTCTTTAACCTGTTGGATAACGGTCTGAAGTATAATCATCCCGGCGGTGAGGTTACGCTGCGCCTGAGCAAAGGAGAAAATAAGTATACGGTGAGCGTTGCCGATACCGGTATGGGCATTCCCGGCAGCGAGCTGCCGCATATTTTCGAACGCTTTTACCGTGTCGACCGCAGCCGTCATAAGGCGATTGAGGGCACGGGCTTAGGCCTTTCCATCGTCAAGCACGGCGTCGGCTTCCATGGCGGCAGCATACGCGTGGTGAGCACTGTGGGGCAGGGGACGGAGTTCATCATGAAGTTTCCCAAGCCAAAGTATGAGGCGGAAAAATAAGCGCTTTATTTATGTATACAACACAGAGCTCCCAAGATGTGATACAATAGGAGCAGTACTATGAGTGCTGCTCTTAATTTATTTTGAAGGAGGACGCAGATATGCGAGTTGTTTTAACTATCGTAGGCAAGGATAAGGTAGGTATTACCGCTAAGGTGAGCAATGCTTTAGCAGAAATGAATATTAACATCATCAATATCAACCAAAACATTATGCAAGGCTTTTTCAATATGGTGCTGATTGCTGATATGGCAGAGGCTAATGTGCCCATTGCCGAAGCACGCGACAAAATGGCTGCGCTGGGTGAAGAAATCGGCGTAGAAATCCGTCTGCAGAGCGAAGAAATTTTCAGCGCAATGCATCGTATATAGGAGGCTGTCATGTTATTCAATACTGACGATATTTTAGAAACTACGCGCATGATTACCCAAAACAAGCTGGACGTGCGTACTATCACCATGGGCATCAGCCTGCGTGATTGCGGTCATCCGGATATCAAGGTAACAGCGCAGAAAATTTATGATAAGATTTGCCGTAAGGCAGAGCATCTGGTAAAAACCGGTGAGGATATCGAGGTTGAGCTGGGCGTGCCCATCATCAACAAACGTATTTCCGTAACACCGATTTCCATGGTGGGCGAAAGCTGCGACAGCAACGATTATGTACCGCTGGCACAGGCTTTGGACAACGCAGGCAAGCAGGTTGGCGTTAACTTCATCGGCGGCTTTTCCGCCCTCGTTGACAAGGGTTATACCAAGGGCGACCGCAATCTGATTGCATCCATTCCAGAAGCACTGGCAGTTACTGATATTGTTTGCTCTTCCGTAAGCGTTGGTTCTACCAAATGCGGTATCAATATGGATGCTGTAAAACAGATGGGCGAGGTTGTGAAGGCTGCTGCCGAGCGTACTGCTGACCGCGATGCAATCGGCTGCGCTAAGCTGGTAGTATTCTGCAACGCTGTGCCCGATAACCCGTTCATGGCAGGTGCCTTCCACGGCGTAACCGAGCCGGAAAGCGTTATCAATGTTGGTGTCAGCGGCCCCGGCGTTGTTAAATATGCACTGGAGCAGGTACGTGACGGCGATATCGGTATGGTTGCCGAAACGATTAAAAAGACTGCCTTCAAGATTACCCGCGTTGGACAATTGGTAGCACAGGAGGCTGCACGCCGTCTGAATACCCAGTTCGGCATTATCGATCTGTCCTTGGCTCCGACTCCGGCAATCGGCGACAGTGTTGCGCATATTCTGGAGGAAATCGGTCTGGAAAGCTGTGGCGGCCCCGGCACTACCGCTACCTTGGCTATGCTGAACGACGCAGTTAAAAAGGGTGGTCTGATGGCTTCCAGCTACGTTGGCGGTTTGAGCGGTGCGTTTATCCCTGTAAGTGAGGACGCAGGCATGATTGCTGCGGTAGAACGTGGTGCCCTGTCTTTGGAAAAACTTGAGGCTATGACCTGCGTATGCTCCGTAGGTCTTGATATGATTGCTATTCCCGGCGATACCACCGCAGCAACCATCTCCGCAATTATTGCCGATGAGGCTGCTATCGGTATGATTAACAATAAAACTACTGCTGTACGTCTGATTCCTGTTCCCGGCAAGGACGTAGGCGATCGTGTTGAATTCGGCGGTCTGCTGGGCTATGCGCCGGTTCTGGGCGTGAAGAAGTTCAGCGCTGAAAAATTCATCAACCGCGGCGGACGTATTCCTGCACCGGTAAGGAGCCTGACCAACTGATGCGCAAGGCTCAAAGAGAAGCTATTCTGGCTAAGCTGGAGGAAACCTACAAGGGCAGCAAGACGGCGCTGAATTATAATTCGCCGTTTGAGCTGCTGGTAGCGGTAATCCTTTCGGCCCAATGTACGGATGAACGCGTAAATGTGATTACGGCGCGCCTGTTTCCGCGTCTGAATACGCCGGAAAAAATGGGCGCGCTGACGCAGGAGGAAATGGAAGCGGAAATCCGCGACTGCGGTCTGTACCACGCTAAGGCCAAAAACCTGCTGGGAATGTGCCACATGCTGACGCAGCGCTTTAACAGCGTGATTCCGAACGATATCAAAACGCTGATGGAATTACCCGGTGTGGGGCAGAAAACGGCGAACGTTATCGCCAGCATTATCTATAATATTCCGGCGTTAGCAGTAGATACGCATGTTTTCCGTGTGTCGCACCGTTTGGGGCTGGCAAAGGGCAAGGACCCGCTGGCTACGGAAAAGGAGCTGGAAAAAATCATTCCGCGTGAAAAGTGGAGTGACGCGCATCACTGGTTTATCTGGCACGGGCGCAAAATCTGCAAGGCTCGCAAGCCGTTGTGCCGTGGCTGCGTGGTTGTGGAGGAATGCCCGTTCAAAGAGAAAAACTTTGAGTAAGGCTTCGTCTGTAAGGCCATTTCTAAACGTGTAAGCGTTTATATCAAGTGCTTGCGGTAGAAGTGCTGACAGAAATTACAAGTAAAAAGCGAAGCAAAAAAATTGGCCTGCAACCCATGAGGGTGGCAGGCCTTTTGGCATGCGTTGATTTACTTTCCTTGTGTCCGCAGAAGATGGACTGTTTCGAGTATTTTTGCGCTGTCTTTTTATGACGCACACGGTTAGCAATGGCTTCGCTGTGCTACAGGCTGAGTTCACATCTATGTCAAAAAAATGTCCTTTGTGACAAAAATCTTTTATATTTTCTTCTTTGTAATAATTATTAAAGTATAAAATATATAAAAGAGAAAATTCTAACAACTATGATTAATGCGTAAAAGTGACGAATGAAAAATTGTGTATGAATATTTTATTATTCGATGTCTTTATAAAGGATACAAAAGTTTGACTTATGGAGACGAGAAGCGTACAATTAAAGCAGGTAAAGGAAACGAACTGCTAAATTTTCAAGGCCTTGAATTTTAGTACCACCTTATCTGAGTTATATTTGGTTAACGAAATGCTTTGTAACGAGGATTAAGCTTGCGTCAATGTGGCGCAGCGTGGAAAAGGGGGATTGAAAATGAAAAAGACTAGAAAGCAAACTGCTTTGGCAAAGTGCGTACTGGCGACAATTATGGCAATGGGCATGATGGGTTATGCTACTGTGTGGGCTGAAGATACTGTTACGCCTACGCCGTCTCCGATTGATAAGTCTGTTTCCAAAGACACTGCAGGACAGATTTATGATGCTGCCTATGGTACTGACGGATGGAACATAAAATATTTCTGGACTGACTTGGGACACGCGCAGGTACAGATCGGCTCTGGCGAGCAGATTGAATTGTTCACACCCTTTATTTATCATACTTATGATGATCAATGGAATCCGAAAGGCGATGGTTACAGACCTGTACATACAGGTGATAATTCCGAAATGCAGTGCAAAGAGTCTATGAGCAATATTACCGTAGGCGAATTTGACAGAATTATCAAATCCCTCTATACAAATGATATTACCATGGCTAAGACCATTTACGGTGAAGGAGACCAGGCAGGCCTGAAGGATAAGGTTATTAAAGAGGTAAAGGCAACTGCAGGGCAGGGCGCAACAGTTAATACCTATAAATTGGTGCGCGAAAACGGTACGGAGGTTGAAGTCGGTATTGTTGATACTGATACCAAAGTTGTTGATAATAAATTGACCTTTGCAAATGGCACATTGACTTCCGAGATTACTGATAATGCCGGTGGAACCTTTGCAAGCTCTGTAAACGGCATTGCTTCTCAGGAGTGGGTACAGGAAAAGATAGCAGAAATTCCTTCTATTATTGATACCAATAGCATTACTACTGTACAGAATGACGGAAATGGTTATGTGACTGTTATCGGTGGTCAGGGTGATGATGGTGATTACAATTATATCGTAGGCTTCAATGAAGAAAAGCTCATCGAAACTATTCAGGCAAATGACAAGGATACCATTACTACTGCGGAATCCGGGCATGAAATTATTACTGTAGAAAATAACCTGACTGATACTGATAATAAAAATTATAAGATCGGTATCAATGAAGAAGCTCTGAAGGGCTTCATTAAAGACAATACTCAGGATACCAACACCATTACTACCGTTGCTGTTAATACCAATATCCTGACGATTGAAGACAAAGGCGTAGAAGGCAACCATGCATATGAGCTTGGCATTAATAACGAGCAGCTGGGTGATTTTGTTAAGCAGTATGATACCAACACCATTACTACTGTTAAAGATGACGGCAATGGCTTTGTAACTGTTACTGAAGCACCTGATCCGAACCAGAGCGGCAACCATGCTTACACTGTATCCTTTAATGAGCAAAAGCTGAACGCAGCAATTGAAGCTCAGGACAGATACGTGAATGGTGGCAGCATTGGTGCAGACGGCAGCATTACTCTCAAGGTTCACAACGGCAGAGATGTTACTCTGGAAGGACAGCTGAAGGATGCACAGCTGACTGAAATTAAGAGAGATAAGGAAGCCGGAACTGCTACATTGGTAGTAAAAGACGGCTACACCAATGAAGAAGTACGCAGACTGGAGATTAAAGATATCGCAAGCAAGGAACAAAACGATAAAGAGCATGCTGAATTCAGAGAGCATTTCAGCGAATTGGATCATCGCGTTGACAGCCTCGGCAGCCGTGTTGACAAGGTTGGCGCCGGTGCCGCTGCTCTCGCAGCGCTGCACCCGATGGATTTCGATCCCGACGATAAGCTGACATTTGCTGCAGGCTATGGCAACTACAAGGGCAAAAACGCTGCTGCGGTAGGTGCCTTCTACCGTCCGGATGAAAAGGTTATGCTGAGTGTTGGCGGAACCTTCGGCAACGGCGAGAACATGGTGAATGCAGGCATCTCCTTCTCCCTGGACCGTACCGCACGCGTAAGCAATTCCCGTACGGCGATGGCTAAGGAAATCGTAGACCTGAGAGCTAATGTAGCTAACCTCACCGCGCTTGTAGGTCAGCTGACCGCAGGCATGGGCGGCACGATTGAGATGGACAGAATGAAGCTCTTCCCGGATGTTCCTGAAAACCACTGGGCTTACGAGTACATCGGACGTCTGGCAGCAGCAGGCATCATCGAGGGCTATCCCGATGGCATGTTCAACGGCAACCGCATGATGAGCCGCTACGAATTTGCAGCAATGCTGTACAGAGCACTGGAAAAAGGCGTGAAGCTGGACCACAAGCTGGTACGCGAATTTGAGCCTGAAATGGGGCGTATCCATGTTGCCCGTATTTCCGGTGCGGATGGTGACAGAGGCAAGATTGAACGTGTACGCGTATATGGCGGCGACAATCGTGACCACTACGGAACCGAGCTGAAATAAGGCTAGATGTATAGCTTGAGCTTTACATAACACTCCCTTTTCTATACTAAAAAGAGGAGAGCACCCAATCCCTTATAGGATTGCAGGTGTTCTCCTCTTGCTTTTGTTTTAAACAGTGTTTGGCTTAATCCCAGCGCTTGAGCATGTCCTCAATAATTTCCTTATTGGTTTTGCGGCGCTTCTTCTCGTAGTTACGGAAGTTGTTGTCTCTGTGATCGGTGGAGTAGTCGGCGTAGTCGAAGTCATCGTCGCTGCGTTCGTAGCTGCGGTTGTAGTCGCCGTGGCCATCGTCCAGGGAGAGGGGGATTTGTTTTGTGTAGGTATAGGATTGTGTGTACATGATTGACCTCAGAAGAATGAAGATTGTGTGCTTGCTTTTGTTCAAGTTCTTTCATAACTGAAAGAACTTGGAAGAAAGGTTCGCGCTTTTTGTAAAGCGCGGCAAAACAAAAACTTTTTCGGGAAAAAGTTTTACCAAAAAGCTTTATAAATAGGGTCGCTTTTCTGTTACTAGCGCCTGTTCGAAATTCTTTCGAATGTTCTTCGTAACCCATGAAGTGCTTTGTGGTTTGTCTAAGCCTTGTTTTCGGTGACTAAACTTCGCGTTAGTCTAAGTTTCAAAAATGCTTGCACTTTCGTCAATTCGTTGTAATAGCCTTTCGCTTACTACGAACCAAGGAGAATATGGTAAAGCATTTTTTGCTAAGTTTTTTTGTGCGAGCAAAAAAGCGACTGTTTCCCGCGCTTTCGCAAAGCGCGCCCC
>OGYX01002819.1_pt1 | contig 10752 bp, 4 predicted proteins | sample 1576601 | NCBI WGS metagenome assembly OGYX01 (sample SAMEA3541561, study PRJEB24748) | human gut metagenome | biome: human gut; feature: human-associated habitat; material: faeces | place: China | collected 2012 | reverse complement strand
CCGAAAAAAAAGTATAACTCACACCAGGTGATGCTATCTTTTGCCTCGGCCGTATCATACCATATTTAGGAACGCGATGCAATGGCCTTTCTCGCTCATATTGTTGGTAACTATAAACTTTCCTATTTTATAATTTTATAAGTTATATTCATCAATTCACGCCAAAAAATGTGCATTTCAGGTCGCGTTGAATATTTAATCAGAAAATCACGCTATAATAAGATTGCCAATACAAGTGCTTCCCTATCACGAACAGAAAGGAGGTATCCTATGCGGAAAAAAGTCATCTTTCGCCTTGTCGGTGGCGGCATCCAGGTCGAGGAAATCAATCATATCCTCTTCGTCGAGAGCAACGGCCACGTCCAACAAGTCCATACCGTAGATGGCTCCATGCTGGAAACGCGCCAGTCCCTGCTGGCCATGCTGCAGACCTTTGAAACCCTCGCCCCCGGCCAGTTCGTCTCTCCCGGAAAAGGTTACATCGTCAACCAGTCCGCAATTCACATCATAAAGAGCGAATACATCGAAGTGAAGGGACACAAAATTCCTCTGGCCAAACGGAAATATCGCCAGTTCCAGGAAGATTATTTCAAATTCATCTTCAGCAAAGATGCATAAAAAATCAAAAAAAGCTCGTATTTCATCAGGTTCTATTTTTGTACGCAAAAATAGGGCCGGGGACGAATTTTAATGCAGAAAGGATGCGAAAATATGAATAGGATATTTAAAGTCATATGGAGTAAAACAAGAAATTGCTACGTTGTAGCCTCGGAATTAGCCAAAGGCCGCACCAAAGCCGCCAGCACAGGAGATAAAGCCAAACGCCTGGCCCTGGCCGCCATCACAGCCCTCATGCTCCTCCCGGTCGGAGGATATAGCTATGCAGCGGATACCACGACGGTTGAACCGGTAGGCACTGGTTCTACTACGGCGGTAGAAGTCTATACCAAAGAAGGAACGGATAAACAGATTGATGCAGCCAACAAATATACGTATCGCAAAGCGGCTGAACTGAATAAAAAATTAACGGACCAGAAGACCAGCACGGCTCTGCACATTTCCAGCAGTGGCGATTTAATTGTAGGCACTAAAGAAAATCAGACAGTCAAAGATATGGAAATCCGTGGAAAATTGACATCTGGAAGCCTTTCTACTGGCAAAATCACCGCTACTGGCGATGTGACTGTAACAGGTAAAATGGCTGCAGATGGTGTAACCGATGAAACTACCAAAGACGGAGCTTATATCAAACAGAACAATACGGTAGGGAACAACTTGGTCAGCCTGGATAAACAGGTCAAGGCCAATGATGACCGGATCACCAATGTGAAGGAATATCTGGAACAACAGACTTCCGACAAGTATGTGAGCAAGGCCGATGCCGCCGTACAGGATGGGGCCATCGTAAAAGCGGCCAACACCATTGGCGACAATGTGACCAAACTGGACGCCGCCCTGGCCAAAGAAACTGCCGCCCGGATCGGTGCCGACAAGGCCCAGGATGCAGTCATCCAACAGGTGAACCAAAACGCAGCCAATGGCATTGCAACGCTGGCTACTGCCTACAACAACGAAGTGGCAAGCCGTGAAGCAGCTGACAACGAACTGAATGAACGGATTACCAACGAAGCCAATGCCATCCATGATGAAATCAAAGCAGGCGATACGGCACTGGATAACCGCATCACGGCCGTGAAGGAATCCCTGCAGCAGGAAGCTGCGGATACCTATGTGAGCAAGGATGATGCCTCCGTACAGGACGGCGCTGTTGTGAAAGCCAACAATAAAGTGGGGCAGAATGTACAGGCTCTGGATACGGCGCTGGCGAAAGAAACAGCCGCCCGGATTGGTGCCGACAAAGCCCAGGATCAGGTCATTGCCCAGGTCAACCAGAATATGGTGGATGGGTTCAATACCATCAACACCAATATGGCCAATGGGTTTGCGGCTCTGAACGCAGCCGACGCCGCCGAAAAAGAAGCCCGCATCGGGGCTGATAAAAAACTGGCGGAAGCCGTGAACAGCGGCCTGAGCCTGAGCGACGATAATGTGTTGCAAAAGAATACCACCACCGTAGCCGATGACGGTACGGTGACCACTTCCAAGAGCGACGCCAACGAAATGATCCTGAACAAGGGGAACAAGAATCAGATTACATTGAACGAAAAGGGAATCAAGGTTGGCACCAACAGCAGCGTGATGGATGCAGACGGCATCTACACCGGCGGCGACACTTTTGACGCAGCCAAGGCAGCCATGAGCTCCGACGGCCAGATTAAAGGGGCCAACGGCAAATTCACGGTAGACGCCAGTGGCAATACCACCGTGACCAGCCTGGATGCCGGGACCGGAACGATCCAGACCAAGGGCGATCTTTACGCCAAAGACGCAACCTTCAGCGGCGATATCACAGCGAAAGATGCAACGCTCTCCGGTGATCTCAGTGCCAAGGACGGCACTTTCTCCGGCGACCTCAGTGCCAAAGATGGTACTTTCTCCGGCGATGTGTCGGCGAAAGACGTAACGGCTACGGGAACCCTGCAAGGGGCCGAAGTCACCGACGGCACGGCGACCATGAAAAATGGCAATATCACCGGTGTGAAGAACCTGAGTGCTGAAACCATTACCACCAGCGGTGATGCCACCATCGGCGGCGACCTGACGGTCAACGGCAAGCTGAATGTGGATGAAATCGACCTGACCAAGAACGGCATTGTAGGGGCCAACAACGTAATGGCCAGCACGAAAGTGGCAGCCGGCGAAATCACGGGCTACAAGAAAGCTGCCAGCACCAAAGATGGCAGCGAAAAAGAAGCAGCCTTTGACTATGATGAAAACGGTACCTCTACCTGGGCCAAAGCAACCGATGCGGATGGCAACTGGAATAAGAGCACAATGGCTGTAAAAGGCAGCGGTGTGACTTCCAAGGTTATCGATTCTGAAAAGAACAGCAACCTGTCTACACAGACATCTACTCAGTCACAGAGCACACTGAAGGATAATGCTAGTAACACCAATACAGCAACTCAGAGTGCAACGAAATCCAGTAGTGTCCTCCAAGATAAGGAAGGTAAGACCTCGACGTTCCAGCAGCGTGTCAATGAAATCCTGAATCAGATTAATTCGTCTGATACGGTATTCTCCAAGGTAAATCAGAAGGTAGATAACATCACCAGCGAAGTCACCGATGGAACCAACACGACTTCTTCCGCCCAAACTACGACGGATATTACCAATACGGCAAAACAGGGTACTATCACTAACGAAGCTCAGAAATTGATCAATAAAGCATCGGATACGCTTTCCAATGAAGCAGCAAATAACATTACCAATACCTCAACCAATGGCAACATTGCCAATACGGCCACAAATGGCACGATTTCCAATAATGCCAAAGAACTGACAAACACAGCTTCTGACAGCATTACCAACACTGCAGAAAATGGCAATATCAGCAACATTGCTTCCAACGGCACTATCAGTAATGAAGCGAAAACTATTTCCAACAAAGCTGCTGAAGCGATGACCAATGATGCAAAAACCATTACCAATACGGCCAGTGAATCCGTAACCACCCAGATTGGAGACGGTTCGACAGTTCAGAGTGTGATGAATGAAAGTGGCATTGCCAATAAGGCTACCGGCAAATCCATCACAAACGACGCTGCTACAATTACCAATACCGGTACCACCAGCGTGACAAATCAGGTTGGCAACAACAAAGTTCTCGTCGATACTACCCATGTACAGTCCGCATTTGGAGATACCATCTACACCACCTGGGATGAAAGCGGCATCACAAACAATGCAACGGATAAGACGGTTACTACCAATGCCAAAGATATCCTAAATACTGCAACCGGTGATATTACCAACAGCGCAACTAATGGAACCATCACCAACACGGCTAAAGACCTGGTGAATACCGCTTCTGAAAACATGACCAACAACGTTGGCAAGGACCTGACAACCACAATTGGTGGCAAACAGACTACGACCGTAACCGGTGACAGCAGCCTGACGGCAGAAAACATCACCAACGAAGCGAAGAACAAGATTACCAACAAGGCTATCGATGTAGAAACCGATGCTACCAGCTCCATCGTACAGAAAGTAGCAAACGATTATGGCTCCAATACTTCCACCCAGCTGTCTTATCAGACTACGGAAGAAATGAGCCAGGCCGATGGCAAGACCGCTTCCTATCTCCGCGGCGCAGCAGAAGAGAAATCCCAGCTCACTGATGGGGACAAGAAGACTACCATCGACACCGTAGCCGGTCAGACCAACACCAACATTACCGATGGAGCCAATACCTCCAACAGCCTGCAGAAGGCGGACCAGGTTGCCTCTTCCGTAACGGACGGCACCAATACCACCGTGGTGAACCAGAATGCCGGAAGCCTCGCTTCCTCCATTACCGACGGAACCAAGGTCAACAACAGCAGCAACACCGTAGACAAATCGGAACAGCTGATCAAAGCCAGCGATACCCAGTACAGCGCTACGTCTAAGACAGCTACTAAGATGGAAGATGCCCTGGTAAGCGGCGGCAGTGTCATCGACGTTATCAAGAACCTGGACGATGCAGGCAGCCCGACCATCAGCAGCGCCGTAACGGATGGTACCAACAGCACTGGCGTCACCCAGACGGCAAAAGATATCACCAACACGGCTAAGAACGGTACGATTGCCAATGAGGCCAAGGATATCACCAACAACGCTACGGAAAACATGACTAACACCGTTGGCAAAGACCTGACCACCACTGTCGGTGGCGAAATGAAGACCACTGTCACTGGCGATGTGACAGAAGACTACAAAGCCAACCTGAGCACCACGGTAGGCGGAACTGAAACCCATTATGTAGCAGGTAGCCAGACCAATACCGTGTCCGGAGACCGTACGGTCAATGTAAAAGGGACAGAAACAGAAAACTTCAACGCCCAGGTCACCAACGTCAAGACAGACCAGAAGACCTCTGTAGGTGGCAACCAGACCAACATCGTGGGCGGCGACCAGCAGAATACGGTGAGCGGCAGCAAGACGGAAACGGTCAAAGGCAGTGTCACGGAAAAATATGGTAGCCAGGCAACTACGGTTGACGGTGACCAGAGCATCCATGTAGGCGGCAGCCAGTCTAATGTGGTAACTGGCAACCAGACCAATACCATCAGTGGCAGTAAGACCGAAACCGTCAAAGGCGCGGTGAGCGAAACTTATGGCAGCCAGACTACGAAAGTCAATGGCGACCAGAGCACGACAGTAACCGGCAAGCAGACCAATAGCATTACCGGTGACCAGGTCAACACCATCGGCGGCAGCCAGACTACCACGGTGACCAGCGACAGCAGCCTGAGTGCCAAGAACATCACCAACACAGCTTCCGAAAAGATTACCAACCAGATTGGTGATGGCTCTGCTGTGAAGAGCGAAATGACTGCTGATGGTATCACCAATACTGCGGAAGGCGGCACCATTTACAACAAGTCGAAAGATATTCTGAATGAAGCTTCCGGCGACATCCTGAACTTTGCTGATGGAGAAATTGGTAACGTAGCCACTAAGATTACTAATATTACCGGCGATAACACAGTGACCAGTGATACCAATGGTACTACCTTCGAAAATAAGGCACACAATACGGCCATTAAAGAAGGGACTGTCACAAAGACCACCATTTCTGGCAACACGATTGAAACGGGTCAGGCTACAATGGATTATGCCGAAGTCATGAAGGACCTCGGTGTCCATGGCAATGCAACGGTTGATCAGAAACTGACTGTCAAAGGCGATTCGGACCTGCAGGGCAATGCAAACGTTGGCAAGAACTTAACTGTCAATGGCATATCTGACCTGAAAGGCAACGTCACCATGGAATCCAACGCTACGGTTCAGAAAGACCTGACTGTAAACGGGACAACGACGACAAATAAACTTGTCGTCAACAATGGCGCAACAGTTACTGGCGGCACGACGACGGATACGCTCCACGTCACCAGCTCGTCCACCTTCGATGGCGCAGCTACCTTTAAAGATGTAGTCACTATGGAAAAAGACCTCAGCGTTGGCGGCAACGCTACGGTTGCTGGCAGCATGACCGCTTCTTCCTACAAGGTCGGTGACAAGACTTACATCAGCGAAAGCGGCATCAACGCCAACAATCAGAAGGTTGTCAACGTGGCAGCCGGTGACCTTTCGGCCAATAGCACGGACGCCGTCAACGGGGCCCAGCTCTATCAGACCAATGAACGCGTCACTAGCGTTGAAAATCGTGTAGGCACTGTCGAAAACCGCGTCGATAAACTGGACAGCCGCGTCGACAAAGTCGGGGCTAACGCAGCGGCACTGGCCAACCTGCATCCTCTCGAATTTGACGCTGATTCCAAGTGGAACATTGCAGCTGCCGTCGGCGGTTACAAAGGCGAAACGGCTACGGCCATCGGCGCCTTCTACCGGCCGAATGAAAACGTCATGGTCAATGTTTCGTCGTCCTTCGGCACTGGCGAAAACATGTATGGCGGCGGCATTTCCCTCCGCATCGGCCAGGGCGGCAACAAGGCAAGACGCAACGCCACGAACGGCTTGACGGAACGGGAAAAAGCGATGCAGAAACAGATCGATTCCCTGACCAGCCGCCTCGATGCCCTCCTGTCGGTCATCAATCCGAATATGTCCAAAGACTTCCCGGACGTTCCGGAAAACCACTGGGCCTATGAAGCCGTAAGCCGCCTCGCTGGCAACGGCGTCATCCAGGGCTACGAAGACGGTAAATACCACGGCGACCGTACGATGACCCGCTACGAAATGGCAGAAATCATCTACAACGCCCTCTCGAAAGGCGCCAAAGCCGAAAAGAAACTGGTAGAAGAATTTAAACCAGAACTCCAGGCCATGGCCGCACAGAAAAAAGCATAGCGTAAAAAAAGGGCTTGTCGCACGGCGACAAGCCTTTTTTCCTCCTCCTTGTATTTTTCTTCATTTTAGCCTATAATAATGTCAATTATTGGCATATTATGTTCCTGTAGATGGAACCAACGTTGCGAATTTTAAATTTTATAAGTTAAAGGAGGATGGAGAGAAAATGTCGATTCAATTGTGTATTGTCATCTTATATATCATTTTATTATTTGCCATTTCTTTCTATGTCAAACGCCGGGCCAGTCAGAACCCGACACAATATTTATTTGCAGGCCGTCAGTTTTCTGCAGGCCTGGTCGCCGTCAGCATCACTGGCATGGCCGTCGGTGCGGCTTCGACAGTCGGCGTCGCTGAAAGTGCGACGAAAATCGGCCTGGCTGCGGGCTGGTACAATGCGGCCTGGGCCATCGGCGCCATCGTCATGGGTTTCGTCGCTGCCGGCAAGTATCGTTCCCTGAACTGCACGACGATTCCGGAACTCTTTGAACGGAGTTACGACAAAAAAGCCCGCATCATCAGCGTCATCGGCTTGTCCCTGATCATGATCTGCATCACGTCCCTGCAGTATGTCGCCGGCGGTTCCATTTTACACGCCCTCATGCCGGACATCTTCTCCATGCACGCCGGCATGATCACCAGCGCTATCGTCTTCGTCGGCATCACGGCCATCGGCGGTCTCTGGTCCTCCGGGTTATCCAATATCCTCAGTGTCACCGTCATTTATCTCGGCATCATCTATTCCCTGGTCCGCATCCTTCTCCGCGACGGCGGTATCAGCGGCATCAACGCCGCTCTGCCGGCAGCGGACTTCAACTGGTTTTCGCCCATGGGCGGCTTGTCTTTTGCCGTCCTCATCGGCTGGATCATCGTCATGACGACCCAGGCCATCACGGCCCAGGGCCCGGTCCAGATTGCCTGCGGGGCTAAGAATGCCAGCGCCGCCCGCAAAGGCTTCATCCTCGGCGGCCTGCTCATCTTCCCGATTGGCTTCTTATCGGCTATTCTCGGCCTGGCTGCCAAAGCCCAGTTCCCGGGCATCAACCCGACCATGGCCCTGCCCCAGATCATCATGAGCCTCGACCCGTTCTCGTCAGGTATGACCCTGGCTGCCCTCTGGGCGGCCGATGTATCGACGGCCTGCACGATTCTCCTCGGCGCCGGTACCCTCATCTCTCAGGACATTTTTAAACGTTTTATCAAACCGAATATTTCAGAAATGAGCTATGTCAAAGCCAACCGCCTGATCATCCTCATCATCGGCGCTGGTACGCTGTGGCTGGCCTTCAATGCCGTCGGCATCGTCAAAGTCATGCTCATCGGCCTGAGCCTGACGACGGCCTTCACCCTGGTCTTCCTGTGCACCATGTTCTGCCCGTCCCTGTGCCGCAAGAACACGGCTTTCTGGACGACCCTTGTCGGCATCATCGGACTCTTTGCCTGGCAGCTCTGCCCGCAGATCCGCATTCTGCCCCACGTCATTTACTTTGAATGGGTCATCTGCATCATCACCCTCCTCATCGTCCGCCTCGTAGATAAAACACCCATCAAGATGCCGGAATTGAAGGAGTAGCAACTAGAAGCTGACTGCTAGTTGCTTGTAGGGGCCGTCCTGTGAAGGCGGCCCGCTTGTGGAAATCCCGCTGAATTGTGGCTCGTGGCTCGTGGTTAGGAGCTCGCAGCCTGTAGGCTGCATCGTAGGGGCCGTCCTGTCAAGGCGGCCCGCTTGTGGAAATCCCGCTGAATCGCAGTTCGCAGTTCGTGGTTCATGAATCCCCAAAAAGGGCTTGTCGTCGTGCGACAAGCCCTTTACTTTTTTCCATAAAATAGGTATAATAATAAACATAAATTTATTTTTATTCAATTTCTGGAGGGGATTGTATGGATACGAAAAAATTAGGTGCTGCTTTATTTACGGGTGTCTTGGCTGCGTCCATGCTGGCCGGCTGCGGCAGCGACAAAAAAGATGCTGCCAACGATGCGAAAAAGCCGCTTCGCGTCGCCACCAATGCGACGTTCGTTCCTTTTGAATTTAAGGACAGCGACGAATCGTCGGAATACAAGGGTTTTGAAATGGATCTGATCCGCGCCGTCGCCAAAGAAATGGGCCGGGACGTCGAATTTAACAACATCGCTTTTTCGGGCATCATCCCCATCATTCAGCAGGGTGACATGGATATTGCCGCCACGGGCATGACGGTGACCAAGGAACGGGCACAGAAAGTCGCCTTTGCCGCTCCGTTCTACGAATCGAAACTGGTCATCCTGACGCCGAAGAACAGCAACATCCATTCCGTAGCCGACTTGCAGGGCAAGCAGATTGCCGTCCAAATCGGCACGACCGGTGCTAAATACGCGGAAGAACAGGGCTATACAATCAAACAGTTCGACAATAACTCCGAAGCCATCATGGAACTCCAGGTCGGCGGATCGCCGGCAGCCATCCTCGACAAACCGGTTGCCGATTACTTCCTGACTCAGGACGGCAAGGGAAAATTCGATGTCATCGACATCCCCAATATCAAGCCGGAATACCTGGCCTTCGCCATCAACAAAGACAATAAAGAATTGTTGAAACAAGTCAACGACGCCATGGCAAAACTGAAAGAAACAGGCGAATTCCAGAAAATCTACAAGAAATGGTTCAACACCGATATGCCGAACCTCCCGACCAGCTCGGATGAAGTGTTGAAATAAGTAATAAAAAAGAGGCTGTCTTAATGCGACAGCCTCTTTTTTTATCACTTGCTCAAATCGAGAGAGCGTACTTTTTCACGGAGCGGCAGGACCGACGGCGGGCTGACGGAGAGTTCGTCTACGCCCATGCGCAGGAACGTTTCGGTGAGGGTAAGGTCTGCACCGAGTTCGCCGCAGATGCCGACCCAGATGCCGGCTTTATGACCGTTTTCGATGGTCATCTGGATGAGCTTGAGGACAGCCGGATGATGGGGATCGAAGAAGGCATCGAGCTTGGTCTGCTGACGGTCGATGGCCAGGGTGTACTGCGTCAAGTCATTAGAACCGATGCTGAAGAAGTCTACTTCTTTAGCCAGTTCTTCACTCATGACGGCAGCGGCCGGCGTTTCGACCATGATGCCGATTTCCATGTCCTTATCATAGGCAATACCTTTTTCATCCAATTCCTGACGGACTTCATTGAGGATTTCTTTGCACCGCTGTACTTCCCAGACGGAAATGATCATCGGGAACATGATGGCAATCTTGCCATAAGCCGAAGCGCGCAGGAGGGCGCGAAGCTGCGTCTTGAAGAGGTCGACGCGGGTCAGGCAGATGCGGATAGCCCGCATGCCCATAGCCGGGTTTTCTTCCGGGTCGAGCTGGAAGTAGTCGACTTTCTTATCGGCGCCGATATCCAGGGTACGGATGACGACGGTTTTGCCGCCCAAAGCTTCGGCCGCCTGTTTATAGGCTTCGAATTGCTGGTCTTCTGTCGGATAATCGCTGCTTTCGAGATAGAGAAATTCACTGCGGAAGAGGCCGATGCCTTCGGCATCGTTGGCCAGGACCTGAGGCAGATTGCCCGGGTTGCCGATGTTGGCATAGAGATTGATCTTCTTGCCATCTTTCGTGACCGTCGGGACACCGCGGACCTGTTCCAGGGCGGCGACACGCAGTTCTTCTTCTTTCTGTTTCTGCTTCATGGCAGCCATCGTTTCGTCATCGGGGTTGATGTAGACCGTACCCGTCGTACCGTCGATGATGGCCGTCATGTTGTCGACGTCATTGTGGAGCTGTGTGCCCGTGCTGACGACGGCGGCAATGCCCAGCGTGCGGGCCAGGATTGCCGTATGCGAATTCGTGCTGCCTCCCGAG
>OGYX01002817.1_pt1 | contig 10755 bp, 10 predicted proteins | sample 1576601 | NCBI WGS metagenome assembly OGYX01 (sample SAMEA3541561, study PRJEB24748) | human gut metagenome | biome: human gut; feature: human-associated habitat; material: faeces | place: China | collected 2012 | reverse complement strand
GCAGGCAAGCAGGCCCTGCGGGAGCGGGTGACCCGGGAGCTGTACGCCAAGCGCTGTGAGCAGGGCAAAATGCTGGCCGAGCGGGAGCTGGTGGCCCAACTGGGCAATGAGGTCAAGGGCCCGCTGCCCAAGCAATTGGTGGCCGGCAACTACTTTGCCGAGCAGCGGCAGTTCAACCTGCGGATGCAGGCCAACAACATCAATTTTGACCAATACTTAAAAGTGCAGGGCCAGACCGTGGAGGAGTTCCGCCAGCAGCTCCATGCAGACGCCGAGCGGAAGCTCCGCAGTCGGCTGGGCCTGCTGCTGGTAGCAGGGAAAGAACACCTCTGGCCCACCGAGGCCGAGGTGGCCACTGCGCTGGCCGCTTGGGACGTGAAAAAGCAGGGGGAGAAGACGTTCCCCGCCAACGACGCCCGGAAGCTGCGGCAGGGCATGGCCGCCAACCGGGCGGCAAAGTTTGTGGTGGAGCACTCCACCCTGACGCCGCCCCCGGCAGAACCGGTGGTGGAGGAGCTGCCTCGCTGAGCACGGATGCGTTTCGATCCACAAAAGAGCAAAATAAGCCACCCGAACAGCGGAACGCCTGCCCTGCCCGTTTTGCACGCAAAAAGCCCCCGCCGGAGTTTGTTTTCCGGCGGGGGCTTCCGTATCAGAAAAAATGACAGCAGGGGAAAGGCGTTCAGCCCATGCTGATGCCCATGCGGCGGGCCACGGTGAGCAGCTCGCAGTTATCGGGCACATTGCGGGTCTTGCCGGCAATATCGGCAAGACGGTTCTCGGTGACATGGCCGTTGAGCATGGCCACGGTCACGCCGTACCGCTCGATCTCCACCAGCTTGGCGGCGTAACTGCCAAACTCGGTGGCCAACACACGGTCATAGGCGCTGGGGCTGCCGCCGCGCTGCATGTGGCCCGGGATGCAGACACGGGTCTCCATGCCGGTCTTTTTCTCAATGGCGGCGGCGATGCGGTTGGTGGCGGTGGTGCCGGTCCCGGCTTCCAGCCGCTTTGCCATCCACTCTTTCCGCTTCATCTTGGCTTCCTCGCAATTGTAAGCGCCCTCGGCCACGGCCAGGATGGAGAAGTTGGAGCCCCGTTTTGCCCGGCGCTCCACGGCGTCGCAGACCCGGTCGATGTCGTAGGGTTTCTCGGGGATGAGGATGATGTCCGCACCGCCTGCAATGCCGGAGTAGAGGGTCAGCCAGCCTGCCTTGTTGCCCATGATCTCAATGCACATCACGCGGCTGTGGCTGCCTGCGGTGGTGTGGATGCGGTCGATGACGTCGGTGGCGATGTCCACAGCGGTGTGGAAGCCGAACGTTACGTCGGTGCCGTAGATGTCGTTGTCGATGGTTTTGGGCAGGCCGATGATGTTGAGCCCCTCCTGGGAGAGGAGGTTGGCCGTTTTGTGGGTGCCGTTACCGCCCAGGCAGAGCAGGCAGTCGAGGCCGGCTTCCTTATAGGTACGCTTCATGGCGGCCACTTTATCAATGTTGTCGTCTTCCACCACCCGCATCATCTTAAAGGGGGTGCGCTTGGTGCCCAGAATGGTGCCGCCCAGCGTCAGGATGCCCCGGAAATCGTCCTGAGTCATCTCCTTGTATTCCCCGGTGATGAGGCCGTGATAGCCGTTGAGAATGCCCACGATCTGGACATTTTCGCCCATGCGGGCATACAGCGCCTTGGCAACGCCGCGGATGGTGGCGTTCAGGCCCGGGCAGTCGCCGCCGGAGGTCAGGATACCAACACGTTTTTTCATTCTGCAAATCCCTCGTTTCCTCAATTTTACCCGCGCGGGCGGGGCACAAATGCTACTATAAGAATATTCCCCAATGAGGCGGGTGTCAATAGAGGAAAACAAAAAACACGTTGACTCACGAAGAATCAACGTGTTTTTTCAGTCGGAGCAGCGGGATTTGAACCCACGGCCTCCTCGTCCCGAACGAGGCGCGCTACCAACTGCGCTATGCCCCGAAAATACCGCAGCCAATTGACTGCGGTTTGGTTGGGGATGAGAGAATCGAACTCCCACAAGTAGAGTCAGAGTCTACCGCACTACCACTATGCAAATCCCCAATATTCGGTTTTGCCAGGAGCGGTGTCCGCCGCTGACAAGGGATATTATACTATATTGCCCGGTGGTTGTCAACCATTTTTTCGGATTTTTTCGCAGCCCGTTTTTCGGGTGCGGAGATTTGCGCCGGATGGAAAAGTATGTTAGAATAGAGCCACGAATGAACGGGAGGTTTTGCTGATGTTGAAACGCTTGCGCAGGGCGCACCCGGTGGGGTACTGCCTGCTGACGGAAGTGGTGTTCCTTGCCGTGCTGATGGTGGTGCCGGTGCTGCTGGTCCTGCTGCTGGCCATGCTGGGAGTGGACCTGACCCGGGTGGACGATTATTTCCTCAGCGCCATTCAGGAGCTGCTGGGAGCGCTGGTGGCCGTATTCTTTTTAAAGAAGACCGACAGGCTGGGGCTGCTCCGCCGCCGGGGCAGCGGCTTTTTCAATGGCATCCTGGTGGGCATGTTCCCCTTTGCCATGATCTGCTACACCCTCTACGGCAAGCTGCTGTTCGGGATGCCGACCGACCGGCCCCTGCGCACCGGCTGGCAGATCGCGTGGTATTTCATCGGGATGTTCACGGTGGGCGTGGCGGAGGAATTTCTCTTCCGGGGCGTCATCGCCCAGACCCTGCTGGAGCACTTCGGCACCAGCCGTGCGGGCATCTGGAAAGCCTGCCTGCTGTCCGGGCTTTTTTTCGGCGGGGCGCACCTGACCAACATCCTGTCCAGCGCTCCCTTTGGCGTGCTGATGCAGTGCGTGTTTGCGGGCTCGCTGGGCGTGCTGTTTGCGGCCATCTACTTCCGCACGGGCAACCTGTGGGTGCTGGTTTTCCTGCATGGAGCGCAGGACGCCGCCTCTCTGCTGGCGGGCGGCCTGTATGGCACCGAGAATATGTCCACTGCCGTGAGCAGCTACGATTCCACCATGCTGCTTTCCGTGCTGGTCTATCTCATCCCCACTTTCTTCCTCCTCCGCAAAAAGAAGATCGGGGAAGTGGGCCTCTACTTTGGCAAAGACATCCAGTAACAGAGCATAAAAAGCGAGGAGCCTTGCGGCTCCTCGTTTTTGCGTATCTGCTTATTCGTAATCAATGGGCAGGGTGGGCAGGCCGTTGAGCTCCAGCCCGGCGGTGTGCCCGGCCATGTACTGGTAATATCCTTGAGCGGCGATCATGGCACCGTTGTCCCCGCAGAACTTGAGCTCCGGCAGGTAGACCTTGGCACCCAGCTTCTGGGCCCCATCGTTCACCAGCTGGCGCAGCCGTCCGTTGGCAGCCACGCCGCCCGCCAGACAGACCTGCTTGGCTCCGGTGTCGGCCGCGGCCAGCAGCAGCTTTTCGGCCAGAATGCCTGCAATGCGCTCCTGAAAGCTGGCGGCAAGGTCGGGCACATTCACAGCTTCGCCTTTCATCTGGGCCTGATTCACCTCATTGAGCACGGCGGTTTTGAGGCCGGAGAAGCTCACGTTGTATTTGCCCTCCACATGGGGCACGGGCAGGCGGTAGGCCTTGGGGTTGCCGGTCTTGGCGGCGTTGGCCACGCTGGGGCCGCCGGGGTAGGGCAGGCCCAGCGTCCGGGCCACCTTGTCAAAGGCTTCGCCGGCCGCGTCGTCCACAGTGTGGCCCAGAATGTGGTAGTGGGTGTAGTCCAGCACTTCCACAATGTGGCTGTGGCCGCCGGAGGCCACGAGGCAGAGGAACGGCGGCTTGAGCTCCGGGTGGGTGAGGTAAAGGGCTGCAATGTGTCCCCGCAGGTGATGCACGGGCACCAGCGGTTTGCCCGCCGAGTAGGCCAGCCCCTTGGCAAAGTTGACGCCCACCAGCACCGCGCCGATGAGGCCGGGTGCAAAGGTGACGGCCACAGCGTCCACGTCGTCGATGGTCTTACCGGCGTCCAGCAGGGCCTTTTTGACGGTGGCGCTGATGAACTCGCAGTGGCGGCGGCTGGCGATCTCGGGCACAACACCGCCGTAGAGCGCCTGTTCTTTCACACTGGTGGAGATGACGTTGCTCAGCAGATGCCGCCCGTCCTCCACGAGAGATGCGGCGGTCTCGTCGCAGGTGGATTCGATTCCTAATACGATCATAACAGTTTAATGGGCCTCCAGCCAGTTTTTGCCCTCATGCACCTCGGTGCTCAGGGGCACAGCATAGTGTACACAGCCCTCCATCTCTTCCCGCAGGATGGAGGCTGCCTTGGCCGCCTCGGCCTCCGGCGCTTCCACGATGAGCTCATCGTGGACGGTCAGGATGAGGCGGCTCTCCATTTTTTCGTCCCGCAGCCGCCGCCAGCCCCGCACCATGGCCAGCTTGATGACATCGGCAGCGGTGCCCTGAATGGGGGTGTTGCGGGCCATCCGCTCGCCGCTGGCCCGGATGTTCCGGTTGGAGCTGCTCAGCTCCGGCAGGGCGCGGCGGCGGCCGAACAGGGTGGAAACATAGCCGCAGTCCTTGGCGTCGGCAATGGTCTTTTCCATGTAGCCGTCCACCTTGGGAAACGCGGCCAGATAGTTTTTGAGGAACGCGTCGGCCTCTTTCACCGAGACACCGATGTCCTTGGAAAGGCTGTAGGCCCCCTTGCCGTACATGATGCCAAAGTTGATGGCCTTGGCGGAGGAGCGCAGCCGGGGCGTTACCTCGCTCTGGGGGATGCCGTAAATTTTGGCGGCGGTGCTGCGGTGGATATCCTCCCCGCTGCGGAACGCGTTCTGCATGTGCTCGTCGCCGGTGACATGGGCCAGGATACGCAGCTCGATCTGGCTGTAATCGGCGTCCACCAGCACGCAGCCCGGCTTTGCAATAAAGTAGGCCCGCAGCTGGCTGCCCAGCTCGGTGCGGATGGGGATGTTCTGCAGGTTGGGGTTATCGGAGGAGAGGCGGCCGGTGCGGGCCTCGGTCTGGTTGAACCGGGTGTGGATGCGGCCATCCTCGCCGATGACTTTCAGCAGACCCTCCACATAGGTGGAGTTCAGCTTCTGGTAGGCACGGTATTGTAAAATGTCTTCCACCAGCGGGTAATCCCGCAGTGCTTCCAGCGTCTCGGCGTCCGTGGACCAGCCACGCTGGGTCTTTTTGCCGTGGGGCAGGCCCAGGGTATCAAAGAGCATCTCGCCCAGCTGCTTTGGGCTGTTGGGGTTGAAACTGGTGCTGCCGGTCTCCATCTGGATGCGGCCCAGCACCTGGGCCAGCTCGGCGCGCATCCGGACGCCAAACTCCTCAATGCCGCCTTTGTCCACCAGAATGCCGGTGCGGGTCATATCGGCCAGCACCTGGGCCAGCGGGAACTCGATGTCATTGTACAGGTCGTCCTCGCCGCAGGCCGTGATCTCGGCTTTCATCTTGGCAAACAGATCCGCCAGGAAACCGGCATCCGGCCACTCCTCGCAGGTGAACGCTGCCTTGGCGCGGTAGCTCACGGCCAGCTCCGAGATCTGATACTTGGAGGCCGAGGCGTCCAGCAGATAGGCGGCCAGCTTGCCGTCCCAGACGATGCTGCTGCCCCAGCCGCCGGCCGCCATGGCCTTGGCGTAGAGGGGGGCGGAGTAGAAGACGTCCAGCGTCACGGCGGGGTCATCCAGCAGGCGGACCAGCTCGTCGTCGCTCAGGGGGAAAACGGTCCTGTCCTGCACGGCGTACCAGGCCTCCGGCTGGACGATGACATTTTTGGCGCCCTGTTTGCCCATCACGGCGGGGCGGGCGGCCACCAGATAATGCCCAGCGGGGGTCAGGGGCAGAATGCCGATCTCGGCTTCTTCCGTGGGCACTTCCTCGGGGGCCGTGGCCGGAGCCACGTTGTCCAGCCCGAACCGGGGGATGAGGGAGTGGATCTCCAGCTCCTGCAGCAGCCGCACGGCCTCGGCCTTGTTGCCCTCGCCCACTTTATAGGCACCCTCAGCCGTCTCAATGGGGGCGTCGGTGCGGATGGTGCCCAACACATGGCTCAGCTCGGCATCTGCCTTGCACTCCAAGAGATGCTCCCGCTGCTTGGGTTTGATGACGGGGTCGTCGATGTGGGCGTAAACATTTTCCAGCGTGCCGAATTTCTGCACCAGGTTCAGGGCTGTTTTTTCCCCGATGCCCCGCACGCCGGGGATGTTATCGGAGGTGTCGCCCATCAGGCTCTTCACCTCGATGAGCTGTTTGGGCTCAATGCCGTATTTCTCGTGGATGGCGTCCACATCCATGGTGATGGTCTTGCTCCGGCCCATGGCGGTGGCGGCCAGCAGTACGGTGGTGCTCTCGCTCACCAGCTGCAGGCTGTCGCGGTCTCCGGTGGCCAGGTAGCAGTCGTCCTTGCGGGCGTCGCAGGCAGCAGCCAGGGTGCCCAGAATGTCGTCGGCCTCCCAGCCCTCGGCCGTCACGGCGCGGTAGCCCAGGTCGGCCAGAAGCTCTTTCAGCACCGGCATCTGCTGGGCCAGCTCTTCGGGCATCCCGTGGCGGGTGGCCTTGTAGCCGTCATACATCTTGTGGCGGAACGTGGGGGCCCGCAGGTCGAACGCCACGGCCACCTCGTCGGGGTCGCACTCCTTGAGCAGGGAGAGCAGGATATTCAAAAAGCCATAAATGGCGTTGGTATAGCGGCCGTCCTTGGTGGTCAGCAGCTTGATGCCAAAAAACGCACGGTTGGCAATGCTGTTGCCGTCAATGACCAGTAAACGCATCGTTTCTTATCCTCCATTCCGAATTTTCACACCTTATAGTATAGCACAAAACCCGCCCAAAGAAAATCACCGGGAGGCAATTGCTTCCCGGTGATTTTGGGAGAAGACTCAGCTCTCCTCCATGCGGATGGCGCTGACGGGGCAGGCCTGGGCGGCATCCACGGCGGCGGGCACTTCCTCGCCGGGGATCTCGCCCGCCAGCGCCACGGCCAGTGTGCCCTCCATCGTGAACACGGCAGGGCAGATGCCCGCGCACTGGGTGCAGCCGATGCACAGGTCGGGGTCTACGAATGCTCTCATAAAACCAATCCTCCTTTGGATGGCTTTATTTTCCCCGTTTTGCAGGGAAATATGCTGGGCTTTTTGTGCGCGGTGTGGTACAATAACTTTTACGGACGACAGGAGGACAAACCATGAACATTCAGATCTTCGGCACCACCAAGTGCTTTGATACCAAAAAGGCCCAGCGGTATTTCAAGGAGCGGGGCATCAAGTTCCAGATGATCGACCTGAAAGAAAAAGGCATGAGCCGGGGCGAGTTTGACAATGTGGCCCGGGCCCTGGGCGGCTGGGAAAAGATGGTGAACTCCAACGCGAAAGACAAGCAGACGCTGGCGCTGCTGGACGCTCTCATCGACTGGCAGAAAGAGGATAAGCTGTTTGAAAATCAGCAGCTGCTGCTCACGCCCATTGTGCGCAACGGGCGCAAGGCCACCGTGGGCTACCAGCCCGATGTCTGGAAGACCTGGGAATAACCACGCGCTTTCACAAAAAATCCACGGCCCGGGTTTTGCACCTGCGGGCAGATTGTGGTATACTGTGGAGTGCAGAAAACTTACATTCTTGGAGACGATACCCTATGAAAAATTATATGACCCCGGAAGAGCACGCCCGGCTGCACCGCCGCCGTGCCCGGCAGGCCCTTGGGCTGCTGGTGGCGGTACTGGTGCTGATCGGCACGGTGACGGTGCTGCGCTCCGGCGTGCGTGCCGTGGCAAAGCTGTTTGACGATACAGCCCAGAAAGAAGAATATGAAGATAAGCTGGAGGGCCTTGTCCTGTTTGACCCGCTCCCCTTTGACGGCATTGAAAATATCGACGACCTGACCCTGCGGGAGGCGGCTGTCTGGGGCTGTGTGTATAACATCCAGGAGACCCAGGGCAATTTTGACCACTACAACACCGACCCGGACACCGAGCAGCTGCTGATCCCCTCGGTGGATGTGGACGCCTACCTGGCAAAGCTGGTGGGCCCCAGCTTCAAGATGACCCACAAGAGCTTTGAGATGGACGACATGACCATCGAGTTCGACGAGACCACCCAGTGCTACAAGATCCCGGTCACGGGCAGCGTGGGCAGCTACCGCGCCACCGTGACAAAGCTCTTCAAAAAGGACGGCAAGCTCCACGTCACGGTGGGCTACATCCCCACCCAGAGCGCGGACGACAGCATCCTGAACGCCTCGTCTGACACGCCCACCAAGTATATGGATTATCTCTTCACCCGCCAGAGCGGCAGCTGGTATCTCACCGGTCTGACCGACAGCGAGACGAAGCCGGAGTTCTCCGCCGAGAGCTCCCCGGCCAGCGCCTCGGCGCAGATGGAGGAGCATGAAGTGCAGGACGCCATTCTGGCCAGCACGGCGGATTCCGCGTCCGCCGCGGCCGACAGCGACAGCGCCGCGGACGAGCCTGCCGCTCAGAGTGTGGAAGCAGACGCTGCTTCGGGAAACGAGGCAGCTTCCGGGGAGGCCGGTGCGGACAGTGCTGAGGCAGATGCAGCCAGCACCAGCGCGGCGGCGTAAGTCATAAGGAAAAGAATCGGGTTTGATCCAGGCAGAAGCTTTCCCCAAAGGCTTCTGCCTTCATTTTTGCTTAAAATTTTTGCTTAAAATTGTATTATGCCCTTGACACAGCTTGAAAAATGAGTATTATTGTATTAGACACTTAATACAGCAACACAAGGAGATGATCCGATGGCCGAACAGTTTGACTCCAGCCGCCCCATTTATGCTCAGCTGGTGGAACGGCTCAAGGCAAAAATTTTAGCAGGCATTTACCCACCCGGCGGGCATCTGGACTCGGTGCGCGACCTTGCCGCCGCCGCCGGGGTCAACCCCAACACCATGCAGCGGGCGCTTGCCCAGCTGGAGAACGAGGGCCTGGTGCGCACCGAGCGCACCGCGGGCCGTTATGTGACGGAGGATAGAGCGTTGATCGAACAATTGCGTGCCGAGGCGGCCCGGAACCTGACCGCCGAATTTCTGGAGAAGATGCGCGGCATTGGCTACGGCCCGGAACAGGCCGCCACCCTGCTGGAGCGCTGGAATGAGAAGGAGGAAACAAACCATGACTGAGCTTTTGAACTGCACCGGCCTGAGCAAGGCCTACGGCAAAAAACGGGCGCTGGATCATGTGGACCTGCACCTGGAGCCGGGAAAGATCATCGGCCTGCTGGGGCCCAACGGCAGCGGAAAGACTACCCTGATGAAGCTGGCCAACGGTCTGCTGCAGCCTACGGAGGGCAGCATTACCATTGCGGGCAGTGTGCCCGGCCCGGCCACGAAAGAGATCGTTTCTTACCTGCCGGACGCCGCCTGGCTGCCGGACTGGATGCGTGTGGAGCAGCTGGTGGAAATGTTCCACGATTTCTACGCCGATTTTGACCCCGCCAGGGCGGGCGAGATGCTGGCCAAGTTGGAGCTGGACCCCAAGGCCCCCCTCAAGACCCTCTCCAAGGGCAACAAGGAAAAAGTGCAGCTGATCCTGGCCATGAGCCGCGCGGCAAAGCTCTATTTGCTGGACGAACCCATTGGCGGTGTGGACCCGGCGGCGCGGGATTACATCCTGCACACCATTCTCTCCAACTACAGCGAGGACGCCACCGTGGTCATCTCCACGCACCTGATCGGGGACATTGAGCCGGTGCTGGACGAGGCCATCTTCCTGAAAGAGGGAAAGATCTTTGCCCACCGCACCGTGGATGAGATCCGGGAGACGGAAGGCATGAGTGTGGATGAGTATTTCCGGGAGGGATTCAAATGCTGAAAAATTTACTGAAGTATGAGTTCCGGGCCACGGCCCGTACCTACGGCGGCATCTATCTGGCCCTGCTGGCCGCGGCAGGTCTCATCGGCTTCTCGCTCCGGGGGGATAGAGCCGCTGCCCAGAGCCATGTCTTTGAACTTGGCGTGACGATCTACAGCCTGCTGGTCATGGCACTCGTCATCGTCACCATTGTCACGGTGATCCAGCGCTTTACCAAAAATCTGCTGGGTCGGGAGGGCTACCTGATGCACACCCTGCCCGTGACGGAGGCCCAGCTGGTGGGTTCCAAGCTGATCTCAAGCGCGGTCTGGCTGCTGGCCAGCGCCGTAGTGGGTGTGGTTTCCCTCGTCGTCATGTTCTGTGTGGGAGCGGACTTCACCAATCTGAACTTCAGCAATCTTTGGGATGATTGGGCAGCCCTGCGGACGAGCTTTGAGGGAGATCTGCTGGCAATCCTGCTCTGGACGGCCCTCCTGTGCTATGCCCGGATGCTCTGCACAATGCTGTGTATCTATGCCGCCTGCATGGTGGGCCATCTGTTCCGGGCCCACAACGGCGTGGCCAGCGTGGGCGCGTTCTTTTTGATGAGCTGGGGACAGGGCCGGGTGGAAAACCTGCTGAATGCAGGCGGCTTTGTCCGCATCCTCATGGGCTCTGCCGGTGGCACCATTGTGAGCGAGGCGGCGAACCACAGCACGTTGATCTTCTTTGCGGCTTCGTTTGCCATCACGGCGGTGTTTGGCGCGGTGTATTTTATCCTCACCTGCTGGCTGATGAAAAATAAGCTCAATCTCGAATGAGGAAACGTGAAAAATTCTGTGGACAAATTTTTGCAAAAAAGAAAATTTCTCTCTTGACTTTACGCAGATAAAGTGTATAATGCAATCAAACCAATGAGGCGGAAGAGAACCTGCACAGCGCGTCTGCAGTGAGCCCGGACAGTGAAAACGGGCGAGAGCGGGGCAGAGATTCGTGGGCCGC